>MDSW01081911.1_pt1 | contig 21684 bp, 14 predicted proteins | sample 811171 | NCBI WGS metagenome assembly MDSW01 (sample SAMN05326641, study PRJNA326480) | marine metagenome | isolation source: seawater | place: Atlantic Ocean: North West | collected 2012 | reverse complement strand
GTCCCACGGGAGCGATAGTTGAGCGGGATTACAAATGGGATAAAGCTGAAGTCAAAACCACAACAACATGTCCACATTGTCCTGTTGGATGCCAAACATCATTAGATATTAACAAAAGAAATAAACTTATTCGATCGATTCCTGTTCGAGAAGCAGATGCTAACCAAGGAATGACGTGCTTCAAGGGAAAATTTGGACTCGACTATGCCAACAACAGAAATAGGATTAAAACTCCTTTAATCAAAAAAAATGGTGAATTAGTTGAAGCCTCATGGCCCGAAGCATTAGATTTAGTAGCCTCGAAACTTTCACAATTTAAAGGTGATCATTATTCACTAATCTCATCTGACAGAGGAACTAATGAAGATCATTACATAGCACAGAAATTTACAAGACAAATCATGCAGTCCAATAATATTGATTTCTCTTCAAACACTAACCCAGAAATCTTTGACAATTTAGCTCCTATGATTGGTCACCCATCTGCCACAAATACTATATGGAACTTATTGAAAACAGAATTATTTGTGATAGTTTCTTCAAACATTACAGAACAACACAATGTATTGGGAGTACCAATAAAACAAGCTATATCAAAAGGGTCAAAAGCAATAATTATCGACCCTAGAGAAACTGAACTAACAAGATTCGCAGACCATTGGGTCAAACCAAACCTCAACACAGAACATGTATTAATTGGGGGAATTATTAGATCTATAATAGATCAATCGTTAGAAAACCATGATTTTTCAACAAAATCTTGCGAGAACTTTGATGAATTTAGAAGCAGTGTTTGGGACTTTGATCTTTCTAGAGTATCTAAAGAAACTGGAATTTCACAAGAAGAAATTCAAAATTTAGCAAAACTAATTGCAGAATCTACATCCACATCGTTTTTATATTCGCTGGATACAATTAATTCTAAAATCAAGGAGTCTACATCAACATCAATAGTTAACTTAGCTTTATTAACAGGAAATGTTGAAAAACCTGGTTCAGGAATTTATCCCTTATTCTCTGGCCCTAATGAACAAGGCGCTAGAGATATGGGTTGCATTCCTAATTTTGGGCCTGGATACTCACCTATCCCAAAAACTGGAATAGGATTAGGAAATTTAGAAGAAGCTTGCCAAACAGGTGATATTAAAGCTTTACATATTATTGGAAACCAAGCCTCTATGTCTTCAGAATCTAGTAAAAACCTTAAGAACTCACTTGATAAAGTAGAATTTTTAGTGGTTCATGAAAGCTTTGAAAATGAATTTACAGATAAAGCTGACGTAGTATTCCCATCTAATTTATTTGCTGAAAAAGATGGTACATTTACTAACCTTGAGAGAAGAATACATAAAGTTAATCCAGCACTTGGGAATAAGTTTGATGAAGATGAAGATTGGAGAATTCTGTGCCAACTAGCCTCAAGAATGGGCTCTGACGATTTCAATTATTCCAATTCTGATGAAGTTTTCACAGAATTAAGCCCATTCATTCTTTCGACAAATAATATTAACCTTGAGAAAATTTCTGAAAGCGGTCAAATATATTCTGTTAACAGAAACCTACAATTTAAAACTCTAAATATTTCAACCGATAATAATTCTATTGCTACTAACGAGTTCCCCATGATTTTAACTAGAGGACGGATTTTAGAAGAGTCAAAATCAGATGCAAAAATCCAATTGATAAATGATAGAAACTCTATTACCAGAAATGAAATTATTGAATTGAACACTCAAGATGCTTCAGACAATAATATTTTTGAGGGAGACTCCATTAAAATTATTGGAGATAATTTTGAACTATCTGGTATTGCACATCTCAACGGAATTAATTCAGGAATTGTTTCTACAACTCAACTCTTTGGTTCAGTGATTGAAAAGGTTCAAGAACATAAAACTGAAGACCCTATGTTGTATTTTGACCAATTAAATTTAATTCCAGTAAGAATTGAAAAACCTGAGTAATTTTTATCGGAGACGTTTTGACTATTCAAAAGCTCAATAAAAATAATGATTTACCTACAACTACTGTAATTGACTATGAGAATAAAACTGACGACTTAAGACTTATTTGGTTAAAAAAGCCTGTTAATTTCGATTTCAAACCCGGTCAATATTGTACGATTGGTAAAAATCACATCGAACGAGCATACTCCATTGCATCTTCACCTCATGAAGAATTCTTAGAATTGTTCATTGAACTAGTTCCAGAGAATGATGGGGGCGTTTTAACTCCTCAATTATGGAATTTAAAAACAGGGGATTCAGTCACCATTAGACCAAGAGCTAAAGGAATCTTCACATTAAAAGAAAACCACCCTAATCAGCTTTTTGTTGGAACTGTTACAGGCATAGTTCCATATGTAAGCATTATTAGAAACTACATACACCAAAACAAAAAGGGCCATAAATTTTACATTCTTGAAGGTGCAAGCTATTTTGATGAATTTGTATATGACAATGAATTCTTTAATTTAATGAAATCAAACCCTAAATTAGTGCATTTCGTTCCTACAATTAGTAGACCGGATGATTTAAAAAATTCCTCTTGGAATGGCACTACTGGTAGAGTGAATAATATTATAGTTGATCAGATCAACTCTTTAAATCTTTCTCCAAATAACACAATGGTATATGCTTGCGGCCATCCTGGAATGATAGAAGACGTAAAAACAAAAGTTTCAAATCTATCTTTTGAATTTCTAGAGGAAAGATTTTGGAAAGACGACTAAACTATATCTAATGGAGTCGATATGACAAAAATCAAACTCGGAATTGTTGGCTGTGGAGCTATTTCACAATTAAATGTCCCGGGATACTTAGAAAATTCTAACTGCGAAATCGTCAGTTTGTGTGACACTCAATACGAAAGAGCAGAATCTAGATCAGACCAATGGGGAATTAAACCTCAAATTTTCACAGACTTTGATGAATTTATTTCCAATACTGACATGGACGCAATAGAAATATTAACCCCAACTTTTCTTCATTCAGAACAAATCATAAAAGCATTAAATTCAAATAAGCACGTATCTTGCCAAAAACCTTTATCCACTACATTAGATGAAGCTGAAAAAATCAATTCAGCATTAAAAAAATCGACCTCCAAGTTTCGAATTACTGAAAATTATTTATATTACCCTCCCATAATTAAAGCTAAACAACTAATCAATGATGGTGCTATTGGAGAACCTAACATGATTAGAATACGTCATCTTAGGGGCAAATCTTCAAATTCATATAAGCTAGAAAATGATACAAACATTTGGCGCAGAGACTCAAACAAAAATCCTGGAGGTGGCCTTTACGATGGGGGGTGGCATCATTATGCTACAGCTGTAAATCTTGTCGGTGAAATCTCTAAAATTTCAGCTTTTGTATCTAAGAACGAAGATTTTATTGACGAAACTCCTAGCTCTACAATTTTTGAGGTAAAAAATAAAAAATGTCTAGTTTCTATTGATTATGCATCTTCTCCTGAAATGTATTTAAGATCAAAATATTACTCAGTAGACGAATTCTTTGAAATAATTGGTAGTGAGGGAACAATTTGGATCACCAGATGTACTGGAGAAATGCTAGATTTACCTCCATTAATTGTTTTTAATGGTGACAAATCAACTCACCATCAAATTGATTCTGATTGGATTTCTGGATTTAAGGGGGCAGCACACGCATTTATAGACTCAATCAACAATGACTGCCATATTGACATGGATATAGATTTTTCTACTCACGTTTTAAAAATAGCATTGGGTGTGTACGAATCTTCAAATACTAATCAAACTGTTACTATCAATTAACTTCTATGACGACTCCTGCTCGAATCCAATATCTAAAAATCAAAGATAATTACCCTAATGAGATTCTTTTTTTTAGAATGGGCGACTTTTATGAAACTTTTGACAATGATGCCAAAATTTTATCTAAAGAATTACAAATTGCCTTGACTTCTAGAGAAATGGGGAAAGGCAATAAAATTCCTCTAGCAGGGATTCCTTTTCATGCTATAGACAATTATTTACCTCAATTAATTAATAATGGTTACAGGGTAGCTATTTGTGAACAAACCAGTGATCCAAAAGATTCAAAAGGGATCGTTGATAGATCAGTAGTTCGAGTTGTAACAGCAGGAACTGTAATTGAAGACAATTTAATTGATAAAAATTTAAATAATTTTCTGATGTGTTTAGTTACTGATGATCAATCTGTAGGAATAGCTTACATAGATATCACAACCTGTGAATTCTTAACCACTGAAGTCCCTATAGAATATTTACAATCTGAGATAGCTAGGATTAACCCTAAAGAAATAGTAGTTTCAAATAAATCCCAATTCAATTTCCAAAATCAATCCTCCCATATAATCAGAGAAGAACATTCAGTAATTCCGTATCTAGAATCGGGAGAACAAATCTTAAAAAATCATTTTAAAGTTAAATCTCTTGAAGCATTTGGATGCTCTCAATTAGATCTCGCTACAAGAGCATCTGCTGGAATAATTTCATATGTCCAAAAGAATCAACCTTTATCTATTCCCAACATCACAAATTTAAAAACATTTTCAACCAAGGCTTTCATGACTTTAGATAGCCAGACAATAAACAATCTTGAACTTTTCAAGGCAGGTAGATCAGAATCAAAAAACTACTCTTTATACAACATCTTAAATTTTACTCATACACCAATGGGCAGTAGACTTTTAAGAAATTGGATTAGCCAACCTTTATTAGACATCAATGAAATTTATCAACGCTCAGACACTATTTCTGAATTCAAAAATTCTCCTAAAATTCTTAAGAATATTTCAGACCAATTAGAAACTATCTCTGATTTACAAAGATTGATTTCAAAAGTTAATTCAGGATCAGCAAATCCGAGAGATTTATTAGCCATTTCAAGTAGCCTTCAAGGAATCAGCAAAATAAAACTAATCCTTAAAGACAGCCAAATAGCTAACTTCGAGTGGCTAAATGCAGCATTAAAATCTCATTCAGATATTATCAATTTAATTTCCTCTTCAATTAATCACGATGCGTCTACATTAATTGGAAATGGAAAAACAATACAAAAAGGATTCTCAAAAGAATTAGACAATTTAATTAATATTTCTCAAAATTCTCAAACATCTATCGCTAACCTTGAAAATAAAGAAAAAGGAAAAAGTGGGATCAAATCTTTAAAAATAGGATTCAACAGAGTGTTTGGATACTATATTGAAATTAGTAAAAGCAACCTTTCTCAAGTACCCGAAGGATATATCAGAAAACAAACTTTAGTAGGAGCAGAAAGATTTATTACTGAAGAGTTAAAAATTTTTGAAGATGAAATTCTTAATGCGAAAGAAAAAATAGAAAATATTGAAAATGACATTTTTAAACAAATTTGTAATCAAATTTCACTGTCTATTGATTCAATATTAGATTCTGCAAAAGGTGTCTCAATAATAGATGTGCTATATAGCCTGACAACAGCATCTACAGTCAACAATTACGTTAAGCCTACAATATCAAATAACCTGAATTTAGAAATTAATGATAGCCGTCATCCTGTAGTAGAAAAACTTGTCCCTAGAAATGAATATATCGTTAATGATATTAAAATCGGGGGAAACGGAAATAAAATTAATGTATTAACTGGCCCTAATATGGCCGGTAAATCTACATATTTAAGACAAGTTGGATTAATTACTTTAATGGCTCAAATAGGCTGTTTTGTACCTGCATCATCTGCAGAAATAGGTTTAGTAGACAGAATATTTACTAGAGTAGGCCTTCAAGATGATCTTAGTGTAGGACAATCTACATTTATGGTTGAAATGGTTGAAACCGCAAGTATTCTTAACAATGCGACTTCACAATCTTTAATTTTATTAGATGAAATTGGCAGAGGGACTAGCACTTATGACGGACTAGCTATAGCGCAATCAGTAGTTGAATTTATCCACAACCATCCTGCCCTTCAAAGTAAGACTATTTTTGCAACTCATTACCATGAAATGATAGAAGTCGCTGAAAATCTTGAAAATGCTAAAAACCTTCAAGTAACTGTGGAAGAAAATTCAGGTAATATAATTTTTTTGAGAAAGATTGCTCCAGGTGGAGCAGGAAAAAGTTATGGAATCCATGTAGCAGATTTAGCTGGAATACCCAAAGATATTATAGAGAGAGCTAAAGATTTATTACAAAGCTTTGAGAAATCTACCGGCCCAAATAAAAATCATTCAGAATCATCAAAACAATTATCTCTAATTCCTTCTGAAAATCATGAAATAAAACGTCTTATTTCTAAAATTAATATCAATGAAATCACGCCGTTGCAAGCATTAACTATACTAGACGATTTACAAGAAAAATTCACCAAGATTTAACAACCGTAACAAATGTGATTTTGTATAAAATCAATGTTGAGAATCAAATGTTTCCATTGCTTTTTTATACATTTTTTGAACGGGTGCTGATTTACCTGTCCATAATTCAAAAGAATCTACTCCCTGAAAAATCAACATCCACAAGCCCTGCATAATTTCAGCTCCAGCAATTTGAGCATTTTTTAAAAGTGGAGTTAAAAGTGGGTTGTAAACTATGTCATATACAACACAATTTCTAGGAATCTGATGTGCGGACAATAAGGTTTCATCTTCCATTTCAGAATGCTGCATTCCCACAGATGTAGCATTAATTATCAAGTCAGAATTAAGGGAAACCTGAGTCAAATTTTTATCATAAATTGACATGGTTTTAAAAATTTCTTTATTTACCCCAAAATCATCCAACATTTTCACCGCCCTACCCTCAGTTCTATTGGCTACCGTAATTGAATTTACATTTTCATTAAGCAATCCGAAAATAGCTGCTCTAGCTGCACCTCCTGCACCTAAAATTAAAACATTTTTCCCGGATGGTAAAAACGATGCAACTTCCTTTAAAGAACGTATAAATCCTGTAATGTCTGTGTTGTAACCTTTTAAAACACCTGAATTATTCACGATAGTATTTATTGCGCCAATTTGAAGAGCTGTTTCATCTAATTCATCAACCATGTTATAAGCAAGCTCTTTGTATGGAATTGTGACGTTAGCACCTAAAGTATTGGATTGTCTTAATAAATTCACTCGTTCAAGTAATTGGTCAGGAGACAGTTCCCAAATTTCATATAATGCTTGAATTTCACAATATTCAAAAGCCACATTTTGAAAAACGGGAGATAAAGAGTGTGAAAGTTTTTCTCCAAAAATTCCTACTTGATACAAATCATTCCTCATCTAGTTGATTTCAAACTTTTTGACTGTTACGATCAATTTAAGTTAGTTTCAAGGATTTTATCATTCATCCACAATCTTCATTGCAAAAATTCCCTAAAATTGAACTAATATCAGATCAAATCTCAAATTGTACCAATTGTTCTTTGCACAAAACTCGTAATCACACTGTACCCGGATCAGGAAATTATAAGGCTGAAATCCTTTTAATCGGTGAAGCTCCAGGCGCTAATGAAGATAAAGAAGGGATCCCTTTTATTGGTCGTGCGGGAAAAGTTCTTGATGAGCTTTTGAATCATATTAACTTATCTCGTAAGGATATTTTCATTACCAATATGATCAAATGTAGGCCTCCAAAAAATAGAGATCCATTTAAAGAAGAAATTTTTGAATGTAGTCAATTTATAGATATGCAAATTCAATATATCAACCCTAAAGTGATCATCACGTTAGGAAAATTTGCATTTGAAAAGTTCTTCCCTGATCAAACAATGAGTGAATCGAGAGGGTTACCTCATCAATGGAACCAGTTAACAGTATTTCCTGTGTATCATCCTGCGGCAGCATTATATAACCCAAACCTCAGAACAAAAATGTTAGAGGATTTTGAACAAATACAACAAATTCTTAATAAATTAAATACATGTAAAGAAAATCATCAAATGAAATTTTTATGAATATGAAACCTAAATCCAAAATCAAGATTATCCATTTAGGTGGCCTAGGTGAAATTGGCCGCAATATGATGTTAATCGGATATGAAGAAGAATATTTGATTATAGATTGTGGAATTTCTTTTCCACCAGCAGATTTATTAGGTGTAGATTTGGGAATTCCTGATATGTCTTTTATAAAACAAATTTCTCATCAAATTAAGGGGATTTTGATCACTCATGGTCATGAGGATCATATAGGAGGTCTTCCTTTTTTACTGGAACACACAAATGCACCAATTTTTTCTTCTAAATTTACTCATGGATTGATCAGTGTAAAGCTTAAAGAATTTGGTTCTATTGCAAAAACTACTTTAAAAATAATTGAACCTTTTGAAAAAATACACATTTCTAAGTTTTCAATACAATTTTTTAATGTGTGTCACTCAATCCCAGATGCGATGGGAATTACCATAGACACCCCTTTAGGAATGATAGTTCATACTGGAGATTTCAAAATTGATCACACCCCTACAGATGGTAGATTGATTGATTTCCAGTCCCTTTCATCATTATTTTCTAAAGGTGTTTTAGCCCTATGTTCTGACTCAACATATGCAGAACTTAAAGGTTTTACTCCCTCTGAGTCTCAAGTCACAAATACACTTTATGAAGAAATTAGCGGTGCTAAGGGAAGAGTAATTATCTCTACCTTTGCTTCTCAAATATATCGAATCCAACAAATAATTGATGCGTGTAAGAGGACAGATAAAAAAGTAGCAGTTGTAGGAAGAAAGATGAGCACTAACATCAAAATGGCATTAAAACTAGGCTACTTAAATGATTCCAAAAGCTGTATCACTGATATCAATTCATTACTCAAATTACCTGACCAAAAATGCGTAATGATAACTACAGGATCACAAGGCGAGCCAACCTCAGTTATGACTCAAATCGCTAATGAAATACATCCAAGAATTATTGTTAAAAATGGAGATAAATTCATTTTTTCATCTTCTCCTATTCCCGGTAACGAGCTTCAAGTAGTTAAAAATATTGACAAACTTTTTAAACAAGGTGCAGATGTAATTTACAACAAAATTTCAAAAGTTCATGTTAGAGGACATGCCAGTCAAGAAGAATTAAAACTAATGATCAGCTTAGCAAAACCTCAATATTTTATACCTGTTCACGGAGAACACCGACATCTAGTAGCACATTCAAGAATTGCACAAGAAATGGGAGTACCTAATCAAAATACCTTTGTAATCAAAAATGGTGACGTACTAGAAATCACACCATATTCAGCAGAAATCACAGATGAGGTGCCTGCTGAAAACTTATACTTTGATGGTAAATCTATTAGAAATGTGAAAAGTCATTTGATTTCTGACAGGAAAAATCTTTCGCGTCACGGAATCATTTACATATCTATTAATTCCTTAAATTTCAATTCATCAAATAACCCTGTCACATTAAGTTCTCATGGGTTATTTGATGAAGTTACGGATCATGAGATTTTAGAAAATACTGAAAATTTTGTACAAACATTGCTAGCCAATTCCTCCTCTAAGGATATAGATTTAGAGACTATAAAGAGAAAAATGATTACAGAAGTAAAATCTTTTGTTTCAAAATATACTGGCAAAAAACCAGTAGTAATAGTTGAGATTCATCACTCTAATTAGGGAATTAATATGACAATCCTAATTGAAAATATAGAAAAAGTTTTCATGACTACAGGGTTAGGAATATTCCTAATTTCAATTTGGTCTTTTTATTTTTTAGGTGCATTAAGATTTAAATCTATCAGAGAATTTTCGTTCTTTCGTCCTCAAATTATTCTCGGATTATTAGTTTTAACGGTAGCAGTTTGGGGATTATTGAGCTTAATTAATCCTCCAAACGGATTTCCAGGATGGACAACTCAATCAATAAGTACAGATTTAGGTGGTTCAGTAGGTTCTAGTATTTTAGGAAGTTCAGTACCTGTTCAAATTTTAAGAATTTCTAGTTTGTTTTTACTGACTTTAATAATAATTAATCCCAAATTAGTCAATTTAATTTTTCAATCATTTAAAATGATTTTTCAATTGATATCTTTATTATCAAAAAAAATTGTATCCAATTACCAACATCAAAATATCTCTCCCACAACAAATCCAATCAGTTCAAAGTCCGAACAAATTATTGAAGTACATAAACCTGAGATAAAATACGACTCTGAATCAAATTCATCTTGGGGATCAACTGCAAAAAATCTAGGGTATTTTGTTCTCAACGAAAAGAAAGAACAAAAACCTGATGAGAATGTTTCTTTTGACACCCCAGTGAATGACAATTCACTATCAACTGCAGATATAGATCGATTTAGTAAGCCTGTTGAAAACACAACTGATCCTAAAAGACAAAATCGATTTTGGGAAACCGATAATGATCAGCTATCTAGTCCAGTTAATGAAAATTTTGACAACCATAATTCCTCAAAAAAAAAATGGGCTTTACCTAACCTAAATATATTATCTTCTGCCTCTCAGGGGGGAATAAGCGCTGACGAAATTTCTTCAACCTCTCAAATCATCAAAAACACATTTGCTGAATATAAGGTAGAGATAGATGTAGAAAAAGTTAGACCGGGCCCTACTGTGACCATGTATGGAATTCAACCAGGATGGGTAAGAAAAAACAGAAATGAAAAATCAAAAGATGAAAATGGTAAACAAATTATTTCAAAAGTTGAGGAAAAAACTCGAGTAAGTGTTGACACTATTTTGAGACGTGAAAAAGATTTATCACTAGCTTTAAAAACACCTAGCCTTAGGATTGAAACCCCTGTCATGGGAGAATCTTTGTTAGGAATAGAAGTACCAAATCCTAACCCAAGCTTAGTAGCATTAAGAAATGTAATGGAAAGCAATATTTATAAAGATTTTGAAACAAAAGCTGCTTTACCTATAGCTCTAGGTAAAGGTTCGGATGGAGACGAAGTAGTATTTGACCTAACAAAAATGCCTCACCTACTGATAGCAGGGGCAACTGGAAGTGGTAAAAGTGTATGTATCAACGCAATAATTTCTTGCTTAATAATGGAAAGAACTCCTGCTCAACTCCAAATGGTCTTAGTTGACCCTAAAAGAGTAGAACTGACTCCATACAACCAAATACCCCACTTGATAGAGCCTGTAATCGTTGAAACAGACCAAGTTGTGAATACATTAAAAGGCATTATTCGAGAAATGATGGATAGATATAGACAAATGGAAGAAATTGGAGCAAGAAATATAGAAACATACAATCAAAAGGCTCCATCAAAATTTCCTTACATCGTAGTAGCTATAGATGAATTAGCTGATCTAATGATGACTGCAGCATTTGATGTGGAACAATCAATTTGTAGGCTTGCTCAATTAGGTAGAGCAACTGGAATACATTTAATTATTGCTACGCAACGCCCTTCGGTTGATGTGATTACAGGTCTAATCAAGGCAAACTTCCCTAGCAGAATCAGTTTTGCAGTCACCTCACAAATTGATTCTAGGACAATTATGGATACAGCAGGAGCTGAAAAACTATTAGGTAGAGGAGATATGTTGTACCAACCAATTGATGGAACAAGGCCTTCAAGAGTTCAAAATGTATTTATAAGTGATAACGAAATTAAAAACTTGGTTTCCCATTGGAAAAATACAACTGCAGGGTTCAAACCTCAAATTGATATTCATACTGTTGGTGACCCAATAGGCTTGCAATCCAATCAATTAGATAATTCAAAATCTGACCAATTGATAGATCAAGCAATTGAAGTTGCACAAAAAAATAACAAATTATCAACTTCCCTTTTACAAAGAAGGCTTAGGATAGGGTACCCCAGAGCTGCAAGACTGATGGATGAACTAGAAGATATGGGTATAGTTAGTGCTAGCGACGGTTCAAAATCTAGAGATGTTCTATTAAGTTCTTAACTTATATCACTCCGCCAAATTGAGATCTACTAGATTCAAAATCATTAATGCTGTCTTCATGTTCCAAAGTCAATCCTATGTCGTCCAATCCATTCAAAAGACAGTGTCTTCGAAAAGGTTCGATATCAAAATCAAACACAACTTCTTCGTTAGAATCCCATATTTTTTGAGACTCTAAATCTACTGAAAGACTATAATTTTCATCGAACTCAGAGTTAGAAATTATATTTCGAACAACATCTTCTGGAAGAACAATTGGCAAGACCCCATTCTGAAAACAGTTATTATAAAAAATGTCTGCAAAACTTGGCGCAAGAATACATTTGATTCCAAAGTCCTGCAAAGCCCATGGCGCATGTTCTCTGGAAGAGCCTGAACCAAAATTTCTACCGCTAACCAATATGCTTGCATCTCTATAAGAATTTTGGTTCAAAATAAAATCAGGGTTTTCAGAGCCGTCTTCTAAATATCTCCAATCATAAAAAAGGAATTCTCCAAACCCAGTTCTTTCAACTCTTTTAAGAAATTGTTTAGGTATGATCTGATCTGTATCTACATTAACTCTATCTAAGGGAGCTACATTTCCTTCAATTAATCTAATAGGTTCCATTTTTTCCTCACATTATGGTGATTTACCAATTTCTGATATCTACAAAATGACCTTCAATAGCAGCAGCAGCGGCCATTTCAGGACTAACCAAATGTGTTCTACCACCTTTACCTTGACGGCCTTCAAAATTTCTATTTGAAGTTGATGCACATCTTTCTCCTGGTTGTAAAATGTCCGGATTCATTCCTAAACACATTGAACATCCTGCTTCTCTCCAATCAAAGCCAGCATCTGACAAAATTTTATCAATTCCTTCATTCTCTGCTTGTTTTTTTACAGCAACAGATCCTGGAACTACCATTGCATAGACATTTTCACTAACTTTTTTACCTTCTGCAATCTTTGCTACAGCACGTAAATCTTCAATTCTAGAATTAGTACACGAACCTATAAATACTCTATCTAAAGAAATATCTTCAAACTTAGTACCCGGTTCTAAATCCATATATTCCAAAGCTCTCTCTACTGCTTCTTTTTCGCCAAGATCATCGTAATCTAAAGGATTAGGTATTTCTGAATTAATGGGTAAAACCATCCCAGGGTTTGTTCCCCAAGTAACATGAGGTTCAATTTCGTTTCCTTGCATCACTAAAACTTTGTCATATTCTGCATCCTTATCAGACGCTAATTGACTCCATTTTTCTACTGCCATATCAAAGTCAGCATTTTTAGGAACGAATTCTCTTCCTTTCATATATTCAAAAGTTTTTTGATCTGGAGCAACCATGCCTGCACGGGCACCAGCTTCTATACTCATATTGCAAACAGTCATACGTCCTTCCATAGAAAGTGCTCGAATAGCCTCGCCTGTATACTCAACAGCAAAACCCGTAGCCCCAGCTGTACCAATTTTGCCAATTATGGCTAAAATAATATCTTTTGCAGTCACTCCATCAGCAACTGAACCCTCTACTCTAATTTCCATCGTTTTTGGTTTAAATTGCCTCAATGTTTGAGTAGCTAAAACATGCTCTACTTCTGATGTTCCAATACCCATAGCAAAAGCTCCAAAGGCTCCATGAGTAGATGTGTGACTATCGCCACAAACAATTATTTTCCCTGGCTGAGTATGACCTTGTTCAGGACCTATCACGTGAACTATGCCTTGCATGGGACTAAATCTATCGTAAAGAGTTAATCCAAATTCATCACAATTATTTCCTAAAGTGTCTAGTTGTTGTTGCGCAATAGGGTCAGTAATCGGCAATGACAAATCCCAAGTAGGAGTATTGTGATCTGCTACAGCAACAGTCAAATCGGGTCTTCGCACATTACGCCCTGACATCCTTAAGCCGTCAAATGCCTGAGGAGAAGTAACTTCATGTACTAAATGTAAGTCGACATACAAGAGCGATGGCTTACCTTGTTCTTCTTTAATGACATGTGAATCCCAAATTTTATCAAACAATGTTCGAGGTGCCATCAATTAAATACTCCTAATTTAACTCTGAAATTTTTCATCTGCGCTTACAGCTCTGTTCAATGCGTTCATATACGCTTTTGCACTTGCAACAATAATATCGGTATCGCTTCCTCTACCTACAAAAATATTTCCATCTTTTTCAATTCTAATTGTGACATCTCCAATAGCGTCGATACCTTCAGTGACAGAATCAACTCTAAACTCTGTTAAAACGTTATCAACCGCTATAACTCTATTAATTGCCTGATACACAGCATCTACTGGGCCAGTTCCTGTAGCTGCATCAGTAAATTCAGTTCCATCTCTATCAATTAATTTAACAGTTGCAGTAGGAATTCCTTGGTCACCTGTAGAAACTTGTACATGTTGTAATTGATACAAGTTTGGCACATCCGAAATTCTTCTTGAATTAGACATCAAAGCTTCTAAATCTTGATCGGTAATTTCTCTTTTTCTATCTGCCAAAAGTTTAAAATCTTCAAAAACTTCACTAAGCTCTTGTTGATCTAAATGAAACCCTAATTCTTCTAGTCTAGAACGTAAGCCTGCTCGACCACTTAATTTTCCTAAAACTAGTGAATTACTTGGCCATCCAACTCTTTGAGGGTCAATCAATTCAAAAGTACTTCTATCTTTAATTACTCCATCCTGATGAATACCAGAAGCGTGGCGAAAAGCATTCGCACCAACAATAGCTTTATTTGGTTGAACTGGGAATCCGGTGATATCACTTACCAATCTACTAGTTCTATAAATCTGGGTGGTATCGATACCTGTGGACACATTAAATAAATCTTCTCTTGTATCAATAGCCATTATTATTTCTTCCAAAGAAGCATTTCCTGCTCTTTCACCCAAACCATTTATACAGCCTTCTACTTGTCGTACGCCAGCTCTTATGGCTGACAAACTATTGGCAACAGAAAGACCTAAGTCATTATGGCAGTGAACACTTAACACAGCTTTTGAAATGTTTGGAACATTTGATTTAATATCTTCAATTCTTTGAGCAAATTCTGAAGGAATTGTGTATCCGACTGTATCTGCAATATTTACAGTAGTGGCTCCAGCGTCAATCACAGCTTCCAATAACTGATAAAGATATTGAGGATCAGTTCTAGTGGCATCCATCGGAGAAAATTCTACATCTTCACAATAAGATTTTGCTCTTTCAACTGATGCTACAGCAATATCTAAAACTTCTTCAGGATTTTTTCTAAGTTGATTCATTATTTGTATATCTGAACTAGATATAAACACATGAATTCGGGGATGCTGAGCATCTTTAACACCTTCCCATGCTTTATCAACATCATCCAAATAACATCTAGCTAAAGAAGCAATGACGGGTTTACGTACTTCCGAGGCAATAGTTTTTACAGCCTCTAAGTCACCAGGTGAACTAGCAGCAAATCCAGCCTCAATCACATCAACCCCTAGTTTTTCTAATTGCTTAGCAATTTCTAGTTTTTCTGCAGTAGTCAAACCAATACCTGCAGATTGCTCCCCATCTCTTAAAGTAGTATCAAAAATTATTACTTTGTCTTTACCCATCATAATCTCCCATTATTAGTCGGTATCAGCAAGAAAAGTCATCATTCCTCTAAGTTCTTTACCAACTTTTTCAATTGGATGATCTGCATTTTCTGCCCTCAATTTGTTAAATGTATGACGTCCTTCATCATTTTCAGCAATCCATTCTCTGGCAAAGGTTCCATCTTGAATCTGAGCCAAAACATTTTTCATATTTTCTTTTACATTTTCATCAACTACTTGAGGACCTCTTGTGTAGTCTCCATATTCTGCAGTGTCACTAATAGAATATCTCATGTATTCCATACCACCTTCATAGAACAAATCAACAATCAATTTCAATTCATGCATACATTCAAAATACGCAGACTCAGGTTGGTATCCAGCCTCTACAAGAGTTTCAAATGCTGCTTTTACTAACGAAGCAACTCCACCACATAAGACTACTTGCTCTCCAAATAAATCAGTTTCAGTTTCTTCTTTAAATGTAGTATCCAACACTCCTGCTCTAGTACAACCAACACCTCTTGCGTAAGCTAACCCAATTTTATGAGCTTCCCCAGAAGCATCTTGGTGAACTGCTAACAACCCAGGAACTCCTGAATTTTTGGTATAAACTACTCTCATTCGATGTCCAGGAGCCTTAGGAGCTACCATAGAAACATCTACTCCACTAGGAGCTACTATTGCTTCATAGTGAATATTAAAGCCGTGAGCAAACATCAGAGTTTTTCCAGGCAGCATATGCTGTTGGATAGATTCTTTATAAACACTTGCTTGTAAGTGATCAGGAAGTAACATCATAATCACATCAGATTTTTCAGCTACTTCTGACACGGTAGCTACTGTTAATCCATCGCTTTCAGCCTTTTCCCAACTTTTACTTCCATCATACAAGCCAACCATCACATTTAAACCTGAGTCTCTCAAATTCAAAGCGTGTGCATGGCCCTGACTTCCATATCCAATAATTCCGATTATTTTATTATCTAAAATACTTAAATCAGCATCTGTTTCGTAGTACATTTCTGCCATAATTTTACTCCTTAAATTTAATCAATTAATTTTCTGACCCGCTAAGTGACTCAAAAGAAACTCCTCGACTCATAGCAACAGTTCCAGTTCTCATTACTTCATGAACACCAAATGTAGCTAATAAATCAACTAAAGAATCTACTTTGTCTTCATCTCCAGTCACTTCTACCATTAAGGTATCTTTAGAAACATCAACAATTTTTGCTCTAAAAATATCTACTATCTGCATAATTTCACCACGATTTGAAACGTCGGAATTGACTCTAATTAATGCTAATTCTCTTGAAACAGCATTTTCATCTGAAATATCTAATACTTTAATCACTTCTACCAATTTGTTTAAATTCTTCGCTACCATTTCAACAGTTTTAGCATCACCTTGAACTACAAAAGTCATTCTAGACAAACCTGATGTTTCACTTTGCCCCACAGCTAAACTAGAAATGTTATAACCTCTCCTGCGAAACATGCTTGAAATCCGATTCAATACTCCAGGACGATCTTCAACTAGAGCTGTTATTGTGTGTTTTTCAGAAAAAGAACTCATTATGAGATCACCTTTTGATCATGATTTTCTTCAATAATTTCATTAACTGTCATTCCTGAAGGAATCATAGGGTAAACATTGTCTTCTTGTTCAACAATAAAATCTATTAAAACTGGTCCATCGTGATCCATAGCTTCAGTAATAGCAGGTTTTACTTGAGTTTTATCAGTCACTCGAATCCCTTTAATCCCATAAGCTTCTGCTAATTTCACAAAATCCGGATTACCCGAATACCCTGTAGATACATAAGAACTCTCAAAAAATATTTCTTGCCATTGACGAACCATACCTAAAAATCCATTATTCAAAATAGCAAATTTAACAGGGAGTCTGTTTTCAACAATTGTAGCTAATTCAGACATAGTCATTTGAAAGCCACCATCTCCACAAATAGACCAAACTGTCGCATCAGGATCTGCAACTTGAGCCCCCATAGCTGCGGGAACTTCATACCCCATAGTTCCTGATCCTCCTGAAGTCAAAAAAGAACATAGTTTTTTGAATCTATAATGTTGTGCAGCCCACATTTGATGTTGGCCTACTCCAGTTACTAAGGTCGCCTGCCCATCTGTAATTTCTGAAATATCTTTTATTACTTGGCGTGCTAATAATTTTTCAGTTTGAGGAATTTTCAAGGAAGGGTGTTCTGTTTTAAGTTGATCAATTCTCTTTAACCATTCAGGATGAACAGCTTCTTCAACAATAGGATTTAATTCCAATAATATTTCTTTGACATCTCCCACTATAGGAACATCAACAGATATGTTTTTTCCGATTTCTGAAGGATCAATATCAACATGAATTTTCCTAGAATTCACAGCAAATTTTTGAGGATTACCTGTAATTCTATCGTCAAACCTCATTCCTAAAGCAATGATTAAATCAGCTTCATCCAAGGCTAAGCTAGAATATGCCATTCCATGCATCCCTGGCCACCCTGTCCATAGAACATGATCTTCAGGAAAACAGCTAATGCCTAGAAGAGTAGTGATTACGGGAATTTGGCATTTTTCAGCCAAGTGTCTCAATTCATCGTATGCTTTAGAAATTATTATCCCATGACCAGCTATTATCACTGGTTTTTCTGCCTTTGATATTAATTTTGCAGCTCTTTTTATTTGACGATTATTTCCTTTTGTACTGGGAGAATATCCTGGTAGATCGATAGATGGTTCTTCAGAATAATCTACTTCCTGATTGAAAGCGTCCCTAGGAATATCCACAAGCACAGGACCGGGACGTCCAGAATTAGCAATATAAAAAGCTTCTTTGATAGTATCTGCTATATCCCTAGCATCCATCACTAAAAAATTGTGCTTAGTTATAGGTAATGTGATTCCAGTAATATCTGTTTCTTGAAAGGCATCAGTTCCTAATGTCCAACTGTTGACTTGACCCGTTACTATTACCAAAGGAACTGAATCCATTTGAGCCGAAGCTATTCCTGTAACTAAATTAGTAGCACCCGGCCCCGATGTCGCAAATGCTACTCCAGGCTTTCCTGTAATACGCGCATATGCATCAGCAGCTAAAGAAGCTCCTTGTTCATGCCTAACTAAAATATGCCTTAAATCTGGATATTCAGGTAAAGTTTGATACAAAGGCAAGATTGCTCCACCCGGGATTCCAAAAACAACATCACATCCCTCTCTTAACAAACTTTCGCAGACTATCTGTGACCCTTTTTTGATCATCGATTTTCCCCTAATAATTATTTATATTTTTTAACCCAAAAAATAATCCCGCCCAAAATACATATGGGACGGGATTAATAATTGGTACAGTTTCCCGCGGTACCACCCAAATTGCCATAAATGACCACTTCATTAAGCTTTTACGAAGCTAACGTCTAGTTCTAATAAATAAAGTTCAAACTAGAAGCTCACGGGCGAGTTCACTATTTAAAATGTAAGGAGTTTCAGCCTTGCTCCTATTCTCTACAACATTTTAATTTAGTTACTACTCCCGATCAAAGCAAATATTCAGTTTTAAGAGTGAAATATTAGCATTATAGATGTATTTTGGTCAATCAAAAATATCTCTATTACGACTCATTTTTAAACTTCGCTACACAACAATATGTATTATAATAAATATAAATTGAGAGGTATTAAGCTATATGATCGATCATGACGTTTTAATTATCGGTGCTGGCCTAGCAGGATTGCGTGCCGCATTATGTGCTAAAGAACAGGGCGTAGATGTGGCTGTTGTAACTAAAGTCCATCCAGTACGAAGTCACTCTAACGCAGCCCAAGGCGGCATCAATGCAGCCTTAACTGACAGAGGAGATGATTGGAGAGATCATGCTTACGACACCATCAAAGGAAGTGATTTTCTTGGTGATCAAGATGCAATTGAAGTAATGTGTCGTGAAGCTGGAGATGAAGTAATTTCCATGGAAAACATGGGTGCAATTTTCAACAGAGATGAAAATGGTAATTTAGGTACAAGAAATTTTGGAGGCCAACGAGAAGCTCGAACATTTTTCGTAGCAGACTTTACCGGCCAAGCTTTATTGCATGTACTTTACGAGCAAATAGTAAAAGCAGGAGCTTTTGTATACGAAGAATGGTTTGTCCTTTCACTAATAGTTAGAGATGGAAAATGTGGTGGGGTTGTGATGATGGACATAAAAACAGGGAAAATCGAAGTTGTCCGAGCAAAAGCAGTTATTTTAGCTACTGGTGGATTAGGTAGAGTCTTTGAACCTAGTACAAACGCTCTAATTTGTACGGGTGATGGAATGAGCCTTGCATACAGGGCTGGTGCAGAATTAATGGATATGGAAATGGTTCAGTACCACCCAACAACACTCAAAGGAAGCGGAGTATTACTCAGTGAAGCAGCCAGAGGAGAAGGTGCCTACTTATTAAATTCAGAAAATGAAAGATTCATGTTGAAATACGCTCCCGAATTTAAAGAGCTAGCTTCAAGAGATGTAGTATCTAGATGTGAACAAACAGAAATAGATGAAGGACGAGGGATAGATGGTTGTGTATTACTCGACGTCAGACACCTTGGAGAAAAATACATCAATGAAAGACTGTCGCAAATTCGAGAGTTAGGCATAGATTTTGCTAACGTAGACATGGTTAAAGAACCAGTACCAGTGATGCCAGGTATGCATTATGCGATGGGAGGAGTTAAAGCAGATATTGATGGCAAAACAGCAGTCCCTGGACTATACGCGGCTGGAGAAGTTGCCTGTATCAGTGTTCATGGAGGTAACCGTTTAGGTGCTAATTCCCTACTAGACACACTAGTTTTTGGTAGAAGATCAGGAATTCATGCAGCCGAGATGGTAAAAAGTGTCAAACATCTATCAATAGATGATTCTGCAGCACAAGACGACATCAATCATATTAACCAATTGTTATCTAACGAAAAAAACGAATCATTTGGTCAAGTAAGATTAGATATGGGAACAGGAATGAAAAATCACTTAGGTGTTTATAGAGATCAAATCAGTATGGAAAAAGCCCTTGAGCTAGTTAAAGATGTAAAAGAAAGGGCTAAAAGTATTTATGTGGCTGACAAAACTAAAACATTTAACACAAATCTAATGTTCTCTATAGAACTAGGATTTATGACTGAATGCGCTGAAGCAATCGCGGCGAGCGCTATACAAAGACAGGAAAGTAGAGGAGCCCACACCAGGACTGACATGCCAGATAGAGATGATGAGAACTGGCTGAAACATATTCTTGTCACTAAAGCTGAAGAAAGCCATGAAATTTCATTCTTAGATGTAATTATCACTGATTGGGAACCTGTAATTAGACAATATTAAAATAAATTTTGAGGAATATATGGAAGTCATTTTAAAAATTCAACGATTTGATCCAGAATCTACGGATTTGGTGTCTCATTTTCAAGAATATCAAGTGGAATTAACAGAATCGTCTACCGTTTTAGACGGACTCATAAAAATTAGAGAAGAGGATGATGGTACCTTAAGCCTAAGGTGCTCTTGCAGGGCTGCAATTTGTGGTTCATGTGCTATGAGAATTAATGGAGAAGCAGGTCTTGCATGTAACACAAAAATAATTGACGTTATGCCTCAAGATGGGTCTCCAATTACTATAGAACCCGCAGGCAATTTGCCTGTTATCAAGGATCTTATTGTAGATTTCCAACCTTTCTGGGCAAAATTCAAAGCAGTAGAACCTTGGCTTCAACCCGGTGATATTCAGCCTGAAGGTGAATATATTGCTCCTGAAGAAGACATGGTTCACTTAGCTGGAGTTGTATCTTGTATCTTGTGCGGAGCATGTGTATCAGATTGCACTGTATTAGAGGTTGACGATAACTTTTTAGGACCCGCAGCCTTAGCCAAAGCATATAGATTCTCTAGAGACCCTAGAGATGAGTCTGACGCACAAAGGCTTGCACAATTAAACAAACCTGGAGGGGTTTGGGATTGTACTAGATGTATGAAATGTGTTGAAGTCTGCCCGAAAGGTGTCGATCCTATGGACCGAATAATGCTACTTAGAGAGAAGGTAATGGATGCAGGACACAACAATACAAGTGGTGCTAGACACGCAAATGCTTTTGCAAAATTTCTCAAAAATAGCGGATGGTTAGATGAACTTAAATTACCTATTATGAGCTTTGGTATTTTCAATATTAAGGCTATGATAGGACTAATTCCATTG
>MDSW01084707.1_pt1 | contig 21686 bp, 10 predicted proteins | sample 811171 | NCBI WGS metagenome assembly MDSW01 (sample SAMN05326641, study PRJNA326480) | marine metagenome | isolation source: seawater | place: Atlantic Ocean: North West | collected 2012 | reverse complement strand
TTATAAACTTCTTCTTTTCCACTAACAAGACCAACATAAATGTCAAAATAGTCTTGAAACAAGACACTATTATTATTTTCTTCTTCACTAAAAATAATTAATCCGTTGCTGTTTGTAATATAGAGTAATTTGTCGTTATATAATACTTTTTTATCAATTAAACTATTTTTACAATATCTAAAAACAATAACATCAATAGTTGCGTTCTCAAACATTTTTTCATTATGATTATGGAATATGTGAGTAAATGTTCCATTTGTCATCATAACATTCAATAATTTTGATGCACTTGTTAATTTAAGAAAATCAGACGGAACAATAAATATCAACTCGCCATTATCGTCAAGTAAATTATAACATTTTTCTGTAAAATCAATATATAAGTTTCTTTTTTTAGTTCTAACATAAGGCGGATTTCCTACTATTGTTTTATATGTTTTTGTAATTGTTTGTGTCATAAAATCTCCATAAATAACCTTATCTTTTTGTATTTTATCCAATAATTTAATTTTTGTATCAATTTCATACATATCAAATGTTATACTTGGTATTCTATCTGTAATAAATGTAATTAAATCACCTTGTCCTATAGATGGTTCTAAAATATTAGATGGAGTATTTAATATAAACTCAAATACTTTTTCTTTGAGTTCATTATGGGTTGTAAAATATTGCCCTAAATTTTGTTTTGTTGTCATAGTTGGTATTTCTGTGTTTATAATATCAACACCATCGTTATTTATTTTTTTCATACCAGATATACAATCTTCGCAATGTATAACATTCTCCATTTAAAAGTGTATATATTATTTTCTTAAATGATTTAAAAATTAAATACATACACATTTAAATACTAGTTTTATGGACAAAATCAATGAATTGAAATCAATTCCCATGCATGAACAGCGTTCTGATGCGTGGTTCAAACAAAGAGAAAACAAATTGACATCAAGTGACGCAGGCACAGTTCTAGGCTTGAATCCTTATCAAAAACCAAAAGAAGTACTTTTTAAGAAATGTGGTCATGATCCAAAGCCATTTGTTGGTAATATTGCTACTCGTCATGGTCAAAAGTATGAAGACGAAGCTATTGAAAAGTATTGTAAACTAACTGGTCAAAAGAGTTACGAATTTGGTCTTATTGCGCATGAGGATGTTCATAAATCCGATGAATATCCATGGCTTGCTGGTTCGCCAGACGGTATTTCTATTAGCGTAACAGATCCTAATGCAAAGCCTGTTCTTTTGGAAGTTAAGTGTCCTTATAAGCGAAAGATTGTTCCGGGAAAGATTCCAGAGTATTATTATCCCCAAGTTCAGTTGAATATGTTCATTTGCGGACTAGAAGTTTCTGATTTTATTGAATATTTCCCCCCGAAAACTATGAGTATTGTAAGAACTTACATTAATCATAAGTGGCTTAATAAGAATTTGCCTATTCTAGATAAGTTTTGGAAGGATGTACTTCATTACCGTGAAGTGGGAATTAAATGTCATCCCGAATTTAAACTTCCTAAGAGAGTTCTAGATCTTAGCACGGAAGACGATTCAGAAATTTCACCTGTTAATCTTACTGAATGCCTAATCCTTGATTAATTTTAATTTAATTTCGTTTAATAGTTTAAAAGAATAAAATATATATTCTATAAATGGGAATTAGAGGATTAAACGCCCTTATAAAAAGGTATTCACCTGATAGTATAACACAAAATGAAGTTAAAAAATACTACGGTAAAATTGTAGCTATAGACTGTAGTATACTATTGTACAAATTTAAATATGCGTGTAAGGCTGAAAATTCGCATTTAGTTGGTATAGCAAATAGGGCAAAATTTTATATGATGAATGGAATTCTACCCGTTTTTATATTTGACGGTATCCCCCCTGAAGCAAAAAACATTACACTAGAAAAGAGACAGGCTGCTAAACAAAAGTTATATCTTCGCTTAGACGAACTTAAGGAAAAAATCCCCCAAAGCAATGAAGAAGAAAATCAAATAAACGCTGAAATTGAAAAACTACAATCACAGATTATAATTGTAAAAAAGTATCATATAGATCAATGTAAAGAATTTTTAGAAAAATCTGGAATCCCTTATTGTACAGCGCCTAATGATGCAGAGAAGTATTGTTCTTTTCTACAAAAAAACAATTTAGTAGATTACACCGTCACCGACGATTCTGATGCGCTTACATTTGGTTGCCCCCTTGTTCTTAAAACTGGTATCAATAGGCAAATAACTGAGATTAATTTAGAAAAACTACTATTAGATCTTGATATGTCATTAGATAATTTTGTTGATTATTGTATCCTATCTGGTTGTGATTATACAGAGTCTATTCCTTTAATAGGTCCAATAACTGCATACAATCTAATTAAAAAACATAAATGTATAGAAAATATTGTATCAAGTGGAGTAAAATTAACCGACAATTTTGATTACAAAATATGTAGAGATATATTCACTACATTCGATTATGAATTACCAGAACCATTTTCTATGAAAAAAACAGATAAAGACATTCTAATGCAATTTATGAATACACACAATTTCAGAAATAATGTAATTTCCAAATTTATAAAAATTTTAATTTAATTTAATTTATTTTATTTTGAATTAATTTTAATTTAATTTCTTTTGTATATATTAAAATAAATATGTCTGACGATCTCCTTGATCTATATTTTGGCGCCAAGCGCCGTCGCCGCTCGCGTTCGACCAAGCGTAGGCGTACGCGCTCGCCCCTCCGCCGCCGTCGCACTCGTAAGATTTCGAAGGCTAAGACCTCGATTGTAGTTGCTGGTCGCAAGCGTAAGCTTTACAAGGGTAAGACCGGTGCCCTCTACTACCGCTCGAAGGGCCGCAAGGTCTACATTGGCAAGCGTCGTACCCGCAAGAGCACCAAGCGCACCCGCCGCCGTCGCACCAAGAAGCTAAAGATGACCAAGTCGGCTATCGCTGCTCGTCGTGCGTACCGTCGCCGCAATCGCAAGTCTGCCCGCCGTGGTCGCAAGAAGAAGCTAAAGATGACTAAGGCTGCCATCAAGGCTCGTGCTGCCTACCGCCGCCGCATGCGCTCGCGTTTCGGTCTCTGGTAAACGTGTAATTTAGTGTGTAATGTGTAGATTAAATGTAATTAAATCATATTAATTCTTATTATGAATTTAAATGATTTAGTTAAAATTGGAATGTTTTAATTTGTTAGATTAATGATATCTTCAAGTGTAATATTTTCTTTTTTTAAGTGAAGTATTTTTTCTATTGCCCTGATTGTTGTAGGTATTGTTTTATCATCATTTAGCTTTACTATGTTAATTTTATCGTTACATGTATCTACGTTAACCTCAATTATACACCCATTCTTGTAATTTTCAAGGCTTCTAATTGATTTGATGTATTCCATACCTTCTGGTGTATTATTTCTAATTTTAGCAAAATGCTTCAATTTTTTAAAATTAGTTGTATATACATCTACATCTTCATTGTCATCTTCAAATAACAAATTAAATGTGATTTTATCTGCGGGTTTCCATTTAAAACATGAGTAATTTATACCTGTTGTAATGGGTAAATTATTTGGTATCATAAAAAGTTCTTCATTTTCAAAATTTTCATTTGAAATCTCTGAAATACTATGGAAATATTTCATTGTATTTAATTTAGGTTCTGATTCTATTGTATTATTTACAAAATACTCAGCTTCAGACATTCTATCTATATAAGAATAGCTATTTACTTTATTACCCCCTGTCATAAATACATCACAGATTGTAATGTTTTCTTTGGTGAATGAAATATCAAATATACTACCATAGAAATATTCGTGATAGCAGTTTATATGTACATTGTACATGGTAAAGTCTTTAAGGATTACTATAGATACATTTTCTGCCCGAGAATTTATAAATGTAAATAATACCCCCCTTCGAGTGTCAACGGTATTTTTCTTTGCATACATGTAATTATAACCTTTGAGTTTTGTAAAATGAATCTTTTCTAGATTTACTGATGTTTGAACTGGGAAATAATAATCGGTTCGTCCTGTCCAGTTATTGTTAAGTAAAAATACAATTTGTTTTTTATACTCTTCATCTACAATTTCGGATAACATTTATATTTTTTATATGAGATATTATATCTCACAGTCTTTAAATAAATTTAAAGATTATTTAGATTACATTCTAATGACTTTTTCTACCAGAGAAGAAACACTTATAAACTTTTTATTAAGTTTCTATAAAAATAAAATGTCACGTCTTCGTGATATAGTTTATCAAAATACTCCTTTAAGTTTAAGATTATTGGATTGGCTCGTAACAAATTATTCAAAGAAATACAATATTATATATCCTTTACATAAATCAAATGGTGATACTGTTTATTTTAATATATACCTAGACTATAAAAATCAACTAAAAGCTTATTCTAAAAAATACTTTGATCCTTTCTGTAGACAAAGTAGAATAATTATAGACATGAATACATTAAAATGGAAAGAATATACATCCGGATATGAAACAATGGATAAAGAAATAATAACAACAGTTGGACAATTAAATTTTTTTAGGTGGGTATTAGAAAATAAAATTTATGATTATGCCATAAGTAATATTTCATTAATAGATTCAGATATGAATACAACTCTTTTAAACAAAAGAAAAGATAAGCGCACCGTTTTATCTCCTAGTGCAGTAAAAGGTGTATATACAAATAATTTAAATGTAACAATTAAATTTAAAGGATAGGAAATTTATTTAAAGTCTTAGGATATAATTATATATGTAATGGATAATCCACTGACAACATGGTTTTATTCTACCGGTAAAATTGTAACAGATTCTAATAAACAAAATGTAACACATTTTTTACTTGATGGGGGTAAATTAGATATATCTAAAGACTATGAAATTTTTCAAGAAATGTATTCAAAATACATAGATTGTAAAAATTGTATAGTAGAAAGAAAAACAAATGTATTTAAGTTTTTTATTGATTTTGATTTTAATTCAACTGAAATCATAGATATATCCAATTACATCAAGATAATACAAGATGTTATTCAACACATTTATCAAAAGACTTACATTTGTATAATTACCACAGCTGATAAATCTAAAGAAAATATCAAATCGGGTGTAAAATACTTTAAACAGGGATATCATCTGCATTGGCCAGATATCTTTGTTGATAAAGATATTGCTAAGTCTATTCGTAAAAACATCATAGTTCGTCTTACTACAGAATTTGGTAAAATTGAAAGCTGTTATGACAATTGGGATAAAATTATAGATAAATGCGTTTATGATGCGAATGGACTTAGATTGATTGGGTCGGACAAGTGTTCTATATCAGACGGTGTTAAACATTATGAAAATAGGGTATACATCATTAAATCAGTCTACAATGGTAACATTGTAGATTCCGAACTAACAAAAGAATACGTTAGTAATAATTTATTGGCTATTAAACAAACAAGTGTAAGAACTAATATTAATGAAATTACAAAAACTATTAATCTTCAGATTTATGAAGAAACAGAAGACACTGGTGATACTTCAACAAAAAAGGGATTTGTAAGACTTGATAAAGATTCATATGAATATCAGGCTATAATTAAATTTTTTAAGAATTTTATGCCACTGTATAAATCCGATGATATTCGTATCATACAAAAATCTAAAGAAAACCCTGTTTATATCATAGCAACAAAATCTAAGTATTGTCAAAATAAAGGAGATTTTCATTCTCATAATAACATTTACTTCAAGTTAACTCCATCGGGATTTTGTCAAAAGTGCCTATCTGAGAGTGAGGGAGAGTTTGGTTGTTGTAGAGATTATCAAAGTGCTCCTATACCTATTACACCAGGACTTGAAAGTGCGCTTGGTTGGAAAAAACCGAAAATAAAATCAGAAGAACTTCCCGTTTTTGAAAAATTTACATTAGAGAATATACTATTTAATATGGAAAACAGAATAACTAATAAAACTCAATCATTAGGACCACCTAAGTCTAAAAAGAAATGATTACATTACATTACATTACGAGAATAGACTAGACTTTGAAATTATAACTGCAATGGAAATTAAAACAGCTATTGCAATTTGTCCTTTTATGTTAACTTTTGTAGCAGATTCCATTAAATAAGGAAACATATCATAAATTAATTTATAAATTGGCGAAGAATTTAATAAAAGATACGTAGCTATAGTTACTATAATTATCTTATGATTTTTGTTATCTTTCATATCATTTAAAATCACCTGTATCATTGTATCTTTTACACTTGTATTTGCAATAGCATTATCATTTGCGTTTGCATTTCGTTTTTCGGGTGTTTTTAAATCATTTGAAGTCTTTTTTTTCGGAATAATTGTTTTGTTTTGTTTCGGTTTTTGCTGATCTAACGTTAAGGAAATTTCTTCCCTAACGGGGGTTTCATAAATTTCATCTTGACTATTTTCAACAGGTGTATCTATCAAATCTGTTATATTACATTCAAATTCAGACATTGGGTATTAATATACAATATTATTTAAAAAATACATTTTAAACGTTTTTATTTAAAAAAAAATATATACCTTTATATAAAAGACATGGGTATTAGTAACGTTGCCATAAAGACGTTTAATTCAACTGGTTCTCAATCCGTGTGTAGAGCCAATAAATTTAAAGACGATACTTTAATAGAATCAGAATTTTTAACAAAGTGCAATACAAAGTATATAAACGGAACTGGCCAAACCGTTGTTATTGGTAGTATGAAGGGTTTTCCAACTGGAACCCCATCTCAGGCTACAAATCAAGACACCTTTGATTTACCCGATGACATAGATGCTATAAGTAACATTATATTAACGGGTAGAATGACATTTGATATACCTGCCGGTTCTGATGCTGGAAATAACACCCCATCTTTTGCAAATAGCACAGCTATTTATTTTTCAAACACATTTTTATTAACTCTCATACATAAATTAGAGATAAAATTAGGTGGTTTGATTATAGACACTCTTACACCTGATGCTATATTTGCAAGAAACGTAACTGAAACCAGTAATCCATGTGTAATGTCTGGAAGTACTGATAACAGTGGAGAATACCCTAATATTTTCACAAATGTTAATAATCCTAACACAGGAAATGTAGGTACTGCAGCTATTAAGGATAATGTTATAGAATGGTCAATTTCCATACCATTTACTGGAAGATCATCTAAAATGAATTCCGCGTTCCTACAAGCGGGTTCTACAACTAATACATTATCCATGAAAGTTTATTATAATAAATTTAACCCTGATATGTTTACAGATGCTATAAATGTTGCTAATACCGGACACGAACATGAGGGTCTCCACGGAGCCGGTGGTATATGGCCCGTGTTTGGTATTCAAAAATTAACATCGAGCGCCACTATGATTCCAACTAATTGGAAATTTGAAACCAGTGCAACAGTTACAACTCATATGATTACAGAAACCGAGAAGAATTTTATACGAAATAACGTTATTAACAGGGTATTGAAAACATCAGAGACACTAGAGTATGAAAATCCTGAAAAACTTATAAATGCCGTTACAACCGCTCCGAATGCTTCGGGTGATAATTATTCTACTCTTCCTAAACCAGATGGAGAATATAAAGAGATATCTTTTGATATTAGTAAGTTTGAATGCAATTGCAGTCATCTTCTATTATCTCTAAGAGTACCAGCCGTTGATAATACATACAGCTTTGCTGTCGGAGATTTAACAAAGCCTTGGCCATTTACAAAGGGTAATAAGTATGATGCTGCTAAGACTATAGCCAATGCAACAAGCGCTTCTGCCGGTGCTGCTGGACATGGTCCATGGATGTCAAATCTAACTAAAAAACCATTATTCGATGGATGGTACAGTGGTAAAGATGGCGTAGAGACCGCTGGGCCCCTTGTTCCTGAAAATAATGACGGAGATTTTATGACTAATAGTTTAGGACTATTAAAACACACTAATTACGAAACCGAGCCATCTCTATCTACATATCAAATCGGGGCTGGATTAAGTAATTCTAATATTAAGACTGGAGTTGAAAATAACGGTGTTCTTGAGTTACCTAGTGCAGGTTCAACAACAAAAAAATTTTTACCAGATATTCCTTTAGTTGGTTATACCAACGATTGGTTACACTCTGTGGAATTAGTAATTGGCGGAGAAAGAACTGGTTTTATACCATCTAGCGCTATAAAAACAGCTAATCTAGAAGAGTTCGGATTAAAAGACATAAAAGATTCTGGAATATATGTAATAAAATTAGCCGACGAAGCATTCAGTACAGCGGGTATTCCATTGGCTAAATGCAACAATGCTAAACTAAATATTAGAATAAAAACAAGTCTTTTTGCGAGTAATATTGATGCTGCTTCAACTATAAGTGGAAATACTCGTAGACCAGTCAAAACCGGGTTTAATTCTACATCCGCCTGGACAAGTTTAGGTTCTCCAAAACTTGTTGCCACAGCCGTGGGTACTACTGTACAAACTACCGTAGGCGGTTCTATATCATTTGCAGCCTAAAATAGTTGTAATCTATCAAATAATATAAAGCTTAACATTTATTTAAATATAATCTTTATATTATATAAGTTATGGCAACCGGGCCATATGCAGCAATATCTTCATATGACAATTCTGGTACACAAGCATTAGCAGTTACTGATAAGATAAATGACACAGGAGATTTAATGTCTGTATTTTGGAATAAAAATGATACATTTAAACAAATTATACACGGATATAGTACTGTGCAAGTACCAAGTTCAGTGTCTACAAAAGATGCATCATGGGGAAAAACCCAGACTTTTGAAATATCTAAAGATGCAGATGCATTGGGTAATATATATTTATCTATAGTTGTTGATTTAGATATACCAGAAACTCCATTAAACTATGGACCTCCTCAAACATTAACAACTCTATTGAGAAGACCGTCTAGTAAAGAATCTATAACTTTATGGGATTTAACAGAACCTATTATGTATAGAATTAGAGGAACTGCTAAAGACTCTAATAAACCACAAAGTGTTCAGATTGGATATCCTAATGGTTGGAGAGAAGATACCTCCGCCCCCAATTATCCAAGTCCTTTAAATAACCTTCACCCGTTTATGCAAGCAGGTGATATTCCTAGTTATCCAGAATGGGACTGGAAGCCAAGAGATTTTTTACAACTTGAAAATTTACCTCTACATGGAATAGCAAGACCTACTCTTGTTGAATTTTTAGATGGGACTACTTATCTAGGGGGTAATACAAAAGAATACCTCTTTAATCCTGATATGAGAGTTAGTAAGCATGCAAGACTTGAATTATTTTCAGATAGAGAGGAATACTCACTTGGAGACCCTCGTCCGATGAGTATTCTCATGAATGGATATTATTCTAAAACATTAAAAGAAAGCCCAAATTATATAGGACATGATAATTTAATCAGTGATTCATTGGTTTCTTCGGTATATCAAACTACTTACAGACCTCATGATCTTAGTTATATACCCAAATACTTATCCTTTAACGATTCTAAAAAATTATTAAGAACAGGTAACGAACACATTGGTTTAAATACAGATGGTAAATTGGCTATATATTCTTCTCCGGGGATATTGGCGGATGATTTTTTCATATCTTATTTGTCATGTGAAGATGTTAAAAATTTAGTAAATTATTATAATTATTCAGACATAAGACCTATAAACAAACTGATAACACCACCTGATAATAGATCTCATACATCAAATGAATTTTTAGGTCTTCCAGGAATGGAAACAACAACTCTCTTTGGTTCTCAGGATGGGAAATCTCCATCTGGATGGCCCAACAAGGCTTCTAATCATACCTTTGATAAGGGAGAATATTTATTTTCAAAAACAGGAGAATTCATTTCTAATAATACCGATAACCCACCTGATGGGAGTTATTCATTTTCTTTAGACAGGATAGACCCAATAGAAGATGCCCCCGATGTTTTACCTTCTCATCAAAACTTTGATCATTATGGTTATGCAACTACTATTAGCAAAGATGGGAGTACATTGGTTGTTAGTCAGGGTAGGATGTATGGATGTGAACAAAGTTCCAATAACCAGACATTAACAGATAATCTTCATCAACAAAGCGCTAATATAAATCCTCAATCTAACCCCGCAGATCAGTACTGGCCTTATGGTCAAGAAGATGCATCTCATACATCATCATGGAGCTCCGCTTTAAATTCGGGAGCTATATTATTTCCTTCAAATCCTAAAAGAGCTGGTAAAGTTAGATTATATAAAAAAAATGGAGACAACTGGGTATTAAATAAAGTTTTCAGCGCATCTGATAGTAATTTAGCTTCTTATCCATACGGAGCGAAAAGTATAAAAAGACCCGGGACACAAGAATATATATACATTGACCCTATAAATCCTAAATACATCTCACCAGGTGATCCTTATCCAGTATTAAAGCAAAAAACTCCATGGGCTCCGGGGTGTAAACACCACATATCTCTAAACGGAGATGGAACAAGACTAGTTATAGGAGAAGCTGGAGGTCCTAACAACGCTGTAAATACATATGATTACAAATCTGGTATTTGGATTCTCACTGATTATAAAACTGATGGAAATGCTGCCATGGGTGGTGTCGCAGATGTTAATAATAACATAGAACAGTATTATACCCAGGGTGTTTATACCGGTAATAATGATTATACATTTAATAATAGTTACGGAATTTATCCGCTACCTGAAAGTGTATGGGGAAGTGGTTTTGGAAATAATGTTCAGTTGTCAGAAGATGGTAATAAACTAGCAGTAACATCTTATATGTCTCCCGCGCAAGTATTTAAATGGGAAAATTCTTCCTGGGTTCAAATGGGAACTGGAATAACTGGTATAGCAGATTCTATATCCATGACAAACAATGGAACAGTCTTAGTAACTGCTAATTTTACCAATAATTCTGTTTATGTATGGGAATATGATATCAATAATAATACGTGGAATAATTCAGACGTTTTAAATTTAAGGAATTACATACCTAATACCGAAAGTAATAATCCTAGAGGTACAGCTGGTGCAAATAATGCTCTTTCGGGGTCCTGGTCTGGGGCTTCCGCTGTTGTCTCAATTGTATCTCAAGGTCCTGGTACTGGAGGTAATACAATATGTAGTTCACCTGTTCGTATATCAGGGGATGGTTCAAGGATTGTAATAGGAGCACCACGTGCTCTTGGAGAACATTCAAATCTTGAACCTGGATTATTAAAAATATATACAAAATTGTCTTTAATAGGTAACTTACCTTATACATCCCCTGGTGCAGGACATCCTAATTGGGTGCAGATAAATGATTCTAATGGAAACCCTCAGCAAATAAATATGGAACCCGGAGAATTTTCAATTTCGTATAACGGAAATAAATTAATAGTTGGGTCTCCCGTTTCAAATACATATTTAACTTCTCATCTTCCTGAATTTCCAACACAGGCAATGTTATTGGGAGTAGATCAAACATATATATCAAAAGAGTACCCATGGACCAGTTCTGCAAATATATCAGAAAAAAAGAAACCTAAATTAGAAGCGGGAAAAATAAAGATTTATGATTACATGCCTACCAATATCTGGGTAGAATCAATGGGCGAAATAAACGGTGAAAGTGGTGAAATAAATAAAGGTGATTCACATTCTCATACATCTTCTCAAAATTTTCATAACATGTTTTTAGCAACTGGGGGTATAAATCAGGGTTCAATAGTAAATCCTTTATTAACTGATAAAGGATTGGGGATTTTTTATGTACCAAGTCCTTTAAATGGTAACATACCAGTTGGTCAAAGTATGACCATAGCAGCATCTTGTAAGTTTTTAGGGTTCGGTACAGATGATTCAGAACAGGCTCCTATTATCACTCTAGGTTCTTCTGGGTCATATGGAAGATTTTCAATACAACCATTAAATTTTGACAATACATACACGACCGGAGATTGGGATCTTATAGGTGTAACATTTCACGCAGCGGACGGTGGATACATTTATCCTCCGATACCCGGAATGAATGAAAAATTTTATTCTTCTAATACAAGATTAGCAACTGAATTAGGAACTTTCCTAGCTTATAAGGGGGATACCAATTTTTATGTAGTTTCTAAGTCCGGGGGTGTTATTAGCTTTTACGTAAATGGAAATCTTATAGGATTTCACGATTATACAGCCGAAGAAACAGCTCATGGACAAGAAACGTATGGAGACGTTTCTTACACTGGTTGGGATGGTGGCAACGCCCCAGATTTATATTATTACTGCGGAAATCATTCTGGTATGGGAGGTATAGCATATACCCCCGTACAAAATACTTACGGTACAGTTAATTATAATGTTATAGCAGAATTTAATACGTATGGAAGTCCAGGTGGACTAAATTACGGTGTAACTTATTATTTTCATATGAATGGAGCCCCTGCGTACGGTAACGCTTCTAATCCAACGATAGAACTTATCGCAGGTAAAACATACATATTTACAGTGACCAATAGTTCAAGCCAAACACCGCCGCCTGATATTAGATTCTCAACAACGCTAGGTGGTACGCACGGGGGTGGTGTAGAATATACAACGGGAGTGACTGTAGATACAGTTAATAACATAACAACCTTTGTAGTTCCTGAAAATATACCTCATTCTAAATTATATTACTATCCTTCAAACAATTCTTATTATGATAATTCTTATCATAAGGGAGAAGCGAATATTATAATTCCTGAACTTATACACTCTAGAACAACAACCAATTTAACAGTTACACATCAAAATGTAGGAGGTAATAAATATTTTATAGATGGTCAACAGCAACCAAATCTTGAACTTTTAGAAGGTAATACATATGTATTTGATTGGTCTTCAAGTCCTACTCATCCATTTAGATTATCAACTACATCGGGCGGTACACACTCCGGGGGTGTAGAATATACAACGGGGGTAACAGTGGATACAGTAAATTATACCACTACTATACGTGTGGGAAATGCAAAGTATTTAAACGCTGTTATAAATAATGTAGGAGCGTGGGATGGTGCTCTTACACAATCTGAGATAATAACTATGTATAATAACAATGCAGAGCTTTCAACTTTGACTAATGGTGCAAATGCTACACTAATAAGTAATAATTATGCATCTATTACATATAGAGATTCTAATTATGATACAGCTCTTTATAATTCTATAAGATATGATGGTGATTTAGCAAGAACATGGGAACAACCCTGGCATAAATATGGTGGTATAGATTTTATTAAAAATTATTTTTCAGTTAACGGGGGTTACGAACATGTAGACAGGGATTTAGTATATTCTGGACAAATTCCTTACAACGGTAATAAAGGAGAGGGTCTTGGATGGTCTATTGCTGTCAGCGGGGATGGTAATACAATTGTATCAGGTGCGCCTTATATGTCAACTATAGGTACTACATCTGCAATTCCAAGAAGAAGTTATAACGACGTGGGGCGTGCATACATTTATACAATTAAAAAATCTGATAAAACCATTTACTCTTTACCAAAAAGAAATCCAGGTGAAAAACTGATAACATACGATGAAGTTTTTAAGTTAGTAAACGAAACTCAAATAAAATTAAACCATGACATTACTGATTTTGTTAATTTACCAGATGTGAATTCCAAATATTCCGGGTCTTTACAATGGACTAAACAATGGGACACGGTTCCTGATCAGGCTGTTAAACCTCCTGAATTAGAAGATTTTATAAACCCATATTGGGCTAAATCTAATTTAAAAACTAAAGTAAATAATCCGTTGTCAAAAATAATAAAAAGAATTCATTTTCTAGTTGGTACTCAGGTTTGGCAAACTCTGGAAAATGAAGATCTTAATGCTATACACGCAACAGAATTATCCGAAAGTACATATAAAAGTCTACAATTACAATGTTCTGGTTATGTTAGATCAGACGGAACTAGAGAAAAAACGGGGGATTTAAAATGGGCTCCTGGAAAAAAATATCAAGCTATTATTCCAATTCCAGTTTTATCAGGTAATTCAAAACAGTGTCAAAGTAATTATTCAAGTCATTACGAAGAAAGTTATCTTAATTTCTTATCTAGGGAACAAAGAATAAAAATAAGAGTTGAGTATGCTGATGTAAAAGATATATTTGATACATCTAATTTATACGCTTATCAAGGATACGAAGCTTCTATTTATACATTATATTCATCTGATAAAACAGGAAGATACATAACAAATGTTCCTGAAATATGGAAACCTAATATAAAATTGTCTACAACTATGTATGCAGATTACATTTCTATATCAGACGAAGAGAAGGCTATTATAAAAGCTAAACAAGAAGTTGAAAGAATAAATAAAAGAATTAAAGTGTCTCAAAATATAACATTCGATAAATTTCCAGATGTACTTCATAGAGATATGTATTTAGATATTAAACTTGATACCTTTTCATTATATAGTTCACATTTGATTATATCTTTAGATTTCCCAGAAATAACAAATAAAAATAAAATACCATATTTACAATCGGCTGAGATCTTTTTAAATGGAACTACTCATTCCGGTAGAATACCATCCAGTGGTTTAATAATGGGTTCAAATTCCTTAGGTTTATATTCAAATCAGTTCGGATTCGATAAACAGCAGTTAGATAAAATTTATTATGTATTTCCTTTAGGTTCTAGAGCTTTTGGGGCTTCATCTATACCTCTTAATAGAATTGATGATATACTATTACAATTATTTTTCACAGTTAATAATGGAATACCAGACGAGGGAATCCCAATTCCTGAAAATTCTAGAATCAACATTACATGCAGAGGAGAAACTAGTATGTTTTATTATGACGGGGGTTCTTCTATAACACTATATTAATCCATTTAAAAACAATAAAATATATAAACTAATTATAATATGTCAGAAAAAGAAACTTCAGGATATTATGCTGCAATAGAAACGTATAATGGAGAAGGTACTCAATCATTGATAGTGACTGACAAAATTGATTCAAATTCTAGTTCTTTTTTCTGGAATAAAAACGACAAACAAAAACAAACAGTTCATGGTCATAGTTTGTCTGAATTAAATATATCAGGAATTTCTAAATCAGCGTCATGGGGAGGAGTTCAAACATTTACTATAGATAATGAAACTGATTGTATAGGAGACATCTACATTTGTTTAACAGTAGATTTTAATACATCAGATACTCCACTTGACTCCGATTTAAGTCCAAAAACTGTAACAACTCTATTACAGAAACCATCTTCTAGAGATGCACTAAAAGACCCTTCAAAACTTGAAAAGAAGGGGTGGTATAAAAGAGGTGTAGCAAAAGGAGATACTCATCCAATCGCTACACCAATTGGATTTCCAAATGGGTGGTTACATTTAAAAACAGATGCGAATGATTTGGGTTCTGGATTTCGCAACGGAGATGGGGGGTTAGACGCTATTGATAGTTATGGTCTTCCAACTGATGCTGTAAATTTACCTGGTGTATGGGGAGTACATCAAGACTCCGCACCTAGAGCACAAGCCTGGGAAGACATTCAGGATGTTCTTGTTAAAGATAAAGACTTATTTACAGTACAAGAATTTGATTGTAAAGACACTTATTTAGATCCAAATAATAATGAAGAGTTAATTTATCAAAGGGGTAAGGACATTGGAATTGGAGAATTTATTGTACAAGATCAGGGTAGAACAGCATCTAATTGTTATGATATAAATTCTAATTTTATTACATCGGTTGACAGATTTAGATCTTTTAATGTAATGGAAAGTTATTATCACAACGGAGTAAGAAATAAATTTAATGATGAATTCTCACATCCAGAATTTTCAGATCAGAATAGTATTACAGCTGAGGTAATAATGGGTGACCCTAAATTAAAGGGACATCAAATTTTTTTCGGAGGATATCATGTAGATGATCAAACTGATCAACATACTCTTCAGATTTCTGCTGTATTTCCAAATACAGTAACAACAGCTCAAGTTCAAGCGAATTTATCTTCTTATAATACAGCTTTATATAATAGTATTAATAATCTAGCTGTTATAGAAGATTATGGAACATGGTCGGGAACTATAACCTCTAACGTCGTTACTACACCAAATAGAAACTGGGATCATATCCTTTGGTTTGGAAGATATCTAAACAATCAATACCATAATTCGCAACTTCAAGCAATTCAAGTTGCTACTAATGTAGCGGCACCATATGGAGATAATCGGCCACAGGTTTCTACTAATATCTGGACACCTCAGTCTACTCTTAGTTTTGTCGATGATAAAAATAACGGTTCTATAGCTCACGTATATATAACTGAAGATCCTTATCATAGTAAAGACGGTAATGTTATAAATGTTTACGTTGATAATATGAAATTATGGATGGCTAATTATGAAATGGAACATCCTTATAAAAACTGGCCTGGAAATATATCTAGTGATCCTCATCGAGCCAGTCGCTACAATACAAATGCTATTCAAACGCGAACCTGGGTATTCGAGACCGACCTTCTTAATCCTAAGATTAACACAGACTGGTTTGCTTATAAAGAGGAATTTTGGGAGTCCACAGAAAGTCTTGCTTATCCAGAGTTACCATCTTTTAAACCAAGACCTGGAAGCGAACTAGTGTCTGCAATGTATGAAACAATATCTGGTGTTAATTACATTAGATTAGATTTTTGGAAACCAACTAAAGTAAAAGATAGAGATATAACACAACAAGAATTAGAAATATATATATCATCAACTCGTTCTATTCTCACTAAAATACAAAATGAAGCAGACGACAGTGTTCAAGGAGCCGCTGATTGTCCTAGAGTTTTTTGGACTATTACAACTACAACTGGTAATTCTGAGATATTAGTTCCTTTAATAGAGTATAATAGACCAATTGATGGTCCTAATACTGGAATAGGGCAATTTATTGGAGGAGGTGTAAATAATGATTATTCTCTAGGTGAAAATGATATTCGTTTTGATTTACACTCTGATAGAAGTTGGATGCCATGGCCCGAAGAGGCCCCATGGGAAGTACCTGATTATAAAATATGGGATTATCAAATTCTAACAGGATATCCTACGGTAACTACAACAGACCCAACTAGAGTTAATACTTCAAGATTGCAAGTATATATACCTAATACATTCTATAAATTAAACGAGGCTATAGCTAAAGCACCAGAATGGGTAATTGCGATGAATAAGTTTGGAAATCTATATACAGCCTATAGGGGTAGATTTGAAGATATAGAGGCTGATAAAAATACTATTTTCGAATTTAGAACAGCAAATTATATATCAGGTTCTGATAATATACCCGGTTCATTAATAAGAGTTTTATTTAATACATATTTCCCATCTGGACAACAGGAGTATAACGAAACCGCTATTGAGTTATCATTAGAGGTTATGGTTGACCCTCCTGCTTTGAATACTATAACAAATAGAAAAGGACATGATAATATTATATCGCCAAGTTTAATTCCTTATGTAGAACATCCTACTCCGAACCCATATACATATTCTTATTTACCAAAGTATTTATCTTATAACGACTCAGAAGAGATAAAAAAACTAGGAACAGAATACATAGATGTAGACGAAAATGGTAAATTTAGAGTGTACAGATCTCAAGGAGTTTTAGCGAGTGATTTATTTATTTCTTATTTAAATAAACAGGACATTAATAACTTAGTTGATTATTATAATCGTAATATCTCTTACAGTCCTTTATTTCAGAGTACTAGAGATGTCCCTGAAACAATTACTCCGCAAGATGGAGATATAATTTCTTATTTACAAAAAGTAGAAGCCGTTGAAGACCCTCCTAGAAGACCTGACAATCTAATTTATTATCAATCAGACTTTAATGGTTATTGTACGGCTATGAGTTCTGATGGAAATACATACGCTGTATCTCAGGGTAGAATGTATGGTGATGAATCAGAAGCTTATGCAAATGTAAACGGCGTAGATAGATATAGAGTCAGAAGACCAGGTCTTGTTAGAGTTTTTAAGAAAGAAAATGGAACATGGACATTAAATAAAACCTTTAGAGCCCCCAATTCTAAATTATCTAGCAGACCGAAAGGACATGTATGGTATGTATCAAATGGATATAATCAACATATAGATTTAAGTGCAGACGGGAATCGTATAGTTATAGGAGATTCCGGGGGAGATAATAATTCTTTTACAACATATGATTATAATAATGTCACTAAAAAATGGACTAAAGTATCTGAAGTACAATACGGTCATTCTCAAAGCATTATTCCTCAGAATACCGGGCTTAGAAAATATATAAACATGGGAGACCCCCCTGAATATTACACATATGGTTCAGAATTTGGATCTTGTTTATCTTTATCTGATGATGGAAATAGAATAGTTTTAAGATATATAGGCCCAGAAAGTAATTCACCTAATAATACATATACAACCGAACATTCTGTGAAGATATACAACTGGGATGGTACAAATTGGCAGGCAGATAATTCTACTCCTGATGTGTCAGTTTCTCTTAATCACTCCGAATTTGTTCATAAAGGTATTGATAGTAGCGACATTGTTGTGAGATTAGCCGGTTATCCAGATAATGCGCAGCCAATATGGTCTCAAACCGGTAGTTATACTAGAAGTGGTTCTATTTGTTTAAGTGGAGATGGAAATACATATATAATGGGAGATCATAACGGCGTTATTTCTCCTCTTACAGGAACTTTACAGTTTACAGTTCAATCGGTTGGGGGGAGTAATAAATATTTTTACAACGGACAGCAGCAGCCTACAATTGAATTAATATCGGGAACTACTTATACATTCAGTTGGCCTCTTCATACCGGGGGTCATCCAGTAAGGTTATCAACAACACCTGATGGTACACATGCTGGTGGAACTGAGTTAGAACCCGGTCCTCAAAATTCTTACGACGTTCCAATAAATTCCGCTCCAGGTACAGTATTGTATTATTATTGTCACCATCATGCTGGGATGGGAGGGCAAATAAATATTGTAGCACCAACTAATGATTCTGGAATTAATGTATATAAATTATTTAACGGAATTTGGACAAGAGTTTTAAGTAAATATAATGGTAGTTCACATGGAGATGGCCATTCTTGTGCTGTTAATTATGATGGTACACGTATTGCATTTGGTAATATAATTGATGAAAACGGGGTCGGAAGCGTGTCTATTTATGATTGGGACAGTGTTAGTAATTCATATTCACCTGTAAAGGAAATAGTTGGACAACCAAATTCTTATTTAGGTACATCTATAAAGTTTAATAAAGATGGTACAAAAATAGCGATAGGCTGTCCATATGGTATAAATGAAAAGAAGCCTTTAAATAAACCAAGAACTAAGGATTTAATGAATAAACACGTTATAATAAATGATGGTCTGATAAATAATGGTCAACCAGTGCAAACAGAATATGGTAGAATAGATGTTTATAGATACCCAGACCTTGTTCTTTATAGTAATCCTCCACCAGAGTCATATGAAATTGGTTTTGATAAAAATGCAAAGCATTTTAAAGCCAGGGGAGGATATTTATATGATACGGAACTGGGGGCAATAAAAGGATGGGCCGAATATGGTAGTCCAGCGTCTTTAGGGATGAGAAATGAAAGGCAAAGACTTTCACACGGGGAAGTACATTTATATGAATACAAATCAGGAAACTGGGAAAATGTATTAAAAATAGATGCCACAAGCGGTGAAAGAGGTAATTCTAAACAAAAATCATGGCCTGGTACACACGGGAAATATGGAATTTACGAGGGAACAGCCGACGGACTTGGAGTATCTGTTTCAATGGATGGAAATGGAGATGTCATTCTCGCAGGAGCTCCGTTTACTTCTACTATCGGTAAAATCCAAGAAAAACTTGATTGGTATCCGGGTGGGGGAATGACTGCAGCGTACTCTATACATAAAAACAATGAAGAATCTCTTGTAGAGGAAGGTGATCCCGTGTCATCACTGTTATTAGCTGATACATCTCTTCGTTCACACATTCGCGAGACCGAAGAGGAGGTAGGTAGATCTTATTTATTTGAAATAGGGAAATATACACATAACCCACCCGCGCCTACACCAGTTGAAAACACTTCTAGTATAAAAATGAATTATTCAGACGGTTACACTCTTGTAAATAATGCGCAGTTTACATTAAATCATGACATAACAGATTTTATTAATTTACCAGACATCGGAGAATCTATAAGATGGGATAAACAATTCAATTCTGTACCAGAAGGAGCTTATTATCCTCCATTAAAGGGAGATTATCAAAATCCCGAATGGGCCGATTCAGACTTAAAATCAAAGGTTGATTTCCCGTTATTAAGTATAATAAAAAAGGTGGAAATAATTGTAAATGACAAGGTGTGGCAGACAATAGAAAATGAAGATCTTTTATCTATATATTCAACAGAAATGACCGAAAGTTTATATCATACTACAATATTAAATTCAAGGGGTAGATCACTAAGCGACGGTACGCGTAAAGAAAATTCTAAAGAAAGATGGATACCTGGAAAAAAATATAATATAACAATACCTATACCAGGATTTACAAGTTCTGTAGATCCGAGATTCAATAATTTTACAAATATCTCTGAAAATGGATTTTTAGCAGGTATAGCACCTGATTCTAAATTTACAGTCAAGGTTTATTACAACGAATTGGAAAAAATATGGGATACAAATAATGTATCTGCTATGCAAGGTTACACAGCTCCTATATACAGAGTTCCTCATGTAACTACTAAAATAGAAGACGGACAAGATTCTAACGGTAATCCAAGTTCTTTAGTAAAAGATGGAGCTATATATGAAACAACAGGAAAGTCTTCTGGCACAGGTTTATACGTAACAAATGTCCCAGAACCTTGGAATCCTAAGATTTCTTTTAATACAAAAATGTATGGTCAAAAAATAATCATGAACAGGGAAGAATTAGATGTATTGAAAAATAGACCAGAAGGTATAGATAAGAGAATAAAAATGTCTATGAATGTAAATAATAGATTTATAAACGTGTCTAGAAACCAGGTTTTATCTATGAATTTAGATGAAATAACTATATATACATCACATTTAATAATTAATATAGATTATACAAATACTTCTACAAAACCATATTTAAAAACGGCTCAATTATTTTTAAACTCTAAACCACATTCTATATTAGACGGTTTGTTTATGAGAGGAATATCAAATAATTCGATTGGGTTATATAGTAATGAATACAATAAAGGATATTATATATACCCACTTTCTAATACAGCTTTCGGAGGTTCTTCGGTATCTTTTTCTAATTTCGACACTATAAGACTTGAAATGATTTTTGATTCTCAAGGCGTTTTAAATTCTGATAGCAATATTTTATCAGAATTTGTTAATGTATCTGTTACAGCAAGAGGACAGGCTAGTGTATCTTATAAGAACGGTTCTGCTATTATGAATTACTAGACTAATAGAATATCCTTCAATAAATTTATTATACGAATTTAATTTAAAAAAAAAATATATTCGTATATTAAATAAAAATGTCTGGAGCTGTAGCTGCTCATGCTTCGTATAATGGAAGTGGGACCCAG
>MDSW01188312.1_pt1 | contig 21687 bp, 21 predicted proteins | sample 811171 | NCBI WGS metagenome assembly MDSW01 (sample SAMN05326641, study PRJNA326480) | marine metagenome | isolation source: seawater | place: Atlantic Ocean: North West | collected 2012 | reverse complement strand
TCAACTTCTTGTTGATAAATAAAAGCAGGTTTTTTTGTTTTTTAGTTAACATAGAACAAATATCGTACAGATTCTGTTCTACAAAAGTTCTTATAAATAAACAATAGCTTAAAAGTCAATAAAATTAGGGTTAATTTAATTATAAAACTGAAAAAATAGGATTTTGGCTTAAATTTTTTAATAATGATTCACCTATTAAAAAAGTTTTAATTTTTGTTTTATTAGATAGATTTAAAATATCATCTTTATTTTTAATACCACTCTCAGAAATTAAAGGACCTTTGTGGTTTAACAAAACATCATAAATATCATAAGTTGTATTTATATTGGTCTCTAAATTTTTTAAATTTCTATTGTTAATACCAATTAAAGAATTTTTAAAATTAAGTGCTTTTTTTGCCTCTTCTACAGTATGTACTTCAACTATTACTGACATATCTAATTTAATTGCCACTTCATATAATGTATTTGCTAAATTTTCAGATATACCAGCAAGAATTATTAAAATAGCATCAGCACCATAGCTTTTAGCTTGATAAACTTGAAATTTATCTACAAAAAAATCTTTACAAAGAACTGGGAGATTAACTTTTTTTTTTATTTTACTTATATGTATTAAATTTCCATAAAAAAAATTCTCTTCCGTTAATACTGATAAGCATGTTACTTTATTATTATAATAAGTTTGAGCAATATTAACTGGATCATAATCTTTAATAATTATACCGGCAGATGGGCTTGCTTTTTTAATTTCAGCAATAATTGAAATTTTATTATTTTTTATATTATTCTCAATTTTTTCTTTAAAATTTACAAATGTATTATTTTCCTCAATTTTTTCTAATAAAGAGGAAATTGAAATGTTTTTTTTTACTTCATGGATTTTTTCAATTTTTTTTTTTATAATTTTATCAAGTATATTTTCAGGCATTTTGAATATTTTTTAAATGAAATAAAACTTTTCCAGAATTTATATGATTTTTTGCATTATTGTATGCAGCGTCAAAATCTTTAAACTTCTCCATGACAATCAAGCCTGCAGCCGCATTTAAACAAACAGCTTTTGAAAAATCATTATCTTCACCTTTAAATATCTCTTTAATTTTTTCAGAATTATATTTAGCATTATTTCCTATTATATCTTCAAATCTATTTGCATTTATTTTTAGGTCTCTAGGATTTATAATGAATTCTGAAATTTCTCCATTTTTAAGTTGAACTATATTAGTTTTAGCATAAGGTGAAATCTCATCTAATCCATCTTCACTATTCACTATCCATGCAAATTTAATATTTAAATTTTTTAAAGCTTTAGCAAAAATTTTAAGTAATTTTTTATCAAAAACACCCACAACTTGTCGATTAACAAGAGCGGGGCTACTTAAAGGTCCAATCATATTAAAAATAGTTCTTTTTCCAATTTTTTTTCTTACTGGACCAACATATTTCATGGCAGTGTGAAAATTTGGAGCAAACATAAAACCAAAATTATTTTTTATTATCTGTTCTTCTACTTTTTTTGGCTCAAGATTTATATCAATATTTAACGCTTCTAATACATCTCCAGAACCACATTTTGATGATACTGCCTTATTTCCATGTTTAGCTACTTTTATGCCCATGCTTGATAATAAGATTGCTGATGCTGTTGATATATTCAATGTATTTTTACCATCTCCACCAGTTCCACATGTATCTATGGCATTTTTAATATTAACTCTCTTAGATTTATTTCTTAATACATATACCCCACCAGCAATTTCATCAGAACTTTCACCTTTATTTGACATTAAAGTTAAAAAATCGAAAATTTCATTATCATTAGCTTTTCCTTCCATCAGAATATTAAATACATTTTTAGTTTCTTCGAATGATAAATTTTCTTTTTTTTTTAATTTTTCTATATAATTTTTCATAAATTTAATTCTTATAATTTATAAAATTGTTTAATATTTTAATTCCTATTTCAGTTTTAATACTTTCAGGATGAAATTGGACCCCATGAATATTATATATTTTATGCATGACACCCATTATTACTCCATCTTCTGTTTCAGAAGTAATTATTAAATCTTTGGAAAGTGACTTTTTGTCTATAATCAAGCTATGATATCTAGTTGCTTCAAAAATTTTGGGAATATTTTTTAGTATTCCAATTTTTTTTGATTTAATCATACTTGTTTTTCCATGCATAAGTTTTTTTGCTTGAATAATCTTTGATCCAAATACTTGCCCAATTATCTGATGTCCTAAACAGACACCTAAGATTGGAATCTTTTTATACATGTTTTTAACAATACTTAAACAATTACCCGCTTGGTTAGGGTTTCCCGGTCCTGGTGATATAACTATTTTTTTAAATTTTTTTTGTAAAATTTGATTATGTGTAATTTTATCATTTCTTATTACTTCAACACTCACACCTAAAGAAGAAATATAATGAAAAAGATTAAAAGTAAAACTATCGTAATTATCTATTAAAAGTATTTTCATTTTACTCCAATGATTTAATTAATGCTCTTGCTTTATTAAGAGTCTCATTATATTCATTTATTGGTTTGCTATCGGCAACTATTCCTGCTCCCGCTTGAACATAAAATTTTTTATTTTTTGAAACTGCTGTTCTTAATGCGATACAAGTATCAAAATCACCATTAGAAGAAAAGTATCCAATACCACCGGCATAAACCTTTCTTTTTGTATTTTCTAGTTCGTCAATTATTTCCATTGCTCTTATTTTTGGGGCTCCTGATACTGTTCCAGCGGGAAAACCTGATAATAGAGTATCAAATTTTTTAAATTTATTATTAAATTCACCAACAACATTTGAAACAATATGCATTACATGGGAATATTTTTCTATTATAAATTTTTCTGTGACTCTAACAGTTCCAATTTTAGAAACTTTGCCTGTATCATTCCTACCCAAGTCTAATAGCATCAGATGCTCAGCTAATTCTTTCTTATCTTTTAATAGATCTTTCTCATAAAATTTATCTTGTCTATAATTATTTCCCCTCGGTCTTGTTCCTGCTATAGGTCTAATAGTTATTTTATTATTTCTTAATCTTACTAATATTTCCGGGCTTGCACCAATTATTTGAAAATCTGAAAAATTAAAAAAATACATAAATGGTGATGGATTTTTAATCCTTAATTTTTTGTATATATCTAGAGGTTTTTTAATTAGTGGACTTTCGAATCTTTGACTTAAAACAACCTGAAAAACATCTCCTATTTTAATATATTTCTTTGCCTTATTTACATTATCAAGAAATTTTTTTTTTGAAATATTTGATTTTATTTTAACACTTAATTTCTTTTTACTTTTAACAATATTAAATTTGTAGCGAGATAAAAAAATTAAGTTTTCTAATTCTTTTTTTATAATATTATATTTTTTAATATAGTTTGTGATTTTTTCTTCTGAAAAACAATTATATATAAAAAAAATCTTCTTTTTTAAATTATCATGAACAACCAGAATTTTAGGTCTAACAATTCTTGTGTCAGGAATTTTTAAATCATCTTTGCATGAATTAGGTATCTTCTCAATGTATCTAATTATATCATATGAGAAATAACCAGCTAAAATAGAACTTACTGGAGGAAGTTCTTTGGGTATAGAAAAATTAAATTTTTCAATGATTCTGTCAATATTTTCTTTTGGTCTTCCTTTAATTTTAATTTTTTTATTTTTTTTATAAATATAGCAATTGTTATTGTTAAATTCCCAAACTTTATCTGGCTCTTTTCCAAATATTGTATATCTGCCTTTAATTTCACCTTTTTCAACAGACTCAAATATAAAACTATTTTTTTCAATTAATAAATTATCAATAAGATTATCAATTTCTTCATCACCATCTGATTTAATGCTTAGATATATTGATTGATTAATTTTTTTTTTATGAAACTTTTTAAAGTTTTTTAAAGTTACATTTAGCATTATCTAAAATAATTTTTAATTCTTTCAAGTGACTTTTGATTAACTTTTATTTTATATTTATCATTTAATAGATAATCATATGAACTATATAAATTGCTTTTTATTATAGAATCAGATTCTTTTATTAAATTTAAATATTCTTTATCTGCTTTTTGAAGATTTTTTTCCTGAATATTTTGAATTTTTGCTAAATATATATCGTTGTTGTTATCTACGATTAAAGAAAATGTATTATTTTTTAAAGAATAAATTAGATTAATTGAGTCCAAATTAAATTTTGTTGTATCTTTATTTGATGTAATTGTAGTTTTGTTAATTTGATATCCTTTTGTCAAATTTTCAAAATCACTATTTAGAAATTTATTTTCATCAATTTGAGTTAAAATTTTTTTATTAAATTCGTATTTATGAGTCTCAAAAATATCATTCTTAACATTTTTAATAAAATTAACATCATCTACATCTGGTAAAACCTTTTTTAAATTACTAATTTCATACAATAAGAAAAAATCATTTTTATCTAATAATTGAATTTTATTCTCATTTCTTTTCTCGTATATCTCATTTACAAATTCTTCATAATTTATGTTACTGTCCGGATATTCATTTATATTAATTAAATCTAATGAATATTTATTTGAGATTTCATTTAATTTTGTACCTTTTAATACAAGATTTTCAATCTCATCTATTACCTTGAAAAAGTTTTCATTAAATTCTTCCTGCTCAGTAATTACTTCTGGCGTTATTTTTACATATGAAATATCAATAATCTCTTTTTTTAATTTTTCCTCATTTTTTTTAATATAGTTGATAATCTCATTATCATTAAATTCATCTTTTTTTTTATAAATATTATTTAGATTGAAAAATAAAAGTTCTATTTCTTTATTTTGAGCTTTATAATTTTTATTAGCAATAAAATATGGTGATTTAATTCCTCCACTAATATATTTAAATAATTTCTTTTTTTGTTCATTCTTTCTTATGCTATTTTCAAATTCAATCACACTATAATTATTTTTAAGTAAAAATTTTTCATACTTAAGTCTTGAAAATTTTTTATTATCATCAAGAAATGCTTCTTGCATCTTAATTCTATTTGCTAGGACTTTATCTGAAATTTCTATATTAAGCTCTTTTACTTCAATATCAATTAATCTAACTGATATAAGTTGAGTGAGCAATTGCTCAAGAATATTATTTTCTAAATTTTCTTTAATGAACTCTGGGTTGATTTTTGAATTATTTATATATTCAATAAAATCTTTAGTTGAAACATTATAGTTATTTATTTTGGCAACACTATTTGTATTACCACCACTAAAAACGCTTCCCATCCCCCAAAAAACGAATGGAACTATTATAATGGCTACCAATACACCAGCTATTTTGCTTTTTGAAAAGTTTCTTAATTTATCCAACATATTAATTTAAATTTATTGATCTATAAAAAACAAACCTATAAATTAATTTAAGGTTAATGACAAATAATAATATGTATTTTATAGCAAACTGGAAAATGTATGGAAACCTTAGTTCAATAAATACAGTTAAAAATGTAATTAAACTATACAAAAAACGAAAATTTAAAAAAATTAAAATAGTTTATTGCCCACCATATACATTGCTTGAACCAATGGTCAAAAAACTTAAAAATTCTAAAATTTCCGTTGGAGCTCAAAACTGTCATCCAAAAAATGAATTTGGTCCATTTACAGGATCAATAAATGCAAAAATGGTTAAATCAATTGGATGTAAATATATTATAATAGGTCATTCTGATAATAGAAAAGAGGGTGATGATAATAAAAAAATTAACCTAAAAATTAAATCCGCTTTAAAACATAAATTAAAAATAATTTTTTGCATTGGAGAAACTCTGAGTCAAAAAAAAAATAACAAGACTAACACCGTATTAAATTCCCAAATTGTAAATGGATTAAAAAATATAAAAATAATTAATAATATTATTATTGCATATGAGCCTATTTGGTCTATTGGCACAGGTTTAATACCTGATTCAAGTAAATTAGATCTTCAAGTTATGAAAATAAAAAAAATTCTTAAAAAAAGATTTAATTTAAAAACTCCCAAAGTTCTTTATGGTGGATCAGTGAATTCTAAAAATATAGCTGAATTGAGAAAAATAACTTCAATTGATGGCTTTCTTATAGGTGGAGCAGCTCTAAAAGCTAAAAATTTTATTGATATCATTAAAAAAACTATTATCTAGTTTCCATGGAAAATATTTTATTAGGTTTAAATATAATACTTGCCATTATTCTAGTTATTTTTGTTTTACTTCAAAAATCTGAAGGCGGAGCATTAGGAATAGGTGTATCACAAGATAGTTTTATGTTTTCTAGATCTGCAGGTAATTTTTTTACTAAAGCCACTTCTATAATTGCAGCTTTATTTATAATCTGCAGCTTAGCTTTAACAATTGTATCAAGAGATGAATTAATACCCAATACATCGGTAATTGATAAAATAGAGGAAAATAAAGAGGGCGAGGCTCCAAAAATTCCAGAAAATAATAATTAATTACTTTTCATTTTTGATTTTAGTGGTTATAACATAATTCCATGGCGCGATATATTTTTGTCACTGGCGGCGTGGTTTCTTCTTTGGGAAAAGGATTGTCATCTGCATCGCTAGCTTATCTTTTAAAATCTCAAGGTTACAAAGTCAGAGTAAGAAAAATGGATCCATATTTAAATGTTGATCCTGGAACAATGAGTCCATTTCAGCATGGTGAAGTTTATGTAACTGATGATGGAGCTGAAACTGATCTTGATTTAGGACATTATGAAAGATTTACAAATATTTCTGCAAAACAATCAGACAACATAACTACAGGAAAAATTTATAGCGATATAATAAAGAAAGAGCGAAAAGGAAAATATTTAGGAAAAACAGTTCAGGTTATTCCTCATGTGACAGATAGAATAAAGGAATTTATAAAAGGTGATATTGGTGGTGAAGATTTTGTAGTTTGTGAAGTTGGCGGAACAGTTGGAGATATTGAAAGTTTGCCATTTATCGAAGCTATTAGACAATTCTCCAATGAAGTTGGAAGAAATAAAAGCTTATTTATACATTTAACATTGGTTCCTTTTTTAAAATCTTCTGATGAAATTAAAACAAAACCAACTCAACATTCAGTTAAAGAATTAAGAAGTTTAGGTATTCAGCCAGATATAGTTATATGTAGATCACAAAAGTCTATACCACTAGATCAAAGAAAAAAAATATCATTATTTTGTAATGTATCTATCGATAATGTAATAGAAACCGTCGATGTGAGAACAATTTATGAAGCTCCAATTAGTTTTTATAAAGAAAAATTAGATAAACAAGTTTTAAAATACTTTAAATTAAAACCTAAAAAAAAGGTCAATTTATTACCTTGGAAAAAAATTACAAATTCTGTTCTCAATACGAAAAAATCAGTAAATATTGCAATAATTGGAAAATATGTAAATTTAAAAGATGCATATAAATCATTAGATGAAGCATTAATACATGGGGGTTTAAAAAATAATGTTAAAGTTAACTTATTAAGAATTGAATCAGATAATTTAAAACCATTTCAAATAAATAAATTATTAAAAAATGCTTCAGGTATTTTAATACCAGGAGGATTTGGAAAAAGAGGAACAGAGGGTAAAATTTCAGCCATTACTTATGCAAGAAAGAATAAGATTCCCTTTTTAGGGATTTGCTTTGGTATGCAAATGGCAGTAATAGAGTTTTCTAGGAATACATTAAAGATCAAAAATGCTGGATCAACCGAGTTTAATAAAAATTGTTATCCTGTAATTGGCCTTTTAAGTGAATGGAGTAAAAACGGAAAATTAATAAAAGGAACCAATATAGATTTGGGTGGAACTATGAGATTGGGCTCCTACGAAGCAAAATTAAGACATAATTCTTTGATAAGTAGTATCTATAAATCAAAATCTATATTTGAAAGGCACAGACATAGATATGAGGTTAATAACAATATTAAGGATAAATTTGAGATGAAAGGTATGATTTTTTCAGGAATGTCGCCAGATAATAAACTTCCTGAAATAATTGAGCTAAAAAATCATCCTTGGTTCATAGGAGTTCAATTTCACCCAGAATTTAAATCTAGACCTTTAAATCCACATCCTTTATTCTCTTCATTTATCAAAGCAGCAAAATCTATTAATGGAAAATAAAGTAGTAAATTGTAACGGTATACAGATATCAAATAAGAATAAGATTTCTTTAATTGCTGGACCTTGCCAACTTGAAACAGAACAACATGCAATGGATATGGCTGGCAATATCAAAGAAATAGCTAAAAAATTTGATTTAGGTTTTATTTATAAAACTTCTTTTGATAAAGCTAACAGAACTAGTTTGAAAGGAAAAAGAGGTGCTGGATTAGAAAAATCATTACCTGTTTTTGATAGGATTAAAAAAGAATTAAATGTTCCAGTATTAACAGATATACATAATGAAGATCAATGTAATCAAGTTTCAAAACATGTTGATATTTTACAAATACCAGCTTTCTTATGTAGACAAACTGATTTGTTAATTGCAGCTGCTAAAACTCAAAAAATAATTAATGTAAAAAAAGGGCAATTTTTAGCTCCATGGGACATGGTTAATGTAACTAAGAAAATTTCCGACTCAGGAAATGAGAATATTTTAGTGACTGAACGCGGTGCTAGTTTTGGATATAATACTTTAGTTTCTGACATGAGGTCGATTCCTATAATGGCAAAAAACGGATATCCAATTGTTTTTGATGGTACACATTCTGTTCAACAACCAGGAGGACTTGGTGAAAAGAGTGGAGGTCAAAGAGAATTTGTAGAATATTTATCTAGAGCAGCAGTTGCAGTAGGAGTAGCTGCAATTTTTTTAGAAACACATCAAGATCCAGATAACGCACCATCAGACGGACCAAACATGGTACCATTAAATAAATTAGAGGATTTAATTCATCAAATTGTTGAAATAGATAATCTTGTTAAAAATAATTAATGAGTAAAATTACCAAAGTCTTTGCAAGACAAGTTTTTGATAGTAGAGGAAATCCAACAGTAGAGGCAGAAGTTTATTCTAATAGAATTAGCTCAACCGCTATATGTCCATCAGGAGCATCAAAAGGCTCCTTTGAAGCTCATGAAAAAAAAGATATTAATAATAAAAAATATTTAGGAAAAAGTGTTTTTAAATCAATACAAATTATAAATAATATTATTTCAAAAAAATTAAAAAATCAGAATATTCATAATCAAGAAAGAATTGACCATATTTTAATAAATTTAGATGGTACTAAACAAAAAAAAAGGTTGGGTGCAAATACTATTTTACCTGTTTCTATAGCAACAAAAAAACTTTCTGCAAAAATAAGAAAAGTTGGGCTTTATAAAACTTTTATAGTTAAAAAAAACTTTAAATTACCTTTTCCTTTAATGAATGTTATTAATGGAGGAGCACATGCAAATAATTCTCTCAGAATTCAAGAATTTATGATAAGACCAGATGGAGCAAGGTCATTTACAGATGCCTTAAGAATGTGTTTTATTGTAATAAATAATTTAAGAAAATTAATAATGAAAAGTGGAAACTCTACTTCAGTTGGTGATGAAGGAGGTTTTGCTCCAATGTTAAATAATAATGAAACAGCTTTAAAACTTATAAATAGAGCTATAAAAATTTCAGGCTTTAAAAACGGTAAAGATATATCTATTTGCTTAGATATTGCAGCAAACGAATTATTTAAGAATTCCAAATATTCTATTCATTCAAAAAAATTTTTATCTGTAAATCAAACCATAAGAAAATATTTAAAATTAATTAATAAATATAAAATTAAATCTATAGAAGACCCTTTTGCAGAAAGCGACTGGATATCCTGGAGTAAATTAATGAAATGCATGAAAAAAAGTATCCAAATAGTTGGTGATGATTTGTATGTGACTAATCTTGAAAGATTAAAAGTTGGATTTTTAAATAATTCATCCAATTCTATATTAATCAAACCAAATCAAATTGGAACAGTTACTGAAACCCTTGAAGTTATAAAATTTGCACAATTAATTGGATTTAGTACAATCATTTCTCATAGATCAGGTGATAGTGAGGATACCTTCATATCAGATTTAGCAGTGGGAACAAATTCAAATCAAATAAAAACTGGTTCTTTAGCTAGATCAGAGAGAGTTTCTAAATATAATCAATTACTCAGGATTGAAGAGGAACTTGGAAAAAATGCAAAAATGAATAATACTATATAATGCTATTTAATTTTAAAAAAAACTATTTCACTATCATATTTACATTTTTATTTTTATACTTTTTCTTTAATTTATTTGATGGTGAAAGAGGATTAATATCTTATTTTGAAAAAAAAAAGATTTTAAACAATTTAAATATTGAAAAAGCATCCTTAGAAGAAAAAATTAAAGATTCAGATCACAAAAATTCTCTTTTAACAGATAATTTAGATTTAGATTATATAGAAATATTAATTAGAGACAAATTTATATATGGAAAGAAGCAAGATAAAATTTATATTATTAATAATGATGAAAAGTAGACACCCAGAAAAAGTAAATAAACCTATAAACCCAATTAAAAAAAAACCTAATTGGATTAGGTCTAAATTAACTGATACTAAGGAATTTTTTTTAACTAAAAGTATAGTTAACACATATAAATTAAAAACAGTTTGTCAGGAGGCTAATTGTCCAAATATTACAGAATGTTGGAGCAAAAGACATGCAACATTCTTAATAATGGGAGACACCTGCACTAGAGCCTGCGCTTTTTGTGATGTTATAACTGGCAAACCAAAACCATTAGATCCTTTAGAGCCAATAAAAATTGCTAATGCTGTAAAAAAGTTAAATCTAAGACATGCTGTAATTACATCTGTAGATAGAGATGATTTAAGAGATGGTGGAGCAAACCACTTTTATGAAGTTATTTTCCAGACAAGAAAATTAAATCCAAAAACTACAATTGAAGTATTAACTCCTGATTTTTTAAGAAAAGGGGACTCTTATAAAAAGGTTATTGAAGGCAAACCAGATGTTTTTAACCACAATATTGAAACTGTACCTGGATTATATAGACAGGTAAGACCCGGATCTAGATATTTTGCATCTTTGGAACTTTTAAAGAATGCAAAAAAAATCGACAAAAATATTTTTACTAAATCAGGATTAATGGTTGGTTTAGGAGAAAATAAAGACGAGGTAATTCAGGTAATGGATGATTTAAGATCTGCAGAAGTCGATTTTTTAACTATAGGACAATACTTGCAGCCATCTGTTAAGCACCATCCTCTAGAAAGATATTATACTCCAGATGAATTTGAAGAATTAAAAAATATCGCTGAAGCTAAAGGTTTTTTATTAGTAGCTTCTTCGCCACTTACAAGATCTTCTTATCATGCTGATGATGATTTCATACATCTTAAAAAAAATAGATTAAAACAAACTAATGCCCAAAGCATCAGTTAATAGATTAATTGAATGTAAAAAAGATCAATTAATTGATTTAGTTTTAGACATAGATAAATATCCTATATTTGTACCTTTTTGTTTGGATGCAAAAGTACATGAAAGAAAAGAAAATGAAGAATCATTATTTATAATTGCAGATTTAACAATTGGCAAAGGTCCTTTCAAAGATACCTATAAAAGTGATGTTAAGCTTAATAAAAAAAAGGATACTATTCATGTAACTAATCTTGATGGACCCTTAAAATACTTAGAAAATAAATGGTATTTTGAAGAAAAAAATAAAATAACTAAAGTTTTTTTCGATGTAGATTTTCAATTAAAAAATGACCTTTTGAATTTAGTTATGGCTAAATCGTTTCAGTTTGGTTTAAACAGAATTGCTGATGCATTTCAAAAAAGAGCTGTAGATTTATTTAGCAAAACTTAAAATTAAATTAAGAGCCTTGTTAACAGTTGATTTTTGAATATAAATTCTATTTTTTTTCTTAAATAAATATTTTTTTATTAATTGTTTATTGCCCTTAATTATACCTATATATACTAATCCAACAGGCTTTTCTTTGGAGCCTCCATCAGGGCCAGCTATTCCTGTTATTGAGAGATATATATTTGCTTTAGTTATTCTTCTTAAGCCATTTAACATCCACAAACATGTTTCGTAGCTAACAGCTCCATATTTTGTAATTATTTTTTTCGGAACTTTAAGAATATTTATTTTTGAATTATTTGAATATGTTATTAGTCCAATATTAAAAACCTTAGATGATCCACTAATAGATGTTATTGAGCTTGATAACAAACCACCAGTACATGATTCAGCAAAAGAGATTTTAAGACCTTTTTTTGTTAAAAATCTTACAGTTTTTGTTGATAATCTATTCATGAGGTAAAAACCATATACATAACCAGAATTGCTACAACATACAGTCCCGCACAAACATCATCCATTATAATACCAAAGCTATTCTTAAATTTTTTATCATAATAACTTACAGGATAAGGCTTAAAAACATCAAAGATTCTAAAGAGTATAAACATTATAAAATAATAAGTTAATATTTGATTTGTATTTTGTGTACCTTTATGCGCAATTTCATATAGACATATAGGTATAGATTGACCAATAAATTCGTCAATCACAACCTCTTTTGGATCCTTGTTGTCTAAATCTTTAATAAAAATATTTACTGAATAAAGAGCTATTAAAAAAATTATAATCAATAAAATTAAAATAACATTTGGAGACAAATCGATTATATGGAATAAAAAAAATAAAAATAGTGTAGTGGCTAATGATGCAAAACTTCCAGGTATTTTTCTAATATTTCCAATACCAAATAATGTTACAAATAAATAATTAATTTTATTCATATTTATTTAGAGAAGTTATAACTTCACAAGCTATAGCTTTTTGTTTTCCAATTAATCCAATTTTTTCTGCTGTTTTACCTTTAAGATTTATTTGATCCATTTTAATATCACAAAGATTTGAAATAGATTTAATTATTTTCTTTCTATATTTTGAAACTTTTGGTTGTTCTGCTATTACATTTATATCTATATTATTAATTAAATAATTTTTTACTTTAATTAAATTTAAAATTTTTTTTAACATTTTTGGTGATCTTATATTTTTATATTTGGCATTTTTATTTGAAAATAAAGTGCCAATATCTTTTAATTTTGATGCCCCTAAGAGACCATCAATTAAAGCATGAATTATTACATCACCATCTGAATGACCTTTCAAACCAGAGTGATAGGGTATTTTTATTCCACCCAAATACAATTTAGTTCCTTTTTCTAATCTGTGAATATCAAAACCAATTCCATAATATGTATTAAAATTTTGTTTTTTTAAATCAGAGTATTGTGTTATTTTAAAATTTTCTTTCTCACCACTAATAAATTTTACTTTAATATTATTATTTATTAAAATTGAAACATCGTCAGTAACTAATAATTTATTACTATTTGAATATTTTAATAACAATTTATAATCAAAACATTGTGGTGTCTGTGTGAGGTACAATTTATTTCTATCTAAATTTTTAAATATTTTACCAGTTTTAATTTTTACAGAGTCTTCAGATTTTATATATGGAACTACAGCTTTTTCTTTTTTAATTTGCCTAGAAAGTCTTTTTAAAAGATTTATTGAAAAATTTGGCCTTGCTGCATCGTGAATAAAAACTTTTGTGGGTTTATATTTTTTTAAAAAATTAAGTGCTTTATTTGAAGAATTACTTCTATCACTACCACCATTTATTATAATTAAATTTTTTTTTTGTAATTTATTTAGATATTTTTTATGTGATTTATTAATTACCAAAATTATTTTTTTAAAAAGATTTGACCTTTCTGCTTTATCAATAGAATGTTGAAATAATCTCTTTCCATTAAAAAAATTGAATTGTTTAGGCAATTTTGATTTAAATCTCTTACTTTTCCCAGCAGCTAAAATTATGAAATATGTATTCATATCTTTATTTTCGTAATTTTTAATATATTTTTAATTTATGTTAACTTTTCTAAAAAGAAACATATTTATAACATTCATATTTATTATAACTTTGACTGTTTCATATGTTACTTTTTTAACATTTATTAATAAAAGTTTTATATCTTTAAATGATAAGAATCTAAATTATTTATTATTATCAAATATTGTTCTTTTATTATTATTTTTCTTAATAATTTTTAATGAAATAAAAAATTCAATAAAAAATAATATAAATGTAAGAGGGTCAATAGCAAATAGAAAATATATAATTTTTTTTTCCTTATTTACATTAATACCTTCACTTTTAATATCTATTTTTTCTCTTTTCTTATTTTCTTTTGCTCTTGAAAAATATTTTGACAACAAAATAACAACAGCTGTTAATAATTCTTATGAATTGGCGATTAATTATGTTGATGAAAAAAAAAATAAAGTTGAGTCTGATATTATTCTTGTTTCATTCGATTTAAATAAAAATATTAAATATCTTTTTAATAATAAACAAAATTTACAAAATTTTCTTAATACACAAAGAATATTAAGAAATTTAGATCAAATACACCTCTTGGACATAAACAAAAAAAATATTATATCATCACCAAAGGAAAGTTATATACCAGTTGAGGATAGAGCTTTTGAAATGGTTCAAAACGATGATAGACCACTTAAAATTATTAATGCATTTGAAAATAAATCTGCTGCTTTAATTAAAATTCAAAATATCAAAGATACTTTTTTATATGTTGTTAAATTTTTAGATAAAGATATTTCTGGATACCTAAAAGAATCTCAAGAAGCAATTAATTTTTATTATACAGTTGAAAATCAAAGAACAGGAATAAAAATTTCTTTTGCATTAATATATGTAATTATTGTGACTCTTTTACTTTTTTTATCAATTTCTGTTGCAATAAGATTTTCTTCAAGATTCTTTATATCAATTAACAATTTAATCTCAGCTTCTGAACAGATAGGTAAAGGTGATTTAAATACAAAAGTTCCTGAACTCAAAGCTGATATAGAAATGGAACTTTTGAACAAGAACTTTAATGCAATGATTGAAAAACTTAAATCACAACAAGAAAAACTTTTAACATCTGAGAGACATGAGGCATGGGAAAATGTTGCAAGAAAATTAGCTCATGAAATTAAAAACCCACTCACACCAATTCAGTTAACTATAGATAATCTGAAATCAAAATATATCAATGATATTGATGATACAAAAAGAGATAAATATAATTCAAATTTACAAACAATCTTAAAACAAATTAAGCAAATAGAAACATTGGTTAATGAATTTTCTGATTTTGCTAGAATGCCAAAACCATTATTTAAAGAAAATAATATAATTGAAATAATAAAAACAAATTTAGAATTATTAAAAAGTTCAGCTAAAGAGATAAAAGTATCTTTAAATACTAATATTAATAATCCATTACTAATTTCTTGTGATAATGAGCAAATTAGCAGAGTATTTTTTAATTTATTAAAAAATTCTATTGAAAGTATTGAAGAAAAATCAGTAAAAACAGGCAATTTTGATAAGATTATTAGTATAGAAATTAAGAAAAGAAATGATTATATAGTCGTCAACATAATAGATAATGGTATCGGGTTTACTAATAAAAATGCGAAAGATTTAATTAAACCCTATTTTACAACAAAGCAAAAAGGATCTGGTTTAGGACTTTCAATTGTTAATAAAATTATAAATGATCATAATGGTTCTTTAAGCTTTTTAGATAAAAAAAATGGAGCTAAAATACAAATTGTATTACCTATAAAATAATGTCTTTTGAAATTCTAATTATTGATGATAATTCAGATATAAGAGTTATATTAGATGAACTTATATCCGATGCTGGATATAAAACTAGATTGGCTGCTAACTATAATCAAGCTTTATCAGAGATTGATAAAAAATTACCAGATGTAGCGATAATAGATGTTAAATTGGACAAAGGTGATAATGACGGAATAGAATTATTAAATCATATTAAAAAGAAAAATAATGATATTCCTGTGATAATAATTTCTGGACATGCAAATATAGATATGGCCATAAAATCTCTTAAATCAGGTGCATTTGAATTTATTCAAAAACCTTTTGATAAAGACAGATTGATGAATTTTATAAAAAGGGCGACTGAAAATATTAGCTTAATAAATGAAAATAAAGTTTTAAAAAATAAACTTTTTCATACATATGATATTATTGGGTCCAGTGAAAATATTAACTCAATTAAAGAGCAAATACAAAAAATATCTCATTCTGAGAGCAGGGTATTCATTTCAGGTCCAACAGGGTCGGGTAAAGAATTAGTTGCAAGAAATATTTATAAAAGTTCCAAACGTAAAGATGGTCCTTTTTTAATATTGAATGGAGCATTATTAGATATTAAATCTTATGAGAAAGAATTATTTGGCGAAGAAAAAAGTGATGGATCTATATTATATGGAGCTCTTGAAAAAGCTACAAGTGGTGTATTATTAATAGATGAAATAACAGAAATTCCATTAGAAACTCAATCTAAAATTTTAAGAATTTTAATTGATCAAAAATTTAGAAGAATTAATGGAAATCATGATATAAAAGTTGATGTGAGAATTTTATCAAGTACAAGCAAGGATATTAAATCTGAGATTAAAAATGGAAATTTTAGAGAAGATCTATTCCACAGATTAAATGTTTTTAATATAACTCTTTTGCCTCTTAGTAAAAGAATTGAAGACATACCACTTCTGATTGAGTATTTTGTTCAAAATATTTGTAAATTTAACAATATTAAACCTTTTGAAATTAAGGATAATAATTATTTAATGAATTATAATTGGCCAGGAAATGTCAGAGAACTTAGAAATCTTATAGAAAGAATTTCTATATTGTCACAAGGTAATGATGAGGATAGAGTTTTAAATATAATTAAAGAATCTTTATCTCAAAGTGAAGATGAAAGGTTCACGATTAATGAAACATTGAATTATCCTCTAAGAGAAGCTCGAGAAAATTTTGAAAAAGAGTACCTCACAAATCAACTTAAAAAATTTGGAGGCAATATATCAAAAACTGCAAAGTTTGTTGGCATGGAAAGATCTGCTTTGCACCGAAAACTGAAACTATTGGGTGTTAAAGATTTAAACTAATGAATATTATCATTTGTGGTGCTGGAAGAGTAGGTTTTGCTATAGCTAAAATATTGAGTGAGCAGGATCACTCAATTACAGTTATTGATCAATCGAGTGAGGATATTCAAAAAATTAATGATTCTTTAGATGTTAAAGGTATAGTGGGAAAAGCAACTCTTCCAACAGTCCTAGAGAAAGCAAACACATCTGAAGCTGATATGATAATAGCAGTTACAAGAAACGATGAAATTAATATGCTTATTTGTCAAATAGCATATTCGATATTTAAGGTTCCAAAAACAATATCAAGAATAAGGTCCCAAGATTATTTAGACCCTAAATTTACAAAGTTATATAATAAAGAAAATTTACCTATTGATGTAATAATATCTCCAGAACTTGAAATTGCGAAATCGATTCAAAGAAAATTAGAGTCCCCAGGTGCTTTAGATAATTTTCCATTTGCAGATAATAAAATTAGATTACTAGAAATTTTAATTGATAAAAATTGTCCTATTGCAAATATTAAGTTGAACGAATTAACAAAAAAATTTCCAAAGCTAAATGCAAATATTCTTGGAGTTGTAAGAGATCAAAAATTTATATTTTTGAAAAAAAATGATGTAATGAAATTTAATGATCATGCTTATGTTGTTATAAATTCATCACAAACAACAGAGACATTAAATGCTTTTGGACATAATGAGAAAATTTCAAATAAAATTCTAATAATTGGAGGAGGCAATATAGGTTTTAATCTTGCCAAAAATATTGAAAAAACATTTGAAGATACAAGACTTAAAATTATTGAAAAAAATAAAGAAAGAGCAGAATTTTTAGCGAATGAATTGAGCAATACAATAATAATAAATGGTAACGGTTTAGATGAAGACATATTATCCGAAGTTAATCTTGAGGATGTTGAAACAGTTATTGCCTTAACAAATGATGATGAAGATAACTTGATGGTAAGTGTACTAGTAGAAAAATTTTCAGCAAATAAAAGAACAATGGCTTTAACTAATAAACCAAATTATTCATTGTTACAATCATCTTTGAATATAGATGATCTAATTGATCCTCGTATGACTACAGTATCGAGTATATTAAAACATATCCATAAAGGTACAATTGAAAATGCTTACAGTATACTTAATGGTGATTATGAAGTCATAGAAGCTGAAATTATAGAAACTTCAGATTTAATAAATAAGGAACTTAAAAATAGCAACTTACCCGACGAAATAAGAATAGGAGCTGTTCTGAGAAATAATGAAGTGATAATACCAAGGTCAAATTTTATATTTAAGAAAAAAGACTCATTAATTCTTATAGCAAAGAAGGATCAACTACCTATCGTTGAAAGCATGTTTCGATTAAGTTCAATCTAAACATATGCATAAAATATCATTAAATTATCTTAGTTTTTTTTTAATATTAATTTCTTTTCTATCTTTTATAAATATTGCTTATTCTTACTATTTTAACTTATACCTAAACATTGATACTTACTTTTATACTTTATTAATTTCTTTAGCTTTAGGAATAATATTTATCATTATAAGAAAAAAAAATTTTAAAGTTAATATTTATAATAAAATTATTACTGTATTGGCAGGTTACTTCATCTTGCCTTTAATAATTTCATTACCATATTTTTTAAGTATTTATAATATTTCTTTCTTAGACTGTTATTTTGAGGCTGTATCAGGTTTTACATCTACAGGTTTTAGTATCTTCGAAAATGTTAAACATCTTGATCAAAGTTTAATATTGTGGAGATCAACATCTCAATGGATTGGAGGTATTTATTTTCTATTTTCAATTATTTTACTTATAGATATATTCGATGATAATTTAAAAAAATCTTTAACAAATTTTATTTCATTTAATAACCTAGAGTCATTTAAGCAGTTTATCAAAATTTTTGTTTTATATATATCTTTAACACTATTTATTTTTTTATTATTAAAACTTATTGATATACGATATTTTGACTCTTTAAACTTATCAATGACTATAATTTCATCAGGAGGCTTTCTTCCATTTAATAATTTAGATATTATATTAAATTCTGATACTCAAAGAATAATATTTGCATTATTAATGCTATTTTCTTTTTTTAGTCTCTTTTTATTTTACAACTTATTTTTTTTTAAAAAGAAAAATTTGAATTTTTACGCTGAGGATCTTTATCTTTTATTATATTTAGTTATTTTAGTTTTATTTTTTTCAATTTTTTTAAATTTTAATTATGATTTTCCTACAATATTCTTTTCTATTACTAGCAGTATTTCAAATATAGGCATTTCATTAAAAAATATTCCAAATAATCTTTATTTTTTCTTTTTTATAATGGTTATAATAGGAGGGTCTTTTTTTTCTACCAGTTCAGGTATAAGATTTTTAAAATTATTTTCATTATTAAAATTTTCATTCAATGAAGTTCTGTCTCATACAAGACCAAACTATGTTTATACTAATAAATTTTATTTATTAGATACTAGTGTTGAATTGCAAGATATTTATAAATATTTTTTAGCTGTATTTATTTTTATTTTATCATTATTTTTATTATCTTCTCTTTTAACTATTTCGAATATTAGCTTTGATAATTCATTTAAAATTAGCATACTAACATTAATGAATACTACAACATCAAACATGTTTGGTTTACAAACATTTAATTTTTATGAATTAAATTATTATGGTAAAATTGTAATTATAATTTTTATGACTATTGGCAGAATAGAATTAATAAGCTTATTAATAATTTTGAGAAAGTTTATATTTAAAATTTAAAAATATGGATACGCCAAAAACTCAAGATATTGAGATATTATTAAAATACCATAATAATAACAAAGATAAAGAAGCACTGCCAATTGCTGATCGAATTGTGTCTTTAAAAATAAATAATCACAAAATTTATGACGTTTGTGGAGAAATTTTTTACAAATTCAAACTTTATAATAAAGCTACTTTTGCTTTTGCTAAAAGCATAAACATTAATCCCAATTCTTTTTATGCATATAATAATTTAGGTTTATGTGAATATTTTTTAGGAAATTTTAAAAAATCACTTAAAATTTTTAATTATGCAAAAAAATTAGATTTAAATAATTCAATTTTATATTTTAACATTGCAAGATCTTTTGGGGATCTTGGGATGTACGATAATGCTATAGAAAATTATTGTAAATCAATTGAATTAGATAAAAATAATCAAAACTCAAAAATAAATTTAATCAAATCTTTAACTTATTATAAACCAATTTCATCATATAATAATCAAATTGTAGAAATTAATAAAAAACTTAATTTTTTAAAAATACCAATAAATGATAATTCAGTTATTATTGATGATGACATAAGAGTTTTTTTTCAAAAATCTTTAGACTTAATAAATATTATTCTGCCATTGGAATATAATTTTCTGCAAATTTTTAGACAAAATAATAAATTATTAGATTGTTCAAAACATCATACAACTTTTCAAAATTACAATATTATCCCTAAATTTTGTTTTTCCTGTTTTAAAGTTCAAGTTGATGTTAATGACATTTATGACTTAATCAAATTACATTTTTTATTTGATAATATTAATTCATTTTCAAATATAAAAAAATGTATGATAGAAAAAAGACCTAATGTTAAAGGTAACTACAAAGGATTTATTTACTGCTCAACTGAAAAGGAAGCTTTAAAATTGAAAAGTATTGTTTCTGATTCTATCAAAAATAAGTTAAATATCAATTTCAATATAAATATTAAAAGAGGATGTTCTGAATTCGCAGAAAAATTTCCTAATTATAAAATAACAAATAAAGACTCAGAATCTTATTTTTTGTACAATGAACAATGGAAAGAAAAAGAAAAAATAATTAATGAATTTTATCCAAAAAATAATTCTAAAGAGTTAGTTTTAAAAGAAACTTTAAAAGGAAATTCAATTAATGATATATTAATCATTCTTCAATGGATCGATTATGCTAAAAATAATAATGATAGTAGCTATAAAAAACTTTATTAATATTGCCATTAGACTATTGTTATATTAATTATTTGATCTATATTTGCTATTTATTAGATATCTCAAATGCGCCCTTAGCTCAGTTGGATAGAGCAACGGTTTTCTAAACCGTGGGTCGGAGGTTCGAATCCTTCAGGGCGCGCCATTATTCCATTAAATTGTGATAATTTTATATATTGATGAATTATATTGTTTCTGCTTTAATTTGAATAATTCAAATTAAGTTTTGAATTATTTGTTAACAAATAAACGAAGAGGAAATAAATGTTTAAATTAATAAAACAATTGACTTCTTTAGTTGCTGTATTTGCTGTTCTATTTGCTTTTACTACAGAGACTATGGCTGCTAAGAAATCAAAAACTCTAAAAAACACTCAAAAGAAGGGTTTCGTAAGATGTGGTGTTTCTCAGGGTCTACCAGGATTTTCTAATGCTGATGCAGCAGGAAATTGGACTGGAGTTGATGTTGATGTATGTAGAGCAGTAGCTGCTGCAGTACTAGGTGATGCGAACAAAGTTAAGTTCACTCCACTAAGTGCTAAAGAAAGATTTA
>MDSW01013924.1_pt1 | contig 21687 bp, 15 predicted proteins | sample 811171 | NCBI WGS metagenome assembly MDSW01 (sample SAMN05326641, study PRJNA326480) | marine metagenome | isolation source: seawater | place: Atlantic Ocean: North West | collected 2012 | reverse complement strand
TGACACGCGCCTCGAAGGCGGTGGGCACGTCCATGTCGCGTTCGCTGTGCAGGTGTTTGTGGTGCTCGAGGTGGAATTCACGAAACGCGACCGAGTAGGGAATAAAAATCGGCAGATTGACGATCATGGCGAAGGCGGTGTTCGCTCCGCGGGAAGTGAACATGAGCCCGTGCGACAGCTCGTGGATCGCCAGGAACAGGGCATTGCTCAGCGTGGCCCCGCCCACGTAGGCGAGCAGCAGCCACGTGCTCCATCGCTGTAGAGAGGGAGCCAGGACCAGCGACGCGTAAAGGCTCGCGCCAACCAGCAGCAGCGCCACGTATTTGGATCGCCACTCCGGGCCGCAGAGCTTCTGAACGGCACGTCCGTGGACGCGCATGACTTCTTTTCGGCGGAGGGCGTGGTGATCGACTGGCGCGAACTCAGACATGCCAAAGGAGGCGAAGCGCGGTTGCGAAGAGAGGAGAGGTCGGTTCTTTTGGGGAAGAGGCCCCACTTTTTTTTTGGCCGGCTTAAAAAAAACACGAAAGGAAAAAGTGGCGCGTTTTGAGATGAGATCCCCTTCCCGAAGAGCCTCACCGTCGAGGACCCACCAGAAGCGATCGTCGTCGGTGCGGCGGAAACGCATTTTGATGTCACCCTCGCCGTCGCCCTCGCCGCGGCGATCGCCGTCGCCGCGGCGGAAACGCATTTTGATGTCACCCTCGCCGTCGCCTTCGCCGCGGCGGTCGCCTTCGCCGCGGCGGAAACGTATTTTGAGATCACCCTCGCCGTCGCCTTCGCCGCGGCGGTCGCCTTCGCCGCGGCGGAAACGTATTTTGAGATCACCGTCGCCGTCGCCTTCGCCGCGGCGGTCGCCGGCGTCGCCGGCGACGCCCCCGCGGTCCGTGCAGTCATACTCGCGCTGCGGCCTCTACGTTGCGCAGACGCAGATTCGGAATCCAAAGACGAACCGCGAGCTGCCGTTCAACGGTCTGTTTTCGTCGCTTCCGATCCCGAAGGGGGCGTGTTTGGGACTTTACGAAGGCACGATCGTCGAAGACGTCGATCTCGACGACGGCCAGTTCAAGGTACCATCGGGCGAGCACTACGTCGTGATGGGCAGCGACTTTGTCATAATCCCGCAAAAGCGCCCCGACGGTTCGGTCGATCCCGTCCGTTTTCCTCTGGCCATGATAAACGAACCGCCGCCGACCCAATCCGCGAACGCATTTTTCTACGAGTGGCCGTACATGGAGGACGTCCACCCTTCGGCGGCGCGAAAACGCGAGCTGGTGTCCGCGGTGGCCGTGCACGCGGCTCGCGACATCCCGGCGAACACGGAAATATACGTCAACTACGGGAAGCACTACTCCCGCAAGCACTACCCGCGTTGGGCGAAGCCGCCGGGCGCGGAGGCAAAACCACTGCGACGGGAGCTGCTGGAGCGTCCGGTGCACCTCTTGTCGCGATGAGAAGAGCAGATGCGTGGACGAAAAGTCACGACGCGCACGCGATCTCGGCCGCCACCGCGATCGCAAAGAGGTACAGCCATGCCTCGTCGCGCATCGGAACGTAGACGCGGTCCAGATCGACCACGGAGAACCAAAGACCGTGCAGGGCCACGGCAGCCGTGGACTCGTTCATGCTCGGGCGAGGCAAGCACGCGACGGAGAAGCACAGGGGAAGCACGTGCAGAACAAGGTGCCCCGTGTAGAAAAACAGCACGCTCCATCCGTGCTTTCGACGCATGCGCATGTAAACGTAGTGGTCGAAGACGGGAGCGCACGTGAAGCTGCAGGCCACGCCCCACTGCGACGCGACGGCGACGCCGCGAAGCGTCTCCAGATTCCAAAGGTGCGCGATGGCGAGGAGGAAGAGCACGATCCTCGAGTACTCCATTGTGCGATCGCGCTGTCACCGGCTCCCGCTTTTTTTTTTTGTTTTTGTGCCCTCCGACGTCGACACCGGAGGTAAAGACAACAAAAAAGGGGGGCCAGCGCCTGTTTTAAAAAAAAAGGAGCCAAGAAGAAAAGGAAGGAGGAAAGAGGGCGCGGCCTACGATGCGATGCGTCACCAACAAGAAGCTGGTTTTCTTCCAAAACGGTGCGCGCACCGACGCGAGCAGCAGTGTGCTGGATGGCCAGGGCCACGTCACGGCCGTCCACCTCGCAAGCCTGCGCGTTTCCGAAATCGACGTGCCAGCGCCGCGCGTGCGCGTCTCGCTCAAGGACATCATCCGTCGCAATTTTGTCGCTTTTTTGGTTCACAGCCTTTTCAACCTGAAGCACGTGCACACGGGCACGGCCAACACTGCGGTGCTCCGAACCGGGGATGGAATCGTCGCAGTGGAGGAGGCGTCCAAACCGTTTCGGCTCCTCTTTGACGACGAACACACGCGCATCGTGGGCGGTCACTGGTTGTTTAACCGCCGACCGATCGCCGCGCACGGCGCACCGGGCATGGTGAATTTTACGTACTCGCCGTTTAGACCTCTGCCGCTGCAGATCGACGGGGTCCCGGTCGACGTGGCGTTTCGGAGCTTTCCGTTTATGATCCACAGCGCCGCCCAAGTGCGCGGAGACGCGGAGACGTACGTCATGCCGATCATGTCGGCTCGCTTTGGAAACTTTTTTAAGTACCTCGGCGGTTCGCTCGCAATGCCCGTCGACGAAACGTACACCTCGGAGTGGTTGTTCGTCAACCGCTACAGCGGCACCGCGACGTTCGTAGACACGGGCGTCATCACGAACCCACTGCACGTCGTCGACGCTCGAAAGGTGGGCGACACCGTGGAGATTTATTCGAGCAACATCAAGTCCTTTCAAGACGTGCTGGAGCCCAAGCACCCCTCCGCTCTCCGTCCCGTCTTGGAGCTCAGAAAGGACGTCGTGGACCTCACGCGCATGGAGATCAAGAGCACGCGTTCGTTCCGAGATGCAGCAGGCGACTTTCCGAATCCGGTAACCAACAGAGGCGTGGTTCTCATCAATCGGTTGTACACCGATCGGGACACACAAGAGCTCGTGTACTTTGACACGAGGCGCGACGAGATCGTGCGGAGAGTTCACGTCGACCCGGACGCGCGGGACGTGCTCTACTACAGAGGACAGCTACTCTTCTGCACGCTGGACCACTTCTGCGTCGCGGACGCCCGGAATGGCAAGACACTCGTCAAAGTGCCGATTCCACACCGCAGCACTAACTTTCACGCGGCCCTCTTGGAGGTTTGAAAGAGATAAAAGGTTGAAAAAGTCGAAGAAAGACACGGGTGGGAGCGGTAATATTTTTTTTTTTGCCGCTCCAAAGAAGCAAGGTGAACACGTTTTGAAAAAGGCAAAAAAAATGGGCGCAGTCGACGTGAATGCCAGGTTTGGCGAGAAGCCTGTAAACGCGGGCGTCGTGCTGGGCGTGCATTTGGTGGCCAGCATCCTCGTGTTGATCGTGGTGCAGCCCCCCTTTGCGCTCGTGCACGGCAAGGTGTCGATGATTCGTGCTCTGACGATCGCGGCGATCGCCACAGGCGTGATGGCCGTGCTCCATCACCACACAGTGCCCATCAGCACATGGACAGCCGAAGCCTTCCGCGTTGCTCGTTCAATATAAGAGATCCTCCGAAATTCCGGACCATCACCAGCAAACAGAAGTCTCACGCAAACAAAAACAAAAGCAGATGTCAGACCGCAGCAGCGCCCTCAGCGGTGGGATTTTCGGACGCGAGGCCGGTCAGCGCCTTTTGCAAATCTTGGTCCGCTTCGGCGACCGCGCGTTTTTCGAGCTCTACGAAAAATGCAACGGCCGGGTGTCGATCGGGTACTACCAGGACGGTCTGAGAAAGGTGAACACTTGGGCGGAGGAGTACATATTGGATGACATTGCGTTTGTCGAGTCGCAGTGCCCGGACTTCAATGGGACGTACGAGGCAGTCTTTGCAGACTTTTTGCACGACCGGTATCGTGGCCGGGGGCACACGACCATACCCCCGGCGAAGCGTTTCGTGCAGAGCTTTCTCGTTCAGCTCGGCACCACAAGCGCACTGCAAACTGGCAAGTATTTCGGAGACGATCCCGTCGTCGGGCGCGTGGCCTGCATGGAGGCCGCGCGAAACGTCCTCTACGGTCTGACGTCCAGGGACGATGTGGAGCTCGCGAGCACGGTGGCGTCGTCTGTGGTTCGGCGCGCGCCGTCCGAATTCAGGCGCGCGGCGTCGGCGGTCGAGCTCAGCGGGGACGGGAACGACATCAGGCCCGAGGACTCCATCTCGCAGGCCGGAGTTCCCACGCCCACCCACGCGCGGCGTGCTGACGCGAAGCGTGATCCGGAGCGTGGGCGTGAGCCGGAGCCGGAGCGTGAGCCGGAGCCGGAGCGTGAGCCGGAGCCGGAGCCGGAGCGCGAGCCGGAGCGCGAGCCGGAGCGCGAGCCGGAGCCGGAGCCGGAGCGCGAGCCGGAGCGCGAGCCGGTGCGCGAGCCGGTGCGCGAGCCGGATCCGGTAGTGGTACCGGATCCTAAGACGTCGTCGAAGCCACCGTCGGAGCCGGATCCGGCGCCTCCGAAGTCAACCCGATCGCAAGTGCGCGCACCGTCGACGGTGAGCGAGCGACCGACAGTGGTAGCGCTGTCGAATGTTTCCAAAGACATCACGAGGAGCGCGGCCGCGCGTGAAAATGGGTCGCAAGTGTCCCGTCACGGCCCGCCTCCGACTGGATGGGTGAATGTGCCCAGCCAAGTGGGCTCGAGGCACGGCGCGGCGCCTCATCGACCGGCTCCAAGTCAAGTGTCAGGCGCAGGCTCAGTGCGCGCACCTTCGCACGTGAGCGTCGGCCTGAGACGCTGCACGTCGCCAAAGTAAATCCCTTTGGCGGGAGTTGCGCAAACGATGAGGAACTGCACACGTGCCCAATTTTTTTTTTTACTCCTGTTGACATAAGCAACCCCAAACGTGAACCAAGTTTCAAGTTCTCACTCGGATCTTGTTCCCAGCGATATATTTGACAACTCAATCAGACATGCATCGAGGTGTCAGCGAGCAAAAAGTGGTTGTCTTCTTCCGCGGATCCAAGACGGGGCTCGACCCCACCTACGCGTGCATGGCGCATGACGGCCAGGCGCGCCGTTACGGCATGATCGTCATCGACAACAACCAGGTCGTCGACCGACGCACCTTCGGCGCGGCGCAGCGCGGCGAGGTCGAGCGGCTCATGGCGCGCATGCAGAACGAAGGCCTGGCCGTCCACGCGGACCAGCGCACCGACCGCACCTTGCTGCCACTGACCCGGTCGATCGGCAAGCCGATCGACTGCGCGCAGTTCCGCCGCGCCAAGGGCGACGTCGAGAAGACCGCGCTCGCGTCGCTCGGTAGCGCCACGTACGACCGGCTTTACCGCGACGAGGTGACGTCGCGCGGCGCCTTCCGGAACGCCAACCAGGCGCGCGGCGTGCCGCCGTCGTGGAAGTCGGCCTTCAGCGTGGACGACAATCGCCACTTCCGGAGCGTGCGTGTGGGCTACAAGGACGACATGGGACGCGTCTCGGACGGCTCCCGCGTCTACGGGAAAACACCGGAGTGGAAGGCGCGCGTGGAGCGCGTGCACCGCGGCTTCGACGCCGTGCGAGGGCACGTGGTGCCCGGCGCTAATGTGTCCGAGCTGCAAGACCGCTTCATGGACCAGCTCGACCCGGAAAAGGACGTGGTCTACGGTCGCGTGATCTCGCACGTTGGCTTCAGCTCCACAGAACCGCTGAGCGTCGACACGCTCGGCGAGCACGAGATGCTGCGCATCGGCTGCGCGGTGGGAGACCTCGCGACTGGCAAGACCGCCATCTTCTACCACCCGTACCCCGTCGGAACGACTCCGCTCCCCGACGACGCGCCCCTTTACGGAAGCCTCAGTCGCGCTACTCTATTGAATAAACAAATGGCTGCAGAAAAAAAAAGATGGGCCAAGGGCACGCTAGTGGAAGCCAAATCGCAGTTGCAGGTCGATACGAAAGTTGATCCCAAAGAAACCCATGACAAGCTGTACGAAACCATCCTGAAGAACATGGTGGTCAAGGCAAGAGAACTCGACTTGCCGTTGCCGGAAGCATCCGATCCCAGCTTTGAAGACCTCAGAAAGTGGAACACCAAGCGCGTGAAAGACGAGCTTACCGAAATCATCGAGAACGTTCCCGCGCCCAGAGGCGAGCCGATCGCGCTGTTCGTGGTGGGCCACAGCGCCTCCGGGAAGTCGACCTTCATCAACAAAGTCTTCCTGCCCGAGCAGAAAGGGGCATTCTTCTACATCAATCCAGACGTGTTCGGCCAGTTCTTCTGCGGCTCCTACAAGACCTTTGTCGACATGAAGAAGCACAACCTCATGAGCGGAGACGTCAATGCCATGGACACAGCGCACGATGACCTCAACAAGGTGCGGAACTTCTTCGTCCCCGACCAGATGATTCAGCACAAAAAGCAAGCCGTGCTGGACTCCAACACGGTGCCGGACGTTGCCGTCAACAAATGGCAGGGCGGAGGCTACGACGTGCACGTGGCGTTTGTGGAGGCGTCCTACCAAACGGACGTCGAGAATGCCCACAATATGTACACAGCTTTCCACGTGACCGAGGATCTTGAAGATGTCAGAGCGATCGAAGAGACAAAGATCGAAAAGAAGGTGAAGCATGGACACGAAAACAACAAGAACCGCGTGCGCAACGGCGAGCACTCCAACGCGAGCATCATCCACGAGCAAAGGTTAAAAGACTGCCGAATGGCAGCGGCAAAGCTGTACAAAGAGCTTAATTGTGAGGTCTCCGTGTACATCTCGAGCGGCTCTGCAGACAAGGGGGATAGGGGCTACTTGCGTTTGGGCACGATCGGCAGCCCCTCGCTGCCGATCGACGACGAGTTCGGCTTTCTCACGTTAGACGAGCTGCCCGATTCTAAATGGACGGATAAGGAAATAAAAGAAATGTACAAGACCATGAACGCAGAAATGCTGAGGCCTCTCGTTCAGGAGGCCCTAACAATGGGTAAAGAGCAAACAGTGCCATATTACTCGACATTCCCCGGTATAGGGCTTTTGGATGATCCTGAGCCTACCCTAACTAAAACGAGAATGGTGTCCTTTTATGATATACAAACACGCAAAAGGCTAGAATCGTGCAAAGTTCATTTGGATTTAAAGCGGTATGACACTCAAAATGGTGTTTATTGGTGTCTGTTCATAAACGACAAACAAAGCAAGATAAAAGGCAGGTTTGATGTGAAGACCACTGAAAAAGCTGAAGAAGCTGAGGCATACAATTATATAGACGCGGATGCATGGTATAATGCCATAAAACAAGCACTGGAACACAAAAACGATATGTAAGATCAACAGCGAATCAAACCCCCGAGATGTGCTCCAATTTTCGCGCCTCCTGCGACGACGGCCGTGCGGACGACTAAGCTGAGCACAAAGCAAAACAGTCCGGTGGCGAGGCGCGCCAGCAGGGGATGTTCGTGGCGCCGACGCATGACTGCGTTTTTTTTTTCTTTTTTTTTTTAAAAATCTCGAGCGGAGAGGGTGAGGGAGAACACCGTGCGTCGGCCGAAGTCCCCCCTTTTTTTTTAAAAAAAAAGGGGGCTCATCATCAGTTTTGCGTTTTTTTTTTGCGTTTGCGCAATGACAACATACACACACACGCACCCGCACACACGCACACGCACACGCACGCCCTGTACATACGCGCGGAACGCATGATGGAAACATGCGGCCTGTGCGTGGGAACGTTTCGGTCGTGTCGCGCGTGCCCAGAGTGCACTCTGTCCGTGTGCCGTTCGTGCAGCAAGCGCGTGGTGCTCGAGTTCGGCGCGGGCTGTCCGGGATGCGGGGTCGCCTGGCACCCGCGGGACGTGGCGCTTCGCACCGGCGCCGCCTTCGTGCGCACGCACTATCGCGAAGCGAGGAGCCGGCAGCTCGCATCGGAGCACTCAGCGCGCTTAGGAGCGTCGGCGCGCGCGGCGACGCTCGAGAAGCGCCGGCGCCGGCTTCGCGAAAAGATCGATGCCCAAAACAATCAGATCTACGAGTGCAACCGTGGCCTGCGCCAGCTAGACCAGACAGAGGCGGACGACGAGGGGAGAACTCTGCTGATCGAGCAGTGGAGGCGCGCGTTCGTGGCGCGCCGCGATCTGTCGGTGGCGCTCTCCTCGCTCGAGCGGCATCCAGACCGCGTGACCGACGACGGCGACTTGCTCCGGTTTAAGCGGTGCGGCCACCGCGCGTGCGACGGCAGCTTCGTCGACGCCCACGATCGCTGCGTCCGGTGCAGCGAGCGGACGTGCGACCGGTGCGGGGAGGCGGTCTTGGGCGCGGGGGAGACGCACGTCTGCGACGAGGCGACCGCGCTGAACGTGTGTTTCATGAATGCGACCTGCAAAAAGTGTCCGGGGTGCGGCGCTGCGAGCTTCAGAGAAGAAGGCTGCACCGTGATGTGGTGCACGCAGTGCTTCGTCTTCTGGTGTTGGACCGATGGCCGGATGCACGAGACGCGGTCCGGCCGCGAGCCGCACAACCCCGACCGCGCCGACTACCTCAAAGCCCAGCGGGCGTTGCAGGAGGCGGAGCCTTCGCCGAGCGACGCCAGCGCTCCCGCCGCCGCGAGTGGGATCGGCATACCGGACTTGCTCCTCGTGTACGAGGCGGCGATGCGCAAGGGCGGCTACTTTCCGGTGGTGCCCGTCGCGCCGCTGACGGACGAGGACGTCGCAGAGTTGGTGATGCACCGTTCCGGCGAACTTTGCGGCCCCGTCGACGGTCGCATCGTCCACCAGATCATGCGCTTTGTGGAAGCCACGTTCTGGACCGAGCGTGCGGCGGCGCGCGACTTCGAGGTGCTGCCGACCGTCGAGCTGGCGCGGCATCGCCTGTTTGAAGGCATCCGCGTGCGGCACATACTCGGCGACTACGGCGACGGCGCGGCCTTCGGCTGCGCGCTCGAGCGCTGCGAGCGCCACCTGACGTCGCGCGCCGATGTCGGCCGCGCGCTGCGAAGCGCCTTTGCGTGCAGCGCAGAGCTGCTGCAGCGCCTCGTCAACGACGAGGCCTTCGATGCGCAGACGGCCCTCTTTGAAATCGAGGCCCTCGTCGACCGCCTGAACGCGAGCCTGCGCGACACCCACAAGCTGTTCGGACTGTCGTGCCCGCACCTCTGCAAAGACACGCTGCAGTGGCGTTTTCGAACGCGCCTGCCGCGACTGTGAATCGTTCCCAGCTACGTACGACGGGGCGTCGTGAACCAAGTCACCTCAGGCCGACGAGGACGCTGTCCTGCGTCATCGGGAATCTGCGGGGTACGAGTTTTGTTTCGACGCCCATCTAATTAAAAAAAAAAACCCGTTGGTGGTCTGCCTGTCGTCCGTTTTGCATAATTTTTTGTAACCATCTTTCATGATCGTCTTCATTGTCCGACTCTGACTCTTATTCTTCTTATGGCCCGTTTATGGTTTCTAAGCTGGGCTGCGCAACCGCGCAAACACACGGCCCAAAAAGGAGTCGTCGTTGCCTGCGGCTTTTTTTTTGTGGGTGTGAGTCTGTAACGACCGTGCGCACACACAACGCACACACAACGCACACACCACCCTTGCACACACACACATTTTGTTTATAAACGATGCCTCCGCCAGGCGTCCGCGACTCGGCGCTTTGGGCGCGGGCCGTGAAAGACGCCAAGAGCAAGTTCAAGCGGTGGCCGTCGGCGCTCGCCAGCTACGAGATCTCGCGCCGGTACAAGGAGCTCGGGGGCACCTACCGCAGCCCTCGGGCCGCAAGTCGGGGGACCGCGCGGTGGCAGCGCGAAGAGTGGGTGGAGGTCGAGCCCATGGTGGCGCGAGGGCGCCGCGTCAAGTGCGGGTCGTCGACGAGGTCCGGGAAGGCGTGCCGACCGCGGGTGCGCGTCTCGCCGCGGACGCCGCCGACGATCGACGAGGTGGTGAGGAGGCACGGGAAGCAAAAGGTCGTCTCGCTGGCCCGCGCCAAGGCTCGGGACATGGACGGTCGGCTGAACTGGAAGGCGGGGACCTTCCGCGCGAGCCGCTCGCGGTCGCCGCGCGCCAAGCCCCGCGGCCGCGCACCCTCAAAGCGATCCCATCGGCGGTGAGGAGGGCCGGAACCGCACCCTGCGGCGCGAGAAGTCGTTCCAGAACTCCTCCTCGCCGGCAGCCTCCATGGGATCGACCGCGGCGACGGGGCTGTGCCGCATCGCTCCGCAAACGTACTCGATGCACTCCGCCGGCAGGTCCCGCGTGTGCGAGCGGCAGGTCGATCGGAGCACGCGCTGGCGCGCCTTCTGCGAGACGACGGCCTGCCTTCGGACCTGCACGTCGACGCCTCCGGTTCCGAACTCGCTGATCTGGCCGAGCATGATGGACGTCGTGACGCCGCGCGCGTTCTCCTCTTCGGCGAAAAGCGCCGCGGTCGACAGCACGTCCATGGTCTCCTCAAAGGAGCACCGCATGAGCGGCATCTGCTCGCTCCGGTTGATGCCGTGGCGGTTCAGCGGCATGATCGTACCGTTGCGCATCACGGTGTCCACGACCAGGATGAGGTGCCGCTCGTCGACGTAGGTGCCGTCAAACGACACCACCGCGCAGATCTGGTCGTAGAAGACGTGCGCGCACGCCTCGATGCCGAGGAGCTCGTAGACCTCCCAGATGTCGTTGGACGTGCACCGCGGAAAGTCCAGGGCCGCGCAGACCGTGCAGTCCGTCAGCACGGAGCCGTAGGCGTGGACGACGAACTCGGACGTAGAGCCGCCGTCGGAGTCGTGGCGGTTCGCCTCCGCCACGTTCGCGGTCGGCACCGAGGGGTGGCCCGACACCACGAGCGTCTCGAGCAGCACGTTGGTGACACGGTGGCAGAGCACCGCCTCCTGCTCGTCGCCGATCCCGGCGTGCTCGACCATCGCCCGGGTGTCGCGGAAGCGCACCCGTACGATCCAGTCGAGGCAGTTCGTCTCCGAGCTGGTCACCTGCGCGCGCGCCTGCAGCCTCCCGACGAGCGCGTTCTTGACCATCACGGGCGTGAGCTCGCGCGCCTTCATCAGCTCCTGGTCGAGGTGCAACGAAACCACGTAACGCCCGACCGGCGCGGGACCCGCCTCGCCGCGGAGCGCGCTGTCCGAGACGAGGGCCCACGGGTCCTCCTGCGCGTCGTCGGTCGCGCGCAGAATGTCGCACTCGCGGACCACGTCCGTCAGTCGCGTCAGCGCCATGGTGTTGGCCACGTAGTCGGCAAACGGGCGCGACGTGGAGTACGGCGACTTGAAGCGGAGCGTCGTGCACGGGGTCTTCTGCTGCTTGCTCGCGTCGAGCAGCTCCTTGAGCCTCGGTATGCCGAGCGTGACGTTCTTGGCGCAGACCCCCGCCGAGTGGAAGGTGTTGAGGGTCATCTGCGTCGCCGGCTCGCCCACGCTCTGCGCCGCCAGACAGCCGACGGACTCGCCGACGGTCATGCACGCGGCGTCGATGCGGGCGCGCAGGTCCGCGGCGAGCCGGGCGTGATCCCCGTCGGTGAGGCCGCACACGACCTGCCACGCGAGCGTGTCCACGAGCGCGAGCGAAACGACGTCCGACGGCGTCGCGGCCTGGAGCTCGGCGAGCCGGCTCCGCGCCGCCGCGCGCGCGACGCGCGGCTCGCTCGGCGACCGCGCCGCCTCGCGCCGCACGCGCTGCGCGATGCGCGAGGGGTGGAAGGGAAGCAGCACCCGCAGGTCGACCTCGGACGCGAGCGCGCCCGCCTTGACGCCCATGATGCGCGCGCGCAGACGGCGCACCTGCGCGAGCTCCACCGCGTCGAAGCGTGCCCGGAGCTCGGTCTCGTCCGCCAGCAGCACGGGGAGGCGGACCCGCTCGACCCGAGTCGGGTGCATGCCGTCCGACCCCCAAGTGAAGGATATGATGTCCATGAGCGAGTTGCGCACGGTGCCGTCGGCGTGGACGACGTGGTCCTCCATGCTCTTGTTGAGGCGCCGCTGCAGGTAGCCGGTCTGCGAGGTCTTGACGGCCGTGTCTACCAGCCCCTCGCGTCCGCCGATGGCGTGGTAGAAGAGCTCCGGCGGCGAGAGGCCCAGCGCAAACGAGTTGAAGACCATCCCGCGCGACTCCAGCGACGTGTCGTTGAAGCCAAAACACGGCAGCGTGCGCGAGCCCTTCTCCGCCACGATGCGCCCGCCTTCGAGGGACTGCTGGCCGAGCGTCGCGCAAATCTGCGACAGGTTTATGAACGAGCCCTTGGATCCGGCAGTGACCATCCGGCGAATCGCGTTTCGCACGCCCATCGACTCGTTGACGATGCCGCCCGTCTGCAGGAGCATCCGCGAGAGCAGCCGCAGGATGCCGTGCTCGCCGGAGCTCACCGTGTCCCGCGGCGCGCTCTGCATCTCGCGCTGGATCTCTTCGCAGAGCCGCGACGCCTTCTCGAGCCGCTGCGTCACGCGCGCGTGCCCCTCCTTTGAGAGCAGAACGTCCTCGATTCCGACGTGGTGCCCGCGCTGCAGCAGAAAGGCGTGGGTGATCCGCTGCGCATCCGCCATGAAACGCATTGTGGCGACGTTGCCAAAGTCGCGGCACATGACGTCGACGATCCCGCCGGCGCTGGTCCCGACATGGCACTTCCGGAGCTCTCCGTGCAGCAGCTGCCCGTCCCGCACCAGCACGACGGAGTCGCGGTCCACGGCGTCGAACGCCGGCAGCCGGTCGGGCTCGACGTACATTCCGCATGGCAACAGGCACGAGAACATTTGCCGGCCGGTCCAGAACTTTTGAGGCCGGTCGCCACCGGGCGCGTCCGCCACCGTGAGCGCAGGCCACTCGGGGAGCCGCTTTGGGCAGTGCTGCGTTCCGCCGAGGAGCCGGCACGCGTGCGCGTGGTCGAAGAGCACGTCGCTCTGGGTCAAAAGGTGAAGGCCCAGCAGCGAGTCCTGGACGATGCCCATCACCGGCCGGTTCGACTGCGCTCCCACGCAGTTTTGGGCAACTCCCATGAGCGCGGCGCACTCGGCCATCGCCGCCTTGCTCTGAGGCACGTGCACGTTCATCTCGTCGCCGTCGAAGTCCGCGTTGTAGGGGGCGGCCACCACCAGGTTCAGGCTGAAGGTATGCCCCGGGATGAGCCGAACACGGTGGCACTGCATGCCGTGCATGTGCAGGGAGGGCTGTCGATTGAAGACCACAAAGTCGTCGTCCGCCAAAAAGCGTTCCACGACGTCTCCCGGCTGCAATTTGATGTCGTCTCGCCGCGTGCACTGGGAAAGATCAGTGAGCACGCCGGAGGTCGACAGCACCGTCGCGGCCCCGCGCACGTCCGACGACCCCGTCCGCACGCGCTGCGCGAGCGTCTGCATGTTGGAGGCGTTCACCGCCTCCGGAATGGTCAGGGTCATCGCGATCGAGTAGGGGATGCCGACGCGATCGCACTCAAAGTACGCGTCCGGTGTAATGACGCAGCGGGCCGAGAAGTCGACGCGCTTGCCCATCAGGTTGCCCCTCACACGCCCTTCCTTGCCCTTCAACCGCGAGCTGATGCTCTTGGCGTTCTGGCCCCCCGAGCTCCGGCCCATGGCGGGCGGCCGCGCGATGCGCGTCGAGTTGTTCACGTACACGAAGGCTTCGTACTGCAGATGGGTGATTGCCGTGTACAGCTCCGGCGTGACCACGGCGTCTTCCCAGTGCACATTCTCGCCGAGCACCGCCTGCACGTCAGAGGAGCGCCGCAGTATCTCCAACAGCCTGACGGTGAGGTCGTTCTGGCCGCGGGAGCGCGAGCCTTCCGACGAGTAGATCGCCGGGCGAGTGCACGGCGGAGGCACGATCATGTTCTGCAGGATCATCGACCGCGGGTGAGATAACTCCTGATGGAAGCCCAACAGCTCGACATCGCAGGCGGGCATGTGCTTCAGGATGGACAGAGCCTCGCGGGCTGTAAACCTTTTTTCGCAGTATTCCCTTTCCTCCTCGTTCTCCCAAGCGGTGTCGGCCGCCCACTCCAGATCGATGCCGTACGACGAGCGCGTGTACGTCGGCCTCGGAAAGCCGCAGTGCGGGCACGTCTTCCGCGTGCGGAGGATCGTGTGCAGGTGCACAAGCCGGCTCTTTCTATCAATCGTGCGCGCGTGTGCCGCCTCCTCCTCCGTCGCGCAGACGCGCGAGCACGTAAAACACAGCGTGCGGAGCGTCTTGAGCGTGGCGTCCACAAAGCCAAAGTGAAACACGGGAAAGGCGAGCTCAAGATGACCACAGTGGCCTTGGCACGTCCTAGCGTCGCGCATGCACGACGCACAGAGATGCCGCCGGTCCACGCTGCCCATCAGCGAGTCGAGCAACCCGCCGCTGGCCGGCAACCCACGGTAGTAGAGGTTTGTTTCCGTAACTTGTACGACGGAGAGCGCGCGAATCTCCTCCGCGCTGAGCGTGCAGAATTGAAGCCGCTCCGGTCTCACCGGTTTCTCCTCGGTGATTCCATACCGGAGCATGCTCCCGCCCCGGATCCGCGCCAGTCAGTCAGCACAACACACGCGCGCACACACACAACCCACCTCCCCCCCTTTTTTTTTTTTAAAAAAAAGGGAATGTTTCCCCTTCTTTTTTTTTAAAAAAAAGAAGGAGTGGTTTTTTCAAACTGCCCGAGCATGGCGCCGTCGCGCGATGCTTTTAAGTTGAAGGCGGAAGGAAGAGGATTTGAAAAAATAATATTTTTTTAAAAATGCAAAAAGACACACGTTTGCGCGGCATGGGAGCGTGGCAAATGCCAGACGCGCTGTGCGCGTGGGCAAGCGCGCGGATGCAGAACGTCAGCTGGGAGATGTGCATATACCACCACTGGGAGCGCTACGACCAGCTTATCTCCAAATCTGTTGCCCGCAGCGGCACGTGGGAACCGCGGTTCGCCGGTACCATGCTCAACACGCTCCTGGCGCACCATGCGCAGCGCCCTAGGCTGATTGACATTGGAGCCAACATTGGGTTTTACACTCTGGCCGCCGCGGCGGCTGGGTTTCAGGTCTACGCATTCGAGCCGGTGCCTCGGAATGTCGCGATGCTGCAAATGTCGCTCGCGCGCGGCGGGCTGGAGGCGCGCGTGCGCCTATCGTCGTTTGCGGCATCCGACAAGCCCAAAACGCTGCTGATGGGTCGCAGCAATCGAAACCAAGGCGGCGTGCACCACCTGGGCAACCTCACGACGCACCACGGAAACACCGTGCTGTCGGCACTGCCTTTGGCGGACGTGCTTCCCTGCGAACCCGATCGCCCCACCTACGTCAAAATGGACGTGGAGAGCAGCGAGTGTGCGGCCGTGGCGGGCCTGCGCGGCTGGGTCGCGCGTGCGCGCCTCGTGGGGTGGCACATGGAAATGAAGCAGTCGACGCGCGAATGCTGCGCGCTTCGCGCGTGGACGAAACCGGGTGGGCTATTCCACACTCTGCACGACGTGCACAACCTACGCCCCGTTATGCGCAACGGCACACTGGGAACACTTTGTTATCGTGCACCGCCCGATTTGGTGTGGCTTTGAAACACGCGCGTCGCGCAGCGCAAATATGAGCAGGAACAAAAATGCAAAGATTGTAAAAAAAAAAAAATAAATGAGTTTTTTTTTTTTCAAAACAAATCCTTCAAACGCGCGCTGTCATGATTCAGTATTTTGCTATCGCATTTGTCCTTTTGGGCGCAGCTGCCATCTGCGCCGTGACCGTGCACACTCGTGTCGCAGCCACCACCCACCCTATGAACGGCGAAACGCAGGCGGCGCACGTGGAAGCTGCAATCCTTCACGCGCGTGCCTAGCCGCGTCCGTGGATGCACGAAATCGGCACGTAGACCGGGACGTGCGTAAGCTCTTCCGCGCCGGCGACGACTCGGATGAAGGGCGTCCTCTCAACGCCGTCGACGGTGACGACCGGGATCTGCGAAACGCCGTTTGAGGACGGATAGTCGGCGACCACGACTTGCACGCCCGCAAGACGCTTCACCACCGGCAGGTGGACGGCACATGGACCGTACTTGCGCGTTTCCGACACGAGGAACACCGCGTTGTTGGTGATCATAAGCTTGTCGCCGCGCCTGACGAGGTTGACGTAATCGTCTGCCGCGATGCCTCCACGTGGTGTCGGAGCATCGCTTAGGTGGTCGACGTATGATCTGCACATGAGCTTCAAGATCAAGGGGCCCTGCTCCGCGAGTTCGAGGGCGTCGCTGTGAGCCAGGTAGCAGAAACGCACCGTCTCGAGCACTTTTGCGCGCACGGTCTCGTCCGAGGCCGGATGGGCCTCGAGCCACCCTTTGGCGAAGTCAAAGACGACCCGCTCCCCGCCGTGCAAACCGTCTCCGCTCAAGAACTCCACGACGCCGTCGACGCTGAGGCCCGTGACAAAGGAGTGCACCAATTCCCAGTCGCGGCTGATGGCTCCGATGTGCTGATACACCTCGTCGATGCACACCGCGCGCAGCTTCGCGAGCCCAAACCCGTCCGCGAAGATCATTCGGTTTACAACAAGGGCGGCCGATTTATCGTGGCGGTGCATGCTCCGGATGAATTCGACGTAGCAAACCTCGCAAGCGCGAATCACCTCGGCGAACATCGCAAAGTGGGCGAGGGCCAGGACTTCGTCCAGCTCATTGAGGTCGGCGATCGACACGACGCCGGTGTAGACAAACTTTGCGAGCTTCGTAAACACCCTTGCTTCGGTCTTCGGAAGGATCAGGCGCGCACCGTCCTCTTTGTTGGCCATCGGGTCGGACAGAGCGAGCATGAAAAACTCGGAGGCCGCCGCCAAGACGATCCTGTGGCACGGGATGAGGCTTCCGTCATCCAGCGCGACGTGCATGTCGCAAAACGTCTGATCTGTCGCTAGCTTCGCCATGATCACTCCTGCGTCACGTTCGCCGCCGCTCGATTCCAGTACGAACATGAATATGTCGCGCGTGCTCGCCCTCTGTCCCCCTCTCTCTACCCGGGCGCTCCTCCAAACCCCCCTTTTTTTTTTGTTTCGACTCTCCGGTGCCTTGTCGTCAGAATAAAAAAAAAAATGTCTTTGGAGGGTGTTGCCCTGTCTTCTCCCTTTTTTTTTTAAAAAAAAAAAGGAAGAAAGTCACACACCCACACACCCACACACACATGTCGTCGTCGTCTGCGCTCGTGATCTTCGTGACGGAGGACGGCCCGCTCGGCGTCGTGAAGTTCACCGATGCCGACGAAGTCCCCGAGGCGTGCGTGCGCAACAGCGATGGCGCCGCGGCGAGTGTTGAGGCGCTTGGAAAGGAGGAGGTCAAGGCCATCAAGGCGCTGCTGAAGAACAAGTCTGCGTCCATCTCGAAGAAGGCTCGCGTCGCGATGCTCACCAAGGCCGACGCGTCCTCGCTGTTCGGCAAGGGTGGCTGCGTCCCCGTGTTCGCCAAGTCCGGAGGAGCGGGCAAGCCGAAGAAGAAGGGACCACCGCGCCCCAAGTCGGCGTACATGCTCTTCTGCGATGCCCGGCGGGCCGCCGTCACGGCGGAGCTCAAGCAGGCCGCGGAGGACAACGGGACCAAGTACGAGAACAAAGAGGTGATGAAGACGCTCGGGTCCGAGTGGAAGAAGCTCGCCGAGGGCGAGAAGGAGCAGTACACGAAGGCTGCGGCCTCCAAGAAGCAGGAGTCGAACGGCGACGGAACGCCAAAGGAAGCGTGAGCGAAAAGACCCGAACCGCTTCGACTTGTGCCGCCTACGTTGCGAGTCCTCTTTTTGCAGAGTCGCGGTCGTGTGGTTTTTTTTTTGGAGGTCAAGCGTAGAAACCAACCGAATACCACTGCGCTGAACACGTGCCCCCCCCCCCCCGCCCTCTCATGCCTCACGCGGTTCTGATGCTGCTCGCCCTGCTTCGCGGCGCCGGCGCCTGGAGCGCTCCCGCGGACGCCGGGGTATTCGCCAACGCCCGGCGCGGGCGCCTGTACAACTTCTCGTCCCAATTTTGCGACGACGTGCTGCCAAAGTTCCACGACTCGTTCTTGGTCACCCTGGAGCTCACGGACTGCTCCTACGTGGAGCGCATCGTGCGCACGGCCTTCGACGCGTGGGCGCACAATACGGATCTTTCGTTCTACCACACGGAGGGCGACGCCGACCTGGTGCTGTCGTCGGAAGCGCTCGTCGCCGAGAGCTACAGCGGCACGGCGCGCGCCAAGCGGCTCGGGTACGCGGTCGTGCCGCACCGCCTGTCGCGCCTCGACGAGCCGATCCCGATCGTCCTGAGCACGAGCAGCTGCTGGTACAGCGATAGATGGTTCTGCGATGCGGTGCGCACGCACTACGTGCTCGCCTCGATCGGCCTCGCCTGCGCGTGGGCGTTCAGCCTCCTCTACCTCCTGCGCCACATCGTCCGGCGCCCGCCCGCGAGCAGCCTTCAGACGGTGGCGCGACTTGTGGCGTGGGTGCTGATCATCGCCGGGCCGCTCGTGGTGCTCAGTGCGCTTCCGTGCCTGCAGTGCTATGACTTCGAGTCGGTCGTGACGCACGAGATCGGCCACGCGCTCGGCCTCGACCACAGCGACACGGCGGAGCACTGCGGCTGCAACGCGACGCTCCGCGCGGGATCCAGCGAGTGCGAGGACGAGTCAAACATTATGAATGCCAAGTTTCGGGCAACGCCCACGCTGTGCCTCGGCGCGGACGACATCGACGGCGTTCGCGCGCTCTGGGGTTCGCCGTGCGAGCGCGAGCACGTCTGCTACCTGCCCGAGCACAACGCGCTCCTCTTCCAGCTCGCTCTGGCGGTGGTGTACGCCTTTGCGGCTGCCACGCTGGCGGTGGCGCTGCGCGCGGCGTGCTACCGCGCCTGCGACGCGTGCCGGCGCCGGCGCCGGCGCGCGCCGGTGCCAGCGCGGCCGTCACGGCCGTCGCGCGGCGGCGGCGGTCGGCGCGGCCGGCGCGCGCCCGATCCTCCCGTGCGCGACGCCGGGCGGAGGCGCTCTCCGGTGGCCTTTGCCGCCATCGCGCGCCCGACGGAAGTCGCGCAGCCGCTGCCTTCGCGCCGCCCGCGCGGCCGGGCGCAGGTCGTCAGCACCGCCAAAGTCGGGACGCCCGTGACCATTCACTCCATCGTGCTTCCACCCCGGCACCGGCCAACGCTGTAAACCACACACACACACACACACACACACACACACCCCACGGTGAGCCAATTTTTTGTTCACAAAAATCCTTCAGTTTTTTTTTCTACCGCAGTTTAGCACCTAACACAAACGCTTTAGACAGGACACACGCGCGCGCGCCACACGCGCACGTCACCCACGCAGTACACCTACTCAGCGTGCACGCTCACCCTCCCACACATAACACGCGCATACACGCACACCGAGCGCAACGGGTTTCCAAGGTCAGTCGTTCTCTGTGCGCGCCCCATGTCCGGTTCGACAGTGAACCGCAAGCCGAGATCACGCCCATGCAGGGCGAACGCGCGTCGTCGGGACCGGCCGAGGGCGAACGATGCTGTGACGAACGGGTTTCCCCTGCTGAACGAGCGCCGCAGGCGCCAGGCGGCGCGGCGCCGCCAGGGCCGCGAGCCGTTCGGTCACGCCCGCACGCACTTGGTGAGCAGCGTTCGCCATCTGAGGCGGCCGCGGCCGCGCCGGAGCTTGAGCCGCGTTTTGGTCTGCCGGCTGCCGCGCATACTGCTTGCGTCTCGTAGGGCATCGGCGCGTGAGAGACTGCCGGTACGCCTGCTTGATCGCGTCCGCGGCCGCGGCGGTGTCCTTGTACTTGTCGAACAGCTTGGTAGATGAGGTCTCGTCCGGGACGATGACGATCTCAATGTCGTCTCCGTCCTCAGCCGCGTCGAACGCGTCCGCCTCGGCGGCGCGCGCCTGATCGGCCGCGCGGGCGGCCGCCGCGGCATCGGCGGCGGCCGAGTCCGCGATGCGCGCCGCGTGCACGGCCGCCGCGCGCGCCTTGTCGGCGGCGGCGGCGGCCGCCGCCGCGGCGGCCGCGCGCTCGGCCGACGTCGCAGCCGCCGCGTCCTTGTTCCGCGCCGACTCGGTGACCGGAATGGACGGATCCCGAACGTGGCGCTGCTGCGCCAGGTTCCGGCGGCGCATCTCGCGCCGCTCGCGGCGGTCGCGGTGGCTGCGGTGGCTGCGCTGGATGCTGAGCGCGGCCGCGAAGCGCGCCTGCGCCTGCTCAAAGGTGTTCTCGGCCGCGCGGTCGTCCTCTGCCACCGCCGCACCAGCCGCCACCGCCTCCGCCGCCGCGGCGAGGGCCACCGGTGCGGCCGAGGCGGGGATCAGGGTGCGGTCCAGCGCGTCGGCGGCCGCCATGGCCGCAGCGGCCGCGGCCATGGGACTGCGGAACGGCGGCGGCGCCGCCGGGCGGGGCGCCGCCGGGCGGGGCGCCGCCGGGCGGGGCGCCGCCGGGGCGTCGAACCCCACGTACCGCGCGGGCGCCGCCGGCGCCGGGGCGGCAGGCGCCGGGGCGGCAGGCGCCGGGGCGGCAGGCGCCGGGGCGGCAGGCGCCGGAGCGGCAGGCGCCGGCGCCCCGTCTGGCGGGCTGCGAAGGCAGAGCAGGTCCACAATGTTCTGCGAGGTAGCGCGGCTTGGGGACTTCACCTTCAGCAGCCAGTCCACCATGGAAAAGAGCGACGCGCTGTACTTGTCTTTGACGCGCTTCTCCACGTCGTACCGGCCGAAGCTGATGCGGCGAATGAGCGCGGGCAGAGCCGTCGGCACGGTGCCGTCCACGTTGGACCACGGCGAACGGAAGCTCATGAGCTCAAACGCGATGCAGCCCAGCGACCAGTTGTCCGCCGAGAAGGTGTACACTTCGCCGTTGATCACCTCCGGGGCCATGTACAGCGGCGAACCGACGCACGTCGCGCAAAAGTTGGTCCCGGGGGTCAGGGCCTTGGAGAGACCGAAATCCGCGAGCTTGAGCGTCCCGAGCTGGTCCACGAGGATGTTGGCGGGCTTGAGGTCGCGGTGCATGAGGCGCAGCGTGTTGTGGCAGTACGACAGTGCCTCCGCGATCTCCTGGACGAAGTGGAGCAGCTTGGTCTCGGGAAAGAAGCGCCGGGACGACGAGAACTGCTTGATGATGTCGTCCAGCGACCCGTTGCTCGCAAACTCCATGAGAATGTGGAACCGCATCGCCCCCGAGCCGGCCCACCAGTTCTCGATCAACGCGACCACGTTGTTGTGCTGCGCCCGCTGCAGACAGGCGACCTCGTCCATGACCTCAGCGCGTGCGCGGTCGTCGTTGCTCTTCACCGTGACCTCCTTGAGACAGTACTGCTTGCCGTGACGGGTGCGGACGAGCAGCGCGACCCCGAAGGTGCCCTCGCCGAGCTTGCGAACGTACTCCAGCCCCATGCCGGACGGCGTGACCCATGACTTTGGCATCTTGTGTCTGTGTGTGTATGTACTTTTGTGCTTTCGCGCGGAGACTGAGTTTTTTTTTTTTGTCCAAGTGCACACGAACTCCGCAACTCCAACACTCCAAAACTCCAAAACTCCACGAAGACTCCGGAGACTCCAAGATTTTTTTTTTTATGTAACCAAACTACGGACTGCTCCAAACAGCAGATGCCCATCCACACTCCCCCTTTTTTTTAAAAAAAAAAGGGGGAGGTGGGTTTGGAAGGAGCGCAGACGAACGGGAGGGGGGGCGCGGCGGCTCGCCATGGAGTGCTCCGACGCTCGTTCGCTGGTGCGATCGCTCGCCG
>MDSW01091474.1_pt1 | contig 21693 bp, 40 predicted proteins | sample 811171 | NCBI WGS metagenome assembly MDSW01 (sample SAMN05326641, study PRJNA326480) | marine metagenome | isolation source: seawater | place: Atlantic Ocean: North West | collected 2012 | reverse complement strand
TATTATAGACGTTGACTTTCACGGTCAGGTACTAGACTATGAAGGCAAGGTTACCATTGAATGGTACGATGTACCAAAGGGTACTGATGTGGAGTTTGTTCATGATGAAAGGCACGACCGAGGTACATTACCTCAACCATTTGTCACCAAAGACCTGCCAAAATATTACGACAACAAAAAAGTTTTATCTTTTATGTAAGAGGGGATTGAAGATGAATGACGATCTTATAGAATCATTGCTGGAGTCCAGAAAACATATAGTAGCACGAAATTCTGACATGCTACCACATGACACAGAAGGCTTTAGTGATGAAGACTGGGACGAATTACTAAGAGGATGCGATTTAACGATAGAATTTTTTAGTGAGGCATTGAACTAATGGGACTCGATCAATATGCAACTGCTCGTAAAGGTGAGCCACGCACGGTTAAAAGTGAGTACACCTACACTGACCATGATGGTAATGAACACAAGGGTGTCGAAGAATACCTTGAATGGGACGATACTATTGAGTTAGCTACTTGGAGGAAGCATCCCAACCTGCAAGGTTGGATGGAAAACCTCTGGCACGAGAAGGGTTGTCCTAACGATGAGGGTGGTGGTTTCAACTGTGTAGAATTAGAGTTGACCAAGTATGACCTAATATCACTAGAGCAAGCACTAGACGAAGGTGAGCTACCAGAAACTTCTGGCTTCTTCTTTGGTAGCAATGCTGACGACCATTACGCAGAAGCAGATCGTGAGTTCATCGTACAGGCTCACGCCGCACTCAAGCAAGGTTACAAAGTGGTGTATAGTAGCTGGTGGTAATGTTTGTTATAATCAAAGGGAGGCACACATGCTAAGGAGCATAACAATCGACAATTCTATGCTTAAATGGATTGCCGATAAGATAAACGAAGAGGTAGCAAAGGGCAACAAGATCACTAGGTCTTTCCTTTCAAAAACAATCTGGGAGTACGAGAGAAAAGGTACGCAATGACAGACAAGATTTTACAATTAGAGTGCGCTCACTGTGATTACGAGGAAAAGATTACCGTACCCGAAGCTGACTATGATGCTTGGATGGGTGGTATTAAGTTAATACAAGATGTGTTCGATTATCTGACACCAGCCCAAAGAGAGCTAATGCTCAGCAATACTTGTGACACATGCTGGAACAAGTTCTTTCCGAACAGTGAAGAAGATGATGAGGACGAGTAATGTTACTAAGTAAATTTGATTTGTTCATGATTGCGTCTTGCATATTATTTATCCTCGTGTGTTTGGGATTGAGCATTTATTTCATTAGTTTGATCTGGAGTTTATAAGATGAGTGAGACAGAGTGGCCTGTCAAATTTCAAATGTCTGAGTCTCAGGTGAAGATAGTAAGAATGGCTTTGCAATACCTTGCTTGTGATTACACAGAATATGATTTGGATGATCTGAAGATTACTAGCGAACAGTTAGAGACAAGAATCAATTACCTACTAGAAAAGAAATTCATTGGTTGAGCAACATGAGTGATTTATCAAGAGATGAGATTGAGCTTCGAGACAGAAAAATTCGTAAGCTACGAAAGCAAGGATTGACCTTACGAGCTATCGGAGATCAGTACAATGTTACCCGTGAGAGGATTAGGCAGATATGTCAGGGCATACCTAAACCAGACCTCAAGACATATTACGACAATGATTGCGTTGTGTGCGGAGCTACATTCACCGTCGATTCAGAATCAAAAAACAAACAAACTTGCAGTGATAAATGCTTAAAGAAAATACAATCAAAAAACAACTACAAGAATGGTAGATGGACTGGCGAACTAATAAAATTAGAATGTCATGCCTGTGGATGTGAATTTCACAGGACAAAGAGATGGATCAACCAATCAAACCATAAGAACTACAGGAATGAAGAAGTAGACATCGAATCCAAGAATTGGTATTGCTCGAAGCAGTGTTACTATGAAAGAAATAAGGACAAAGATGTTTAACTACACCAAGAACGATCCTGAAGACTGGATAGCTACTAGAGGAGATAGAACATGGAAGAGAAGCGTAGTGAACTGTCTGAACACTTTGGGTCTGATCTTATGTTCGCCGATAATTTTGATGGTGCTATTATCGGTGTTTCTGTTGGACTTGGTTCTAGTAAAGTTGTATACGATACAAGAAAGATGGCAGAAATCTTAGTCAAAGAACACAGCATGACAGAAGAGGATGCGTGGGAGTATTTGGAATACAATACCTTTCAGGCATATGTTGGAGACAAAACTCCAATATATGTAGATACTAGCAATTTGGATGATTTAGATGCCTGAATACAGAGCAAAAATTAGAAATAAAAAAGGAAAGGCAAATACTAGAGAAGTAAAAATATTTGCCGGTTGTTATTCTGACGCAGAAGCAGAGGCTCAGAGAGAAACAAAACGTGGAGAGTATGTACACTCTTTAGACAATGTAGATTTTCCAAAAGACAAATTCAAAGTATTAAGCAGAGGATAGAATGACTCAATATAGATTTCAATGTTGTGGTCAAATTGCAACACACAAGCAATGTACTCAAAACCCATGTCCTTTTTGTGGTAAACAAAATCCTATCTGTGAAGAGGTCGATAAGGAAGATATGGTCTTCCCTACGGCCTCTGGTTTTTCAGGTGATAAAAAGCACGAAGAAAGAGATTGGGGTTCATTTGATATTTTATTAGATGAAGAAGGTGTAAAGGTAAAGAAGATAGTTGTTAAGTCTGGTCAGCGACTCAGTTTGCAACTACATACAAAAAGAAAAGAACTATGGTTTGTGGTTAGTGGCTTTGGCGAAGTACAAATCGGAGATGAGATTTGCGATATACAATCGGGCGACAAGATCACAATCGAAAAGTATCAAGTACATAGAGTCAGAAACGCAGGACTACTTGATCTTGTTATTATAGAAATCCAATCTGGAGATTGTCAGGAAGATGACATCATCAGATTGCAAGATGACTACGGAAGAAAATAGACTGGTTTTGTTTACATTTATTGTGCAAACATCCTGTACTTTCACCCAGTCTAAGCTAGATAGCAAGCCGCTGGTGACCCTTCTCTTTGAAGATGAACCAAAGGCGAACTATCTAGCAAATGCCCCGTTCGTCTAGTGGACTAGGACATCGGCTTTTCACGCCGAAGACAGGAGTTCGATTCTCCTACGGGGTACTTATTACTGTATGAGCTTATTAGGAAAATAACAGCCATGTACAAAATTCTTAACTATATAAATAGAAAATGGAATAATTTAGTATTTACATTTCATGATTTTGCCACAAAAACAAATATAGGGTGGTTGGTTAAACTAAGTATCTGGGCGCACGATAAGGCTTACTGGGAGCTAGGAAAGAAGTACCAGCTTATTAATGGAGTAAGCCTGAGAGAGCATGAGCTTGAGCATCAGTTATACATAGCTAATCATCAGATCACGTATTGGATGAACTATGCAACAGACCTACAGTCAGAACTTATGGACATGATCCCTGACTCAGATGAGCAGATTGTAGATACAACCCACGATCTGCAAGTATCTGAAAAGGACAAGTCATTACAGGAAAAGATATGAACTTTTTATTTGACGTAGACGGAACTCTTACAGAGTCCAGAAAGACTATTGACGAAGGGTTTAAGAGATTCTTTGCTGAATGGGTAAACGTACAAAGAGAACAAGGAAACAAAACTTTTCTTGTGACTGGTTCTGACAGAGACAAAACCGTAGAACAAATAGGCGTGTCTCTCTGGAGGCATGTTGATGGTGTATATCAAAACGCAGGAAATGTTTACTATGAACATGGAAAGCTTAGGTTTCAAAAGTTATGGAAGCCAAGCGATGAACTTCGTTCTAGCATAACTACGCTGGTCGAGAAAAGTAGTTGGTATGGAACTGCTGATGGTAATATAGAGGAAAGAATAGGGATGATTAACATCTCTACTGTTGGCAGGTCTTGTAATTCCATACTGCGAAAAGAATATTATCTATGGGACTTAGGCAAGGGTGAAAGGGCAGACATAGCTCACAAACTTAGCGAACAGTTCCCAGAATTAGAATTTGTAATCGGTGGCGAAATAAGCATAGACATTTTTCCCAAAGGAAATGACAAGTCACAGGTGCTTGACCAGATGACTGGAGAGAGTATATTCATAGGTGACAGGTGCGAAAAGGGTGGGAACGACTACACGATAGCTCAGAAGTCAGACCTACACTACAACGTAAGAGACTGGAAAGAAACACATGCGATACTTACTACCTTGTTGCCAGAGAATAGTTGACGTAGACAACAAGCCTAAGTGGTGTATTAGGTGTGGCGAGCATAACATCGAGCCTATTGAGTTTACTGAAGAAACATTATTACCATGTCCTTTTTGCGGCGGGCAACCACAGGCAGAGGCATTGAATACAGTTGCGCTCTATTGGTATGAGTGCCAAAGTTGTGAAGCATCTTGCGGCTCCGCAACTGATTGGATACAAGCAAGAAAAAATTGGAATCTCAGAAAGGGGTAGAATCCAAAATGAAAGTTTACGCAGTTGATTGGGGTTATAAAGAAGGCAAGACAGTTTTCTTTGACGGGGTTAAAGCAACCTCTAAGGAACCAGTGTTTGCCAGTGGTGATATTATTGCTACTGAAAATATGCCTCACCATAAGAAAGTTGAATTTCATCACAAGGGAGTGAAGGTTCTTACCTGCTCCACCAACATGACAGCTGAAAGACGAAGACAGCTGAATTTGGAAAAAGACGATGAGACAGACGCTGAGATTATCTATAACGAGTATTTTGACTGGAAGGACGGAATATCCAACTTCAAGTTTAGAGAATTCGTTTATGACATTGAGCTTGAGCAGTTGAGTTATCAAGTCAAGGTTCGCAGAGAAGCTGTTGAAGCTCGTAAAAAGCTCAAGCAAAGAGTCAGTCTTGATCCGATTTTAAGGAACATACTTGATGATGATGTCAAGGAATCCAAAAACTATGTCAACCGACTCGAAACTAAGCTGAAGCATAGACTCAAAAACTTTGAAGTCTACAACGAATGGCTTGCAGATATTAATGGTGTTGGTGTTGCTAGTTGTGCTGAGTTGATTGCAATCATCAAAGACATCAAGCGATTTGATACAGTCTCTAAACTATGGGCTTACTTTGGCCTTGATGTTCGGGATGGCAAGGCTCCTAAAAGAACTAAGGGTCAGCTTGCAAATTGGTCACAGAGAGGTCGCTCGCTTATATTGAACGACATTGTTTCCAATGGCTTCAAAATGAACGGAGCCGAAAGAGTTGACGACAATGGAGAGGTCACGAAGGATGCGAGTCTGTGGCGATCTCGGTATGACGAGTACAAGCAAATGGAACTCGACAAGAACGAGGATCGTGAAGAGGACGAAAAACTCTCTAACGGCCATATGGACAAAAGAGCCATTCGGCGAACTGGTAAGCAGTTTCTCAAGGAGCTTTGGGTTTACTGGAATCAGCTAGAGAAAACGCAGTAGACTTTGGATTACACGCAGATCAGGCGTTTCAAAACATTTTACAAGGACGTATAACAATGTCAAACCCAAATATTGAATGGGATAGTGGCAAAGAGATGTTTATCGCTTGGGACGAAGCGTGTATGCCGATTGGCTACTATGACACGAGAGAAGAGGCAGAGCGTGAGTTTGAGGAATACTGCGCTCACCTCTTCCCTCCGTCAGAATATCCAGAAATGCACAAGGAAAAACCAGATGTACGGAATGATAGCGATAGGTCTGACTAGCTTTTTGTACTTAATTGCATGTTGTTCATGCTTAAAGCAGAAAGACTACCCACACGCATTGATGTGGCTTTCGTACTCCACAGCCAACTTAGGCTTACTTTGGTTTGAATATAATAAGGTGAATGGTACTCAATGAGAGTTGCGGCAATATCGGGGTTCTTCAACCCACTACACATAGGTCACATAGACTACATATCTTCAGCCAGAAACATCGCAGACTACCTCATCGTGATAGTCAATAGTGATGAGCAGGTTAAGATTAAAGGGTCGGTACCTTTCATGAACCAAGATGAGCGACTAAAAATAGTAAGCAACATCAAAGGTGTTAATAGAGCAGTGATCTCAATAGATGAAGATGGGACTGTATGCGAAACGCTAAGGCAAGAGTTTAAGAGACTTGAAAACGACCCATTCTTTGAAGAGATGATCTTTTGCAATGGTGGCGACAGGAAGGAAGGGGGAGTTCCTGAAGACGTGTTGACCAGTGAGCTAGGTATGCGTATGGTTTACAATGTGGGTGGTGGCAAAACACAATCCTCAAGTTCGCTAATACAAAAGGCCGCAAACAAATGAACGCTATCTATGCCGGACTAACCGCATGGGCAATCGAGCTAGGAATAGCTTTAACTATTTTGATGGTACTTAGATCGGAAGAACAAAAGGTCTACCGAAGGAGACAGAAGAAAAAACTTGAAGATGAAGAATTACGTGGCGATATTCAATGATGGCAACCTTACTCTTAAAGACTTCAAGCTAGAGTGCCGTGACGAGGGATGGTTGCCAATATGCGCATCCAGAAGTCTTCATGACAACTCGATTTCAATACCAGTATTCTCCTCAGAAGAAACCGCTCACAAATTCCTTTGCAGAAATTTTGATACAAAAAAATACGTTTGTGGCTTGATAAAATTATCAGATGATGATATTTTAGAAATGTCAAACAGGGGTGTCTCTATCGAACGACTAAGTTTTGCTAAAAAGATCAGAGGACACAAAGACTTCGAGTTAGACGTATTTGTTTTTGAAGTGGACGAAAAACCAGAGTTAGATTCATATGGGAAAATTTTTGATGAACGTACAAGAGCATTTTAAGAAGATGTTAGTCACGATTGGTTGGTTTTCTACAGGAGCTTTGATTGCTACAATCTCTTGCTGCCTGTATGAGTTTTTGATCGACGTTCTGGCTGGTTAAATGAATTACACATACAAAGCAAAGTTAGTTCGTTGCGTTGACGGCGACACGATGGACGTAGACGTTGATCTAGGGTTTCACTTAACTGCTAGAATCAGATGCAGGCTTCTTGGGGTCAATACTCCAGAACGAGGTAGACCAGACTTTGCAAGAGCTACACTCATGTTAGAAAATCTATTGCAGTCACAAGCAGACGAAGAAGGATTCTTCGTAATGAGGACAGGGAAGACTGGCAAGTTTGGAAGATGGCTTGCTGAAGTGAATGGAGTCAATTCAGTTTTGAAAGAACGGTGGCCTTATGAAAATTAAAATTAACAGAGCTGCGAACAATGTATTGGAAGGTTGCAAGACCATACTTAGGCAAATCATACTTGATGAGCCATGCCCAGATCGTGTTTGCATAAAACTACACAACATACTCTGTGAGCTTGACATGCTCAGACCAGACCTCAGAGAGTATGTAGATGACTATGACACAATGAATAAAGATAAGATTAGGTCAACCGTCTCAAAAGCAAGGAAGTCGCCACACAAGAAAAGAAAAATACACCGACTTCCAGACAAGCTAGTAGGCATCAGAAAAAAAGTAACAAAAGAACAAGACACATATATTATGTCTATATGGGTCAACAAAGAGCTATTCCGAATGTTCTTCTGTGAAAGAAAGAACAAACTTGAAACTGTGTTTAGAAACTATAAAGAAGCCCTTCAACAAGATGATTTAATTAAACAGGGAAAATCTAAAGTTTTATTACCGACGGCCTTGAAATTAAAATCTATTTGTGAGACAATCGACGACAGACCAGCGGTTGCTTCACCATCATTAATTTCGGAAACAAGTAATGGAATACTACGAAAACCATGATTTTCATGTGTCCGACATGGACTCATACTATTCGCCTAAGAGAATCAGGCCAAGAAGACTAAACTGCCAAAGGACACAAGACTTCATGGAGGCGAGGATAAGAGTATTATCCAACCTGTATGCCGAGCTTATGCCTAACTTCAAGACTGCAAGATATGAGTCTTTAGAAGGTGCGGGAGCTAGGAAGAAGACCAAAAACATAGATGTTCAAGAAAGCATATCGCCTTTTGATCTAGAATGTTTTGAAGATATAATGCCATCCCTTGAGGATTTTGGATTATTACCCGAAGAAGACCCGAAGATGACTTTGGAGGAAAGCCTGCGAATGTTATCAGAGGCTCAAAAAGATTACAAAGATTCCGAAGACTGATACAGGAGTAAAAAAAATGTCTTTGTCAAAAGATGATCTAGCCAAAGGCTACCGTGAGACTGTGGTTCAAAAAATAACTGAAGTCGAACAACAATTAGAAGCATTGAAACAACATTTATCCGAGTGCGACGCAGCACTCGAAAGTAACACTAACCAAGAAGAGGTTGAAAATGATTAACAGTTTTGTTGGAACTGGCAGACTTACACAAGACCCAGACTTTAAGGAAATCAAGGATACGCAGGTGTGTTCATTCACATACGCTATCAATGATCCTTACGACAAGGAAAACAAGTACACCTTGTTTATGCCTGTTGTGGTCTTTGGAAAGCAGGCAATTAATTGCTCCAAGTATCTGTCAAAAGGTTCTGAGGTTTCTATTCAGGGCAGGCTCCGCACAGAAAAGTGGCAGGCCAAAGATGGAAGCAATAGAACATCCATTAAACTAAAGGCTGATTTAGTTCAGTTTGGAGCAAAGCCTAGTGGTGAAGCGACTACTTCCACTGCTAAGGTTAAAGAAGTTCCTACTGAAGTTAATTCAGATAACACTAGCGAATCTGAGATTCCATTCTAATAAGGAAAATGAAATGAGTAAGGACAAACTCGTAATTAGTTTGTTGTTCTTCACGATGTTGAATTTATTGATTTTTCAACAGTGGAGACACTCATCCCTCGAAGAGAGGTATGAGATTGAAAAGATGCGTTCTGAAGTAAACAATGAGTTCCTAGACGAGCTTGTTTGGATGCGACTTAACGACATCGAAAACTTGAGCAAGGATCATCTTGTTTCTCAGGGTCGGCTGGAAGGGCTAGTAAGCTACCTTTCCGAAGAGCCTAATGAACGCGATGCTATCAATCAACTGTGGCATGAAGGCTACATGAGAGGACTTGCTCAAACTGAGTGGGAACACGATGTAATTTCTGAAACCCACTACAACAAAGGCTATCGTGAAGCTATTGAAAAGGCTTTTCCTGATGGTAATTATCCGACCTATGTGAACTATCCCCCAAAGGATGTTGACGGGTCAGCCATCGGCAAGCCAGAGTTTGACTCCTCGAAAGCAGGAGAAAAGCTCAATGGCAACAAGGAAGTCATCGACGCTCTGAATAAGAAAATTGATGAAATCCGCAGCGAGTAGTCTGTAAGCAGGATGCCTCGCAAGGGGCATCCTGTTTTTTTATGCCAAAACAAAATGAAGCCCATTAGCGTAGTTGCATTTATGTCTTCTTATAATAAAAAAGATCGCAAGAAAAAGAAAAAAGAACTTCTAAGGCGAGAGAAGGCGGCTAGAAAAAGCCGATATACAAAGAGGATGAATAGAGAAGAGAAGTTCTATGAAAAAATACAGCACATGAGCAGGCAGAGAATTACGCCGATTAAAAAAGAGCAGGAAGAAGATGGCTAAATATTATATCGAAAGCAAGGAAGTTAAGCAGGTTGTAGATTGCGACGATAAGAAGAAGGCCTGTATGAAAGCTATCAACATGACGGCCGAACAGACCGGCAAAAATCCAAAGATAGGGATGATATTCTTCATTAGTGAATATGGTTTTATTTCTGACAGAGAAGGCGAGGATAGGACGATTCACGATAGTGACTATATACTCGCAACCCAGAGGTTTTTAGGTCAGCTGTAATCATTTGGCCTGATAGTTAAACGGATATAACAACGGTCTTCTAAACCGTAGTTCGAGGTTCGATTCCTCGTCGGGCTACTTTAAGTTAGCGCTACACTAAAAATGATACCCACTCGAATAGTGCGCGGCTTATGTATATAATAACTACTGCCATACGGAACGTGACGACCACTAACCTCCTTGCAGTAAAGTTATCATGAGTTATCAACAAAGTGCCATTGATTATCTTTGGCAAAAAGCTAGATCAGAACAAGCTAAGTCATTAGCTTCGCTCAAACTTCTTTTGGATCATCCAGCAGGCATCGGAGATCATTCAACAGAAGACTTGTATGCCAATCTAGACGAAGCTCTCAGTAATTTAGCTGATGCGGAAGACAGGCTGGAGACTCTCAGTAAATACTTCTCTCCAGACACATAAGAGTACTTGTAGCACTTGACACGCTCGTTATACTGATATGTGAAACTTTAGAATAAGGGGTGGTTATGTTTTGTGTTATATATTACGGAGAAGAGCCTAGCAGCGCTGAGTATCTCATGTGGGGGATAATCACGATATGTTCTCTGTACGGCTTCTTCGTCGGGTTTTATAAGTTCTTTTTTGGGTGCTTCTTTGGAGTAGACGAGGAGCAAGAATCAATCCCCGTGAATGTCGCTGTGACTACTCGCCCAACGATAACCCCTCCTCCAGTCATAAAGCAGCCACCCAAACGAAAGCCAGTAGTCACGAAGCAAGACTGGGATGAGATTGTCCTGACGGCAATAGAGCAAGCCAAGAATGGGAACGCCTCTGCAAGGAGCTTTCTGTTAAAGAATAATCTACTGCCCTCATCTCCAGCGCCAACCCAAGCTAAGAACAAAACGCCTAGCTCTGTGGTTAAAGATACGGTAAATGGCTTGGTTAGCTTAGGCTATAGCAAGAGTGAAGCCACTTCTATGGTAACAAACGCTTGTGCGTCTAAAGTCTATAGCTCTGCCAGTGAACTCATTTCCGACATAATTAAATCACCGTAGGTGTATAATAACTTGACAGCACGTCAATTTTATGTGAATTGGAGATAGAAATGCCCTCACCGAGAAAAGGCGAGACAAAAAAAGACTTTGTTTCTAGGTGCATGAGTAGTGATAAAAGCATAAAGAGCTTTCCAAATAGCCTCCAAAGAGTTGCTTTTTGTCATAGTCAGTTCGAGTCTAAGGGCGAGCATATCTTCAACAAAGCTGAGAGCGCTTATGATATTGACAGCATTAGGTATGAAGGCAACCCAAACTTCAGACAGCTCGACGAGATGAAGGCGGCGATCCCAATGATTACTATTGATTGGGAAGACATACTGCCAGAACCTCCTGAGAATAGCAGTTCTGAGACAAAGAGAGACCTCAAATATCTGCAAGATAAAACCAGATCACTTTCGGAAAAAGAAGTTGACCTAGTAATGGACGTGGACGAGACTCCTGAAAACCTGTTTAAGGATTATTGTCAGCAAAAAGGTCTTACCTATCCAAGTGAGATGATTGAGGAGATTTTAGATCAGGCAGACACTGTGGTAACAACGCTGAAATACAAACACAGAAGAGCAAGGCCAGAACAAATAGCTCATAAGATGGGATATGTGGTTTCTGTAATCAGGACAAGGAGCCATCAAACGCCAGCGTATCCTTCAGGGCATCAAATGCACGGAACTATAACTGGATTGGTTTTATCTGACATATACCCAGAACACACAAGAGCATTTGAGAGAATTGAAGACTTGTCTGGGTTAGCTAGAATTTTGCAGGGTGTACATTTCAAAGGAGATAATGACGCATCCAAAGCTCTCGGAAGAGAATTGTGGAAGAACATGAAGGAAAATATTTTGATTAGCAAATATGATCCTTTCACGAAATGGTTTGATAATGAACAGTAACACATACCTTCCGCTTTGTTTATGCGCACTTTTGTTTTCCGTAGTCGTTGGTTTTGAAAACCAAAAACTAAAAAAGAAAGTAGCAACCCTTGAGTCTGAAGTAATCAACACCCAAGTCTACCTCAGCGATACAGCGATGAAACTTGAGATGTTTTTAAGCATGATAGAGGACGAGATGCACTCGTCAATTAGAAGGATAGCTAGACCCATAGCACGAGAAGAAGTGGTTAAAGGGTTGGAGATTTTGTCGGAAAATCTAGGAGAAATAAAGATCAATGGAGAGAAGTCGGGCGAATGACTGGATAGATTCTAGATTTCCTGAATCCTTATTCCAACCAGCAGAAAACCAGAGAGCCTCTTACAACAAGAGGCTCATATCTGGCTTTAAGACCGCACAAAGATCTAATGTCATAATTTGCGGCATGTGTAGAGATATAGAAGATACTGCACATAAAACAATAGCTAGAATTGAAAGACTCTCTTCTTTCTTCAAATCATCATATGTAGTTATCTACGAAAATGATTCTACTGACAAAACGCCAGAAATCTTGAAGGATTGGCAAGAATCTAACAACTCAGTCACTGTGTTTAGCGAGGTAATTGGAACAGAGAGACTTGAAGGCACTTCTGTTGAGAGGTGTCACACGATGATGGAGGCAAGAAACAAGCTACAAAGTGAAGTCAAAATACTTGAATCCTCGCTCTATTTAGACATAGACTTTGTAATCTTGGTAGATATGGATTTAGTGGGAGGTTGGAGCTATGAAGGCATACTGAATTCACTGTCTTATACTCATTGGGATTTTATTGGTTCTAATGGACTACACTATGGAACAGTAAATAAAGAAGGTTTATTGACTAACAACTTACAAGAGATAGTTAGGATAGATAGAATTTTCTTTGACACATTTGCTTATAAAGATGTAGGAGAGACTGCTCAAGTTAGAAAGTCTAGCTCAGAAAAGAATAAAATAAGATTAGGAAGAGGAGAGGAGCCTTATAGAGTTGAATCATGTTTTGGAGGTTTAGGAATATACAGATGGAATGCCTATAAAATTGGTCGATATGATATGTACGCATGTGACCATGTATGTTTTAATGAAAGCATAGCAAGAGAAGGCTTTAACAGCATCTACATAAATCCAAGCATGATAACCCTATACACAGAGACTCCATATACAAAATGACAAGATGGTCAGAAATAGCTAAGAACAAATCCATTGATGATATTAAAGAGTGTATTTACTCTGGGTATAAATCAGGCAGGCCTTTTGAGGCAGAAAAGATTCACTTCATTAAGCCAAACAACAACTTGCAGGTTTTAGACTTTGGGTGTGGGCTAGGTAGAAATTTTAGAACTATTGGTGAGTTTGGAGAAGTAGATGCTTATGACTTACCAGAAATGATACAGAGACTGAATGAAACTGTATCTGCTAAAGTAGCAAGGTCAGTGTACAGCGACTTTGACAAACTAAAGCAAAATAAGTATGACATAGGCTTTTGTATACTGTCGTTACAGCAGTTTGAAGATGCACAAGAATTAAAACAAAAGATCATAGACATCTCTAATATATGTTCATACATCTACATTGTTACCAGATCGTATATGGATGACCATCTCAAAAGCAATGTTATTAAAATAATAGATGATGCAGATGCCTTTGATCTAGTAATGTCAAACTTAAATCATTATGACTTCAAGAATAAGAAAGACGAGACTCACGGCCTTTTTATATATAAGTCAAAGAACTGTGAGGGTAGGCTAGACATTATTCCACCAACTCTTGAAAATATAAAATCCAGTCATGGTGATTTTGTTTATGTGAGCTATGCCAGAGCAATACAAGATATAAAATACTTTTGCCAGAGCCTTAAAGACATATCAGCCGTAGCAGGAATACCTAGAAGCGGGTGCTTTATCGCTTCTGTAATAGCGCACACCTTGAATATACCACTACTTTCACTTGAAGGACTTAGGTTTGGCTCTTCTTCGAGACCAAATGGTAGTAGACCTATAAATATAAAGTCTGGCAAAATTCTGATAGTTGACGACACATCGTCTTCAGGATCGTGCATGAAGTCCGTAAAAAAAATTTTTGGAAATGATTTTTTATATGGCGCTTTGTATTGTTTAGAAGAACAAGTCAAAAACCTAGACAGATACTACTCAATAATTCCAACTGGCAACCATACTTTTGAGTGGAACTTTATGCGGGACATTTTGACAGCTCATTCAATGACAGATATGGATGGTGTCATTTGCGAAGATTGGATAGGTGTTCCCGAAGAATCCGGCGGAATTGTAAGAGAGGACTATCTACATTTTCTAGAAAACACTCAGCCTTTGTATCTACCAAAGTATCCTGTCTACAAAATAGTCACAGCAAGACTAGAAAAGTTTAGGCGAGAGACCGAAGAGTGGCTTCGTAAACACAATGTACAGTATACTGAGTTAGTAATGAGTCCTTACGACACTGCTGAGGAAAGAATGGCCAATAACGGCTTTGGTGACTGGAAATCTTCTGTTTATAAATCTGACGATCATGCTAAAATATTTTATGAGAGTGAACACAATCAGGCTTTGTCTATATACTCTAATTCTGGCAAGCCTGTTTTTTGCACTGACACTCTGACTGCTTTTGGGGCTATGGAATTTTAATGAACATATCGGAAGAAGACATTATCCACGTTAAGTCTTGGATGCAGCTAGGCTATCCTAATTACGAGGTAGACTACCTAGAGCCTGAGAAGATACCTGAATCAGGAATAATTTATTGCAACATAGAACATATTGGAGACTTCTTTGAAAAATGCAAGAAGACCGATAATGAGTATGTTGTGATAAGTGGCTTTAGTGACTACGGCTTTGCTATTCAAGACGAACATCCTGTATGGTACGACATGTACAAGTGGCTAGGACATGTTAAGTCTTATCTTTCTCCAGATTTGGAGTATCAAGATTTAGTAGTCCCTTCCAGAAGAGAAAAAGAAAAAACTGATATAAGTCACACGTACTCTGTTAAGTGTGATTCATACACTCTTTATACAGTTGAAGACATTCCTAAGAATGTAAAGACTTGGTTTTTGGCTAACCCTATGTGTATGCACGAAAAGATTGTAGGCATACCATTCGGAATCTCCGACAATGTTGACAAGTCTATATTTAGTAAAATAGAACATAAGAAGATGTCGGATAAAACGAAGTATTGCTATCTAAACTGGAGTGACTACACGTCCGACAGAGCAGATGCGAGAAAGTTTTTCAGAAACAAACAGTATAATTGGCTCACAATACAGGAACAGCCAAAGCCACAAATTGAATTTTATCAAGACATTTCTGAACACGCATTTATTTTGTGCCCTCAAGGCAATGGTGTTGACACTTACAGATTTTTAGAGACAATATACTGTGGCTCTATACCCATAGTGCAGGCAAATGTCTTAGCCAATTATTTAGATGGCTTACCTATGGTGGCGGTTCAAAATATGAGAGACTTAGATTTTTCGATACTTAGGAAAATACTAAGCGAAGTCGCACAACAAACCACCGAGAGCCTAATCAAGACTCCAAAACATAAACTATCATACTGGAAAGAACTTATAACGGAAGCAGGAAATGGGATTTCTACAATCAACTAGAGACTTAAATATCATAGCACCAGTTAACCAACTTGGTTACGGAGTCACCGGAATAAATTTTGTCAAAGGTGTAACAGAGTTAGGACACAGCCCCTCGCTTACCGTCTTGGGAAATCCCGACGTTCCTGAAGAAGACGTAAAGGTCATACAAGAAGCGGTCAACAACTCTAAAACTCCAAACTGGGAATCTCCTTGCGTGAGAATATGGCATCAGCATGACATGTCTATGTTTGTAGGTAGGGGAACCAAGATTGGGATGCCTATCTTTGAACTCAACAGGTTTGTTGATTTAGAAAAACATCATCTCAATTTCCCAGACAAATTGTTTGTATGTTCTGACTGGGCTAAGCAAGTAATCCTCAATAACTTTCCGCACAGAGAAGGTCAGGTAGAGGTTGTACCTCTTGGAGTTGATACAAAGCTATTCAGAGTTAATGTGTCATCTAGAGATGAAACAATATTTTTCAACTGTGGAAAATGGGAAGTCAGAAAAGGCCATGACGTGCTGATTGAAGCATTTAATCAGGCTTTCGATGAGTCTGACAAAGTTGAGCTTTGGATGATGTGCGACAATCCTTTCTACAGTAAAGAAGAAAACTTTGAATGGGAAAGATTATATAAGTCTTCCAAGCTAGGTAGCAAGGTCAGAATGATTCCAAGACAGCCGACGCAAAAAGAAGTCTACGAAATTATGATGCAGGCTGACTGTGGCGTATTTCCAGCTAGAGCAGAAGGCTGGAATCTGGAGCTACTAGAAATGATGAGCTGTGGAAAGCAAGTCATAGCTACAAATTACTCAGGACATACTGAATTTTGTAACTCAGATAATTGCAGATTAGTTGAGACTACTGAACTAGAGTCGGCTGTAGACAATAAGTGGTTTAGAGGTCAGGGTGAATGGGCTAAAGTTTCTGAAGATCAAGTCAAGCAGATTGCAGATCATATGAGAGCAGTTCACGAAGCCAAAAAAGAAGATAGTCTCAAGATAAATCAAGAAGGTATTGATACCGCTAAAAAATATAGCTGGAAAAATTCTTCGCAAATATTGATAGACAAGGCTTTTGAATAATCATGAAGATTGGACACGAAGAAAACAGCGATGTAATTGCTCTAATATCAAGCACGGCTTTGGCTGAAGTATTTACGCCAATCGCTAACTCAATGAAAGATGGAATGTGCTTTGTTGAAGTTGGAGTATTTATTGGTGGTAGCTTTTGTTTCTTTGGACATGAGACAAAAAAGCAAAACAAAAATATTAAAATGCACGCCGTAGATACTTTTGAGTTTGGCAATATATCCGTGCAGTCTGTGAGATACATTGAGAACGCTACAGGTCAGAAGTTTACTTATCAGAGAGACAAGATTCAGAAACAACTCAAAGATCTGTTTATTTCCAATGTAGAAAAGTGCGGGCTGACAGAGCAAACCCTCATTCATAAGTCGGACTCAATACGAGCCTCAAATAGATTTGATGACAATAGCATCGACTTTATTCACTTCGACGGAGATCATGACATCGACTATGTTCGCACAGAGATTTCGGCTTGGCTACCAAAGATGAAAGAAAACTCAGTGATAGCTGGTCATGATTGGCCTAGTGTAAAAGGTGTCATTAGAGAATTTTTTGAAGACATTGAAGTGTTTAACAACGAATCTTATGTAGTGAAGCTAGGCAAGGGTATTGATAATTGATAAACGCACTCATACTATCTAAAGACAGAGCCTGTCAGCTTAGATTATTGTTTGACAGCATTAAAAAGTATGCACCTAAGCTATTTAATCAAATCACAGTGATATACACTGGGTCTGATGACAGATTTATACAGGGGTACGACAAGCTAATATCACAAGAAGTCTTACCAAATTTAGTTTGGCAAAAAGAAAAAGACTTCGTTCAAGACTTTGTTAACTTCTTTGAGCAGTGCGACTCTGAGTTTTCCTGCGGGATTGTAGATGATTGTGTCTTTTATAAGACAGTTCCATCAGATGCAGAGTTAGTCGAATCAGCATTTGACGATGATGTTTTTTGTTTTTCTCTTAGGCTTGGCTCAAATACAACCATGCAGTATTACATGAGGCCAGAAGAGAGGCATCACCTTCAAAATCACATGGTCAGTTCCCATTTTGTAAAGTGGGATTGGAAAGAATGGGACTCAAGACTGAACTATGGCTACCCAATATCTCTTGACGGTCATATATTTAGGACAAAAGAGCTTGCAGAACTCAATAGAAAACACGAGTTTCAATATCTGAGGCAATGGGAAGGAGTACTTGCTGGAAATTCAAGAAAAGATGTCGATAGAAATATGATGGTATCATATAGACAGAGTGTCTTGTTCAGCATACCTGCCAACTGTGTTCAAGATCCTCCATTAGTAAGTGGTCAAATACATAGCTTTTCGGAAGAAGTATTGAATGACTCCTATCTTGGTGGAAATATAATAGACTTAGACAAACTAGAAGTTGGCTTCCAAAACGTACAATGGTGTCATAATGAAGTTCCCTTTGTTTTCAAGGTTGATGACCTTATTCAGCAAGAGCAAGAATGAAGATCCTGAAGAAAAAGCCGAAGAAGAATCTATAGCTGAAGAAGACAGGATTTGCCAAATAAGTTATACATGCGATAAGGATGGCATTGTATGGATAGACATGAATTGGAAGCCAAATAGACATTCTGAGTTTGCCGACCTTCTCTATATGGTTTCATCAGGACAAATGCTCTCCGAGACTCTTGAGTTCATAGAAGGTGAAGCGCTTCCAGAGGAATACGAATACATTATTAAAGCAGTGCTTGACTCTTCAACTGAAAAAATGAAAGATGTCAAAAGCGACTTCCAGAAAATTATGTCTTTATTCTCAGGGGACGAGGATCAAACAGAACAAGATGATGAAGTTGTCTCCCCTTCCGATCTCTTCAACGCCATAAAGGGACAGCTTTCTGATAAAAAAAGGTAATCCGTAATAGCAATCTGCAAACCAAATAAAAGCGGTAAAAGGTGTATAATATTATGGAAATCCCCTACTTTCGGGAGCAATTAAATGTCTAAGAAACTAATCAACTGGGAATGTTGGGACGAATATAATCTAGAGTCGGAAATATATGATGAAATTCTTGCTGAGTTAGAAGAAGATAGTTTAGAAGATCTTCCAGAAGAACAACTAATATTGATGTCTAAAATACCCAAGTTAGTCACAACGCCAATGGGTATGTTTCAACTTCATGACAAGATGAGTCCATTGTCTCAGTTTGATTGCTGGACAGCTCATACAAATTTCAATCTTACAAAGTCTGTATCTAAGCAGATTGAAAAAGTCGCTGGTGTAGAACTTTTCTCCATACAAAGTAGATATAGATTTTTCATCGGCATCGGTAAGATGTTTAGTTTTCCGCAAGTAAGAAAAGACATAGAGACCGCGCTTAATGTAAGATCGCCTATACTTACTTCTCTTCAAGATATTGAAGATGAAGAAGAAACAGAAACGGCGATTGAAGTTCTCAAAGAAGTGCTGAACAAAGACAAACACTGGGCAATCTACGTATCTCCAGACGGTATGATTGACTACATTAGTACAAACGCGAATGATGACGAAAAATTTCTAGGAACTGTTATTAGATATGAGTTTATGCTTGCAGAGCATGGAGGTTCCCTACACCAAAATGAACAAGAAAATAGAAAGTCCTAACGACTGCTTTTTGCTTGATTCTGGAAAGATATTCCTGTGGGGAGATATAGAAGAAGAGACTGCTAGGAATTTTGTCAGGTCAATCAGATACATAGCAAATAAAAACATAAAAGAAATCAACATCTACATTCACTCATCTGGAGGCGATGTAGATGCTGCTTGTGCGATAATTGATGAGATTATTGGATTCTCCACTCTTGGTTTTACGATAAATACCATAGCTATTGGAAAGTGCTACTCTGCTGCGGCTTATATACTTAGCTTTGGAACAAATAGGTACGCAACTGAAAATAGCACCATCATGCTACACCCAATATTATTTGATCTAGATATAGATTACATAGATGCCCAGAGGTCTTACACCGAATTCACCAACAGGAAATACAAAGAAATAATCTCCAGAGTAGCCAAAAACTGCGGCCATAGAAGCAAAAGATCTATCGAAAGTTTTATGTCTATTATAAAAGACGGCTTGTGGATGTCTCCCTCAGATTCTATAGAGTTTGGGTTAGTAGATGACCTTTGGGAATATTCAATAGATGAAACAAATAACGGTGTATAATATAGTGGGAATGGACTTTTATCATTGGAAAAAAATGGACTTATGGCGTAGCTAATAACATATAAGGTAAATAAAATGACTGTTAGCACCCATACACAAACAGCTACCGGATCAGGTCAAGAAGACATTGATGGTGGAGTAATCGCCAACGGTGGTAATATCGCAGGATCTAGATTTACTGCGAAGAAACCTTCTGAACTCGTAAGTGAAAGATCTGATCTTTACGGATCGAAGGTTATTGCCAATACTGGCTCAGCATATGAAGCTGGTATTGAATTGGCTAGAAGTGGTGGTACTCTTGCCTACAACCCAAGCTCTCCTACTCCTTCTGACAATGGATTCATTGGTGTTGGATTTAACACTCTTCTAAATGGTATTGCAGGCACTACAGACATCATTAGAGGTCTTCGTGGTGGCGATCAAAATAGAAGAGGTGGAAATATCCATCCTAAGACTAAGTACTACCAAAAGGGTACTTGGGCTACAGCTATCTTCAATATCTTCAGAAACCCAACAGCCGCATCTACAAACAACCACGGCTTGTTGCAATCTGACGGTACTGCGAAGGATGGTATTACCAACTACGGTAGTTCTGTTACTCTCGCTGTTGACGATGCTGTTACTAACTGGACAAAATCTGGTGAGTTTGTCATTCTTCAAGGCTTTGTTGACTTCACTTCTAGTTCTACTAGTGGTGACGGAACTGCTTCTGAAAACTTGATGGACTACAGTGATATCACTGGTTAGTTTTAACTAATTGCTAGGGGCGTGCATTGCGCGCTCCTAGCTTTTTTATGGAGTAGAACCGATGAAACCCCTGTTAGCACTTTTTCCTCCTCTTCTAGTTGCTGTTGGAGACATAATTCCAGCCAACTTTGATTGGGGTACAGTGTCTGCTACAGGATTGCTTGGATGGTATTTGTGGTACACCACTAAAATAATTTTTCCCGCACATCAAAAACAAGTTTCTGAGATGCAGGAATCTTTTAGTGAAGACTTTAAGTCGCAAAGAAGCCACTATGAAAGAATATTAGAAGACGTACAAGTTAGATATGATAGGCAACACGAGGCAGACAAAGTACGAGTTGAAAAGCTATCATCCACTTTAGAAAAAATAAACCAAACCCTATCGGAAATGAATAACAATGAAAACTCTTAAAAACAAAAAAACGATTGCAGGCATAGTCTCCGTATTAATAGCTTTGCTTGTTGCTATTTATCAGAATGGCGGGCTAGATGGAATTATTGTAAATGTTCCGGGATCTGATCCTATAGAGATTGAAGTCCCAGAAGCCTGCGAAGGATGTGAAGAAGATTGTGAGTGCCATATTGACGATGGAGACTGCAATTGTGGAGATGGCTGTTCTTGTCCTGCTTGTATTTAGTTAGAGGTAAAAAAGGTGAAATATCCAAAAATCAAAGCTGAATGGCGACCAATAGAAAATCCTGATATAAATGTCACAAGCCAAGAGTTAAAAATTTATGTCAACGGCTCGTTGAGAGAAAAAAGAGTCTTTGATCGCTGGGCAAGTGAACATGAATTCTTTGTTCCAGCTTGGGATCAAAAAGGAAATCTTTTAGAAGACAGTACGAGAATTTATTACACTGTCGAAGCCAAGACTGATAATTTTTCTTCTGAAGTTGTAGCATCTAACATAGTACAACTAGAAAGTATTTCTGTGACAGAAAAGCCAACGGACTTGAAGGTGTCCGTCATGCCCTTTCCAGAATTTTATCAAGAGTTTAATCCGCAAGTTCCAAGAGACTATATTGTGGGTAGTGGAGTTTTTTAAATGACTTGGCAGGACTTGCATGAACAGTCAATAATATTCGACTGGCATAATCATGGAACTCTCAAGAACTTTCTATTTGATCGCTCTTTAGACGGCAAAAACTCTAGATTCTTATCTACTCTTTTTAAGAGAAGCTTTTGGCCTCTGAGTGAAAGAAACACTTTACCTAAAATGAAAGAGGGAGGGCTAGATGTAGTCCTCTCTACTTCATACATTCCAGAAATAGAATGGATAGATGACCAGTGGCTAATAAAGTTGCTGAAGTATATATATCCATCAGTCAATAAAAGAGTGTTT
>MDSW01123035.1_pt1 | contig 21704 bp, 12 predicted proteins | sample 811171 | NCBI WGS metagenome assembly MDSW01 (sample SAMN05326641, study PRJNA326480) | marine metagenome | isolation source: seawater | place: Atlantic Ocean: North West | collected 2012 | reverse complement strand
TGCAGTGTATCGAAGGACCCGATCATCACTCCGCAGGGCCTCCAGGATCTCCTCCAGACGATCGGAGTCCGGTGTGATCTGAAGCATTTCCAAGTCGCGTCTCATCGCACGAAGCGCTTCGGAAGAGGCAGACCGTGAGGGGGCGGCGCCATCATTGGATCCTGTGGAACGGATTCGATACAGCACCGACTGTGTTCCGCGGCCACCGGTAATCAGATACAGGTGTCCATCCGGGCCGAAGGCCAGATCGCTGATGTTGAAGGGGCGACCGGACGCGAACACTTCATGCTCCGCACGCCATGAGGCACCGGCTTCTTCAAGATGCAGTACGAACAATCTGCCATAGGTCCAATCGGCCAGGAACAGTGCGGACTGCCACGGTTCAGGGAAATTCCCATCGCCACCGAAGGCCATGCCTGTTGGAGAGCCTTCCGGCATGTCAAGCATGGTGGGGAGGCTGTCGGGATACCAGTCGGGCCATTTGGCAGTTCCGCCTCGCCACCCAAACTCGCCGCCTGGAACCACATGAAGCGCACGGGGGGGTCGGTACCAGGGAGTCCCGAGATCCCATTCCATGTCGGAGTCCCAGGTGAAGAGATCACCGGTTTCGTTGAAGGCCAGATCGTAGGCATTGCGGAGACCACCGGCGATGACTTCAAAGTGGGAGATGTCGGGATCTGTCCGCAGGATCACGCCGCCTGGAGTCATGACACCCACAGCGTGTCCATTGGCATCCCAGAGTCTTTCCGAGACGTCATCCTCCATCCAGTTTTGAAACGGGGAGGGCGGCGATCCATCCGGATCAACTCGTGGCGGCAGAGGTGTGTGGTTTCCCTGAACGATGTAGATCAGGTCATCGGGTCCCAGGATCATGGCATGGTTGCCGTGCTCGTTTCCTGCGCCCCATTTCGCCAGATGCTCACTGGAATCGTACTGATCATCACCGCTCGTATCCCGCAGTCTCCAGATCCCGCCACCGTCTTCACCGCTTTTCGTGACCATCGCATACAGCGCACCATGGGCATGCAGCAGCCCCTGGGCACTCCCGACATCGAGGCCGATGGGTTCGACCTCGACCTCATCATCGGAAGACGGCGGCAAGGTCATGCGAAGCAGCCCACCGTGCTGAGGAGAAATGATCAACCTTCCACGGTCGTCAAAGGTCATGGCCACCCAGGATCCCTGTCCGGGACCGGCCTCGAGCAGCCTATCGATCTCGAAACCAGGGAGGATCTGGATCTCGTTGGTTCCCTGATGTGTTCGCTCTTCAGTTCCAGTGAACGTATCCGGCCATGGGCCGTTGGGCTCGGATGCCTTGCCGAAACTGATGATCGGCAGGTCTTCGGTTCCAGTCGTCCAGCTCGAATCGCTGATCACATGGTGGGTGTCACCGTCCTGATCGATCCAGCTGAGTCGTGCCATCATTCCGGCAGGTCCATGGTCATTGTGACCGGTGATCTTCAGAACATGCGTTCCTCTGGCCAGGCCCTGCGGGAGATCGATCTGGACAGGTTGCCACCACTCGTCTCCGGTTGCAATCACTCGTCCATCCAGTTCGGCCGTGAATGCGTTGTCGCAGGTCACGCGAATCCATGAATCGACTGCAGTCGAGGGCACCTCGAAGGTTCGGCTGAATCGGCATGTTTCATCTGAAGAGGGTTCCGGTTGGCACCAGATCCATTCGGGCTCTTCATGGACAGGCGACTTCCGGAGAGGCTTCATCTCGATGCTGGTTCCGTTGAGCGGCCTGATGGAGAGGTTCCTGGCCTCGACTCGCATGGGAGGTCCGCTGTGTATCTGAATCGCGATGCGTCCATCATCGCGGCGTCGTTCCGGATCCTCATCGATCACTTCGGTCATCAATCGATCATTGATGTGATGGGTGATGCGGGGTCCGTCAGCCGTGATCCGGTACCGATTCCATTCATGCGGAAGAACCGGTGGCTCATCGACGCCCGCGATGGTTCCGAGGTCTCTTCGGTTGTCCTGAAACAGAAAGCCGCGTTTCTGGCCACGGAGACTCATCAATCCCCGTCCATTGGATTCGTAGAGTGCACCCGTGTACTGATTGTCCGAGTCGAGGTCGGCCTGGTAGCCCGCGATGTCATGGGCGCCTTTCTGTTCGCTTCTGTACTGGATACCGCTGTTGCCACCAAGCACTCGAATATCCAACTCGAGAACGAAATCGGAGGCGATGCCGTCCCAGTACAGATAGTCGCTGTGTTCGATGGGGGAGTCGGCGCGGTTGACGCCTACGATCACCCCGTTTTCCACGGTCCAGTGCTCGGGATTGCCCGTCCAATTGTCGAGGGTACTTCCATCGAACATGCTGATGGAGTCGCCTGTCACGAACAACAGGCAGGCGGCGACCAGGTCGATGGAAGGCATGCCGCTAGTTTAGGGGCTAATTCTTCCCGCTGGTTCGGCGGCTGGAAGCACTGCCGCCGTAGGTGCCCAGGTCCAGAAGGATCGCGATGAGCATGACGATGACGCCACCGACTGAATCGACACCGTTCTCGAACGTGTGTGCCCATGCGTAGGCCAGGGTCGTGAACGGAAGGAAGATGAATCCCAGCAATGGAATCGCCATGCTGCTGTAGGCATTGCTCAGAAACGAGTTGTCAAACAGCCACACGAACAGAAGGACGACACGTGGGAAACCGAGTGCGAGGAGGGCAATGAGGCAGCACATCGTGAGCAGGTCTCCGGTCGTCGGACAGCAGCATCAGTCCCAGCGGAAGACGCCCTTTTTCCAGGCATACACATAAGCCACGATCGACGTCAGGATGAAGAACAGGATGCGGCCAAAGAACAGCGTGGCGTCGCTGCTCATGGGTTCCATCTGGGTGAAATCCACCGCCCATGGGTACAGGAAGATGATTTCCACATCGAACACCAGGAAGGTCATGGCGAGGATGTAGAACCGGATGTTGAATCGCTTGCGGGCCGTTCCGATCGGGGCCATGCCCGATTCGTAGGTCTGTTCCTTGCGATCACCGTGCTTCTTGGGGCCCAGCAGGTGGGTGCCTGTCAGATTCACGATCCCGAAGATCACCGCCATCACGATGATCAGGGCCACCGGGAGGTAGCTGGTGAGCTCGGCCAGAAGGAGTGGGGCGGGATTCATGATGTGCGAAGTTTAGTAGATGGAGGGGATGGCATGCATCCTTCCCAAAAAAGAAAAATCCCCGGGGCGGTGGTGGGTCCACCCCGAGGAGGAGGGAAGAGAGGAGGAAGCGATGTGGCTCCAGGCAGGAACCACGCTTCTCCTAAGTGCCAAGAGGGATGGGCGACCGGGTCGCCCTGGGGCACGGACGGGGAGCCATGACGACGGGTGCGAGGCCTGTCGACGACGAACACGTCCTGTGTCCGCTTTGAATCGACCGGAATCCTTTCAGTCGATTCGGGATCGGAACTTCCATGATCCGCATCCCCTCCGATGGAGCGTGACTGGCTCTTGGCCCGACCAGCCGTCTCCCAGATCCATTGAATACTCCTCTCAGCTGCAGCCCATCGAGTTGCCGCAGTTCATGCACTTGTAGCAGGTGCCGTTTCGTACGGTGATCGAACCGCAGACATCACATGGAGGCGCGTCACCCATGAGCGTAGCTGTGGACATGCTCAAGCCGTCCTTCGCTTCTGTTGCGTCCTGGTTCGATTCCGTGTTGGTATCGCTGTCGCTCGCTGAAATCATTCCAGATGGATGAGCGATCTTCTCCGTGTCGTCGGACATGGACATGGGCGACTGACCAAAGACATCGCCTGTCTTCGCCCGGTCTGTACGGCCCTCGATCGTCATGTCGCCGCCTTCGGTCAGTCGTCGACCAGCAGTCTTCAAGCTCGACTGGCCATCCGTTGCCTCCGAACGTGTCCCTGAGCATGCTTCGTCCTCCTTGACTTGCAACTCGTTCTTGACAGTGGTGGTACGTGAAGCCGTTTCCCGTGATGGGGATGCCCCGGGTCGCTTGGGGGCGTTGGCTTCTCTGAAGCCCGGCACGAATTCCATGCCGAGCCATCGGAAGATGTAGTCAACAAGGCTCTTGGCAAACGGGATCTCCCGATTGGTCGTCATGCCCTGTGGTTCGAATCGTTGGTGAGCGAACTTCGTCACGAGGCTCTCGACGGGAACGCCGTACTGCAACGCGACGCTGATGGCCGTTCCGAGGCTGTCCATCAAGCCGCCGATGGTCGAGCCTTCCTTGGACATCGTGATGAAGAGTTCGCCGGGGGAGCGATCGTCGTACATGCCGACCGTCAGGTAGCCTTCGTGGCCGGCAACATTGAAGTGATGCGTGATGCTTCGACGCGTGTCCGGAAGACGGCGTCGCATCGGCCGTTCGATGATTCTTTCGACGATCCGTTCGACATAGTTGACTTCGGTGTCTCCATTGTCGTCGACGGATACGGCAGCCTTGATCACGTCCTCTCCGACTTCCTCCTGAGCAGCGGTGATGTCATCGACATCCTCTTCTTCTTCAAGGACCGCGTCGTCGGTCTTGGAGTTCAGGGGCTGTGACAGCTTGCATCCGTCTCGATAGAGGGCGTTGGCCTTGAGGCCCAGTTCCCAGGAGAGGTGGTAGGCCTCGGCAATGGCATCTTCATCCGCTTCGTTGGGCAGGTTGATCGTCTTGGAGATCGCACCGGAGATGAAGGGCTGTGCAGCAGCCATCATCCGGATGTGACCGGATGGCGCGATGAAACGTTTTCCAGTCGGCCCACAGGTATTGGCACAATCGAATACCGCCAGATGTTCGTCCTTGAGACCCGGTGCACGTTCGATCGTCTGCGTTCCGCAGATGAGCGTGTTCAGATCTCGGATGACTTCCGCATCCAGGCCCATGACCTTGAGTCCATTGAATCCGCTGTCAGCCCGGGCGGCTTCGACATCTGTGATGCCGCAGTTCTCGAGCACGGCCTCCGGCATGTTCCATGCCGTGAAGGCGTAGGCCAGGTCGAACACCATCGGGAGCTGATCCATGACCTCCGAGAGGGCTTCAGCGGTGTACCCCTTGTCTGCGAGGAAATCACGGAAGGTGTCATGTGGCCCTTCCCAGCTGTCGGGCATCGGTACGTCGAGTTCCAATGCGCCCATGACCCAGTTGAGAATCCTGCCGGTCTCTTCCTCGGAGTAACCAAGGGCCAGAAGCGCTGGCCGCAGAGACTGGTTGGCGATCTTGAAGTAACCGCCGCCTGCCAGTTTCTTGAACTTGGTCAGTGCGAAGTCCGGTTCCACGCCAGTCGTGTCGCAGTCCATCAGGAGACCGATGGTTCCAGTCGGTGCGATCACGGTCACCTGGGCGTTGCGGTACCCATGGGCTTCGCCGAGTTCCAGGGCCTCGTCCCAGTTGCCCATGGCCCTGTTGGACAGGTCATTGGCATTGCGAATCAGCATGGATTCACTGTTGAGCAGGTGGTGATTGATCGGAACAGGTGGAATGTCGAGGGCTTCCCATGTCGCAGCATCCCTCGGCTCACCGTGGGCGGCGCGCCTGTGATTACGGATGACTCGAAGCATGGAATCCGCGTTGTCATCGAAGCCTGCGAATGGACCATGTTCCTCGGCCATACGAGCACTCATTGCATAGGAGCGGCCAGTCAGGATGGAGGACAGGGCCCCACAGAGGGCTCTTGAATCATCGGAGTCATATGGAATTCCGGCCTGCATCAGCATGGCACCGAGATTCGCATACCCGAGTCCGAGAGTTCGATAGCGGTAGCTCTTCTCGGCGATGGACTGTGAGGGGAAGGCGGCCATCAGCACGGAGATCTCAAGGACGATCGTCCAGAGATCGATGGCGTGTTCGTATCCCTCGACATCGAATGTCCGCTCGTTGGAGTCGTAGAACTTCAGCAGATTGATCGATGCGAGGTTGCAGGCCGTGTCGTCGAGGAACATGTACTCGCTGCACGGATTGGAGGCATTGATGCGTCCGCTCTCGGGACAGGTGTGCCACTGGTTGATGGTGGTGTCGAACTGCAGCCCGGGGTCGGCACATTGCCAGGCAGCACGGCAGATCTGCTCCCAGAGGCCGCGTGCGCTGGTTTCCCTGGCGACGGTGCCGTCTGTTCGATTGATGAGTTCCCAGGGGCGATCTTCCGCGACGGCTTCCATGAAGTCGTTGGTGAGTCTGACGGAGTTGTTGGAGTTCTGTCCACTGACCGTCTGGTAGGCCTCGCCGTTGAAGTCGTAGTCGAGCTGGAGACCGAGATCCTGAGCAAGCGCCTTCTGAGGTTCACTCAGTGTCTTCATGCCCTCGACGAGTGCCGCGACCTTGAGTTCCTCCCGAACCTTCCAGTTCACGAACTCCTCGATGTCGGGGTGGTTGGCATCCAGGCAGACCATCTTTGCGGCTCGTCGAGTCGTGCCTCCGGACTTGATGGCGCCAGCGGCACGATCGCCGATCTTGAGGAAGCTCATGAGGCCGGAGCTGCGTCCGCCACCGGAGAGTGGTTCGTCCGATCCACGGATGGATGAGAAGTTGGTGCCGGTACCCGAGCCGTACTTGAAGAGTCTGGCTTCCCGGGTCCACAGGTCCATGATGCCACCAGCCTTGACCAGGTCGTCATTGACTTCCTGAATGAAGCAGGCATGCGGCTGCGGATGGGAATAGGCATCCTGGGCCAGCATGGTCTTGCCGGAGGCGGGGTCGTTGACATAGTGACCCTGCGGAGGGCCGGAGATTCCGTACGCCCAGTGCAGGCCGGTGTTGAACCATTGAGGGCTGTTGGGTGCGGAGACCTGATGGATCATCATCCAGCAGAGTTCGTCATAGAACGCGGAGGCGTCCTCGGCGGTGTCGAAGTAGCCGTGCTTCTCCCCCCATGCTCGCCAGCATCCAGCCAGGCGATGGATCACCTGTCGTGCCGATCGTTCCGGTCCCGTCTGGATCTCACCAGCCTCATCCCGGATCGGGGTACCGTCCTCCTCGAACTGGGGAACGCCGGCCTTCCGGAAATACTTGCTGACCATGATGTCGGTGGCCAACTGGCTCCAGCTCTTGGGGATCCATGCATCGGTCATCTCGAAAACGAGTGAGCCGTCTGCATTGGTGATCTTGCTGGAACGTCGTTCCCAGTCAACGGTCGTGAATACGTCTTGTCCTGCTGTCGTGAATCGGCGGGTAATCTGCATGTTGTCTTCTGGCCTTCCGTGGCGCTGCTCTGTCCGTGTACGTCTTTTCGATGTGATTGTCTGTCGTCTACCGTTGGGTCAGTCGAGCATCTTGGGGAGCGTCAGCCCTTCCTGATCCTGGTACTTGCCGCGTCGATCCGCATAGCTGGTTCGACACATGGTGTCCGCCTTGAGAAAGATCATCTGCGCAATTCCCTCATTGGCATAGACCTTCGCGGGCAGTGGGGTGGTGTTGCTGATTTCGAGTGTGACCTTGCCTCGCCACTCCGGTTCAAGAGGCGTGACATTGACCACCAGTCCGCAGCGTGCATAGGTGCTCTTGCCGACACAGATGGTCAGGACGTCCCGCGGTACCTCGATCCATTCGACGGTTTCCGCGAGGGCGAAGCTGTTTGGAGGAATGATCACATGATCAACTCCATTGGCTTCCGTATCGACTTCCAGGAACAGATCGTCGGTGAATCGCTTCGGGTCGACGATCGCGACGCCACCTGAAGTCGTATTCGTGAAGATCTTGAACCGCGTTCCGACACGCACGTCATAGCCGTAGCTTGATACGCCGAAGGACACCACGCCTTCGCCGCACTGCGACTGTTGCTTGGGCTCGATGTGAACTTCATCGAGGATCTGCTGATCACTGAGAACTGTCACCGGTTGTCTCCCTCCATGCGCGACATGTCTGCCGCTCCGTTGCCTTCGTAGCCTCTCACCACCACTCGATGGGTTGCTTGTCGTTGCACGGCTTGTTGCATGCATCGCGTTTCAACAGAACGTTGAAACGGAAACTGAACTCGAATTGCATGCCACTTGAATGGTGCACGACTGCTCCTAAGACCGGTCAGAACCCCCTGAAGGGGCCAGGAATTCCAGCGAGGCCGCTCGCTGGCCTGAAAAGCCCGGTCTCCCATATAAGGGTCGTATCGTACTACTACATCTTGTGGCTGCAAGAAAGCCACCTACACAATCTTGTGATTCTATTTGAATAATGGTCTAAGGCCCCCGTGAGGCAGACTTTACGGGCGATAATCGGCCCCCTCAACCTGTCAATGGAATAGTGGAAAACCTGTCTCAGGACCCTTTGAGGGGGGTTTGTGATTGATTTCAGGTGTATTCGAAGCGGCTTGATACCATCAGGAACCATGATGGAGGCAAGGATGCAACTGCTGGAAGGGCTCACAGAGGCCCAATTGGAGGCTGTGACGACCCACGAGGGGCCGCTTCTGGTGCTTGCCGGACCTGGATCCGGAAAGACGATGGTGGTGACTCGACGCATCGCCCATCTGGTGGCCTCTGGCGTGGATCCCTCGAGCATCCTGGCCCTGACCTTCACGAACAAGGCCGCCGCCCAGATGCGTGAGCGTGTTGCGCGTCTGCTTGGTGATTCACTGGCCGGTGTGATGCAGGTCAGCACGTTTCATGCGTTCTGTGCACGTCAGCTTCGCATCTGGTCAAGCGCTGCCGGGGTCTCGCCCAACTATTCGATCTGGGATACCTCCGATCAGCGTGATGCGGTGAAGCGCGCCATCGTTGATGCGGGGCTGAGTACATCCAATTGGCCACCGGCAGCGGTTCTTTCAACGATCTCCGGTGCCAAGAACAAGCTTCAGAATGCGTCGACCTTCGAACAGGAAGCCATGGACTTCAATGATCGAACGGTCGCCAAGATCTTCACTCGTTATGAAACGTTGCTTCGTGAAAACGATGCCATGGATTTCGATGATCTGCTTGGACATGTGGCACGTCTGCTTCGAGATGACGAATCCATTCGATCTTCCGCCCAGCGTCGTTGGAATTACATCCTGGTCGATGAATATCAGGACACCAACTTCGCACAGTTCATCATCGCTTCGGCACTGGCCCAGTCGCACCGGAACATCTGTGTGGTGGGCGATCCGGATCAGTCCATCTATCGATGGCGTGGTGCCGACATTCGCAACATCCTCGATTTCGAAGCGCATTATCCAGAGGCCCGTGTGGTTCCTCTTGGGAGGAACTTCAGAAGTACCGGTCACATCGTGAAGGCGGCTTCGGGTCTCGTGTCTCGCAATGAATCCCATCGTCACAAGGATCTGCATACCGAACTCGAGGACGGCACTCCGGTCAACATACAAACCTGCATGGATGAGCATGTCGAAGCGGAAGCCATCGTCAAGCACTTCCGGAAGGCTGCGGAGGCAGGGAGGCCCTGGCGGGAAATGGCCGTGCTCTATCGGGTCAACAGTCTCAGTCGAGTGCTTGAAGATGCCTTTCGCCACGCATCGATCCCGCATGCCGTCGCCCGAGGGACGGCCTTCTACGAACGTCGTGAGATCAAGGACGCGTTGGCATACCTGAGATTGCTGCTGAATCCGAACGATGACATCGCGCTGCGGCGAATCATCAATGTTCCGACACGAGGCATCGGCAAGACCACGATGGATCGCATGGAAGCCGATGCGAGGGCCCATGGCCAGCAGCTGGGTGAAGTGATGCGGCGCATCAGTTCAGTGCCCGGTGTCACGGATCGAGCACGCAAGGCCGTTGGTCGTTTCGTCACGATGATCGATGGTTGGATCGCTGAAATGACCGGTGGAATGCTCGGTCTGGATCTCGCGGATCTGGTGTCCATGGTGCTGCGGGATTCAGGTCTCGAGTCTTCCATGGTGGATTCGGATGACGGGGAGGACCGGATCGCCAACCTCAGTGAACTGGTCAGTGCAGCGGCGGATCTGATCATCGAACCCGATGAAGAAGGCAGGCTGCCTGATCTGAGGCAACAACTGGCGTCCTGGCTGGAATCCATCGCCTTGGTCAGTGATTCGGATGCCATCGATCCAGAGTCGGGAGTTGTCACGCTGATGACCCTGCATGCGGCCAAGGGTCTGGAATTCGATGTCGTTGCCATCGCGGGACTGGAGCAGGGAATGCTGCCGCATTCACGTTCCTTCAACGAACCCGAATCGATGGAAGAGGAACGGCGGCTCTGTTACGTGGGCATGACCCGTGCTCGGCGCGATCTGCTGATGACGCGAGCCATGACGCGGACACACCGCGGCCTGCGGGATCGCACGATGGTCAGCGAGTTCATCGATGACATTCCACCGGACCATGTCGCCTGCGAACTGCCTGAACCGTCCTGGGGCAGCACGATGGGTTCCGTTGACGAGCCGGTCCGTCATGGTGATGACGAATCGGTGTTCCAGTTGGGCGATCAGGTGGAGCACCCTCGATTCGGACTGGGCAGGATTCAGCGATTGATGTCCAGGCCCAGGGGGCTGACGGCCACCATCGATTTCGAGGAATATGGCCCCCGGACGCTGCTGTTGGCGCATGCAGGATTGCAGCGATTGGGTGGCGGTCTCGAGGATTCGACGTATTGATCGTGTTTGCGAGGAAGCACTCATGACCTCGGCCAGTTCGATCATGAACCACTGTCTCAGCGAGGGATTCGTCGCTGCAGGTGTGGCCGATGCCGTTCCAAGCAGGCATGGTGAAGCCTTGACGACCTGGTTGGATGATGGTCGCCATGGGGAGATGGGTTGGCTTGCGGATCATGTCGAGGTCAGGATCGATCCTCGTGTACTGGTCCCGAACGCACAAAGCGTGATCGTGGTCGCGGACAGATACGGCGGGGGGCCCGATGGCGAGTTGCCGCAGGGGGCGGGTCGCATCGCCCGGTATGCACGGGGGCGTGATTACCACGTGCACATGAAGAAGCGACTGCATCGCATCGCGGATGTCCTGTCCAGGGAGTTTCCCGGTGAGACGTTCCGGGCCTGCGTGGATACGGCACCGATTCTGGAACGTGAGGTCGCGGCGGCTGCCGGGCTTGGCGCCATCGGGAAACATACGCTCCTGATCGAACCATCCGTCGGTTCGTGGTTGCTGCTTGGCGAAATCGTCACCACCCTGTCGATTGAACCGACCCGGATGCAGGACCAGATTGATCCATGTGGAACATGCACCAGATGCATCGATGCGTGTCCAACGGGAGCGATCACGCCCTGGTCGGTGGATGCCACTCGTTGCATCAGTTATCTCACCATCGAGCATCGTTCAGACATCGATCCCGAATTCCATGCTGGCATCGGAGACTGGCTCTTCGGCTGCGACATCTGTCAGGAAGTCTGTCCACACAATCAGCCGACGACATTGACCAGTTCCGCGTCGACTCATGAAGCCTATGAGCCTCGGCCTGCAGGTCGAGATGAGACGGGAGCGTCATTTGATGTGCGAGAGGTCCTGGACTGGACAGAAGAGGATCGCCGCAAGGCGTTCACCACGTCATCGATGAAACGAGCGAAGCTCGACATGATCAGGCGAAACGCTGTCATTGTCGCGGGCAACTATCTCAAGAAGCAGGACGATCCATCACTTCGCCAGCGTCTGGAGGCGATCGCTGCTGACCCTGCTGAATTGCAACTGGTACGGCAGGCTGCGATCGATGTCATCCACCCATCATGAGTGACATGAGTGACTGAAGGGCGGCATCGAGTTGATTCTGGTTTGAAATCTGGCCGGACTTGATTTGCTCAAGCACCCCGCGAGCCATGTCGAGCATTTTCGAGACATTGGGGAGCTGTCTGCCGGCTGACATCGGTTCGTTCTCACCATCCAAATACCATTTTCCATTGGCCTTGATCATGGGAAATGGCATTTCCATGCCCATCACTGAAAGGACCACGGTTGCGGTATCACCAGAAACGGTAGGGGTCGAGTAGGTGGCTTGTGCCAACATTTCGCCCGCTCCGCTGCCTTGAGCCATCATGCCAAGTGGCCCAGTCAGTTCGCCACCGAACGCACTCTTGGCAGTATTGGCAATCTCAAACATGGTCATGCTGAGTCGGTAGCCGTCCTGTGCCCGTTGTGCTTCGGCTGCGTTGCTGAAGTAGGTGTTGTCGATCTGGAACTGAGGCATCTTCTGTAAGTCGCCACTGCTCATCACCTTTTTCATCGCATCAACGAGGGCCTGTGGTGAGTCAAAGCCGCCGCTGGGAGCATTGCCTGAACCGGAACTCGCAGGACTGGAGTCCGAGGCGACTGACTCATTGCCTGAATTGGCAGGGGCTGGTTCATCAGCAGATGTGGGCATGTCGTTGCCCGTCACGAACGCCTTGGAGGCTTCGAGATGAGCTCTGGTCGAGTCGTTCGTCTTCGACCCGGCACCGGTTGACAGTGCGGCGTCGATGGCAGTGCTGACCTTCTGGGCAAGACCTTCTCGCTGGTTTCTGGCTTCCTGCGCTTGAAGTCCCCAGGCGTCGCGATTGCCCAGATCCACGTTGCTTGAAAGCACATCAAGCACCCGGATCCATTCATCAAGTCCGCGGATCTGCATCATGCCGAGATCCGCCTGGGCCAGTTCGATTCGAGCCTGAAGCAGTCGTTGCTCCTGCTTGGCGAGTCGACCGACTCCGTTCCGGCCAGCCTTCCGTGCATTGGCCTGGGCTTGTTGCAGAATGCCTTCGGCTGCCTGGTAGGCCTGTCGAAGTTCTCCACTGACCTTGCCCGAAATCTCCTTGCTGAGCGTGGTCAGCGTGGCATCCATCGTGCGAAGATCCTGCCGTGCCTTGGAAGCGGACTCCGCTGCTTGTCGGCTGCTTTCCTGGAGTGACTGTTGAGCAGCATCGATCTCCGAGAGGATCTCCTCATGGTCAGCCTGGGATTTTTCAAGCATCTCCTTGGCTGGTCGATGGATGATGTCCAGTGCCAGTTCCTGACGCATCATTTCAGCTTCAAGTCGATCCGCCTCACGCTCCTGTTCGATCGCCTGTTCGATCAGCGGATAACGCTGCATCGGAGACGTCTGGCTGGCCTGTTCACGAAGTCTGTCGGCTTGCCTTCGAAGACGTGCGACATTCTCTGATGCGGCATTCAACTGCTCGAGGGTATCGATGACGGGACTGTCCAGCTGCGAGGCCTGTTGGCGGACATCCTGAACCTTGGAGCGAATCTGATCACGAAGTTCTGCGAGTTGGTTTGCATTCGATGCGCCATCGATCTGTTCACGGGCCTTGGCGAATGAGGACATGTTCGCAGCCGCGTCGGCCATGGCTCTGAGTTTCAGCATGTCCCGGCTGACGGCAACACCCATCAGTTCGATCTCGGCGATGTCGATGACGGCGATGTGGAACTGTGTGGACGCCAGAAGCCGGTCACGGGTGGATTCCTGCTGCGGCGATCCTCCCTGAATTCCCTTCAGGGTCCTGACGACCTTCTCCAGAGCGTTCTTGTCCGAGCCGGCAAGAAAAGCATCATCGGCTGCCTTCATCAGTGATTGTGCCACTTCGCTGCGGGTGGCTGCATCGGCGTCATGACAGGCGGTCAGCGCCAGGCTGCTCATCGAGAGTAGGCCAGCGGCAACCAGACGGATGGTGAAGGATTTCATGTTTGCTCCTCGCATGTGATCGAGCCGGGGAGTGTATCCGATCGCTCTGATGGAACGTCCCGGGACCCGGTCGGAACCGGTTATCAACGGGATTGTCCGGGATCCGATCCGGAGCCCTGGGCGGGGGGCGAAACAGCCTCCGTATCGGGCTCTGATGGGGTCCAGGGGGTGTAATCCACGGGCCAGTCCTTGTGGTGGCGACCCATCATCTGCTCGATCCAGTTGAGGTAGGCCTTGCGTTGGCCGGCACCACCCGGGGTAAAGACCGGTTCCCAGCCATCGACCTCCGGGTGTGGGGTCGAGGCTTCCGACCTCGGCAGGGCGTACTGATAGAGCAGCGACTGCTTTGGATGGGACCAGTTCAGCATCTTCCCGTCATCGAATTCCAGTCGATTCAGAGCGAGGAGATTGGACGTCCTCACGCGATCGTCCGGGCGATAGCTCCAGTGGAGTCGAAAGCCTCCGGCGGTTTCCTCGGGGCCTCCGTGGCAGGCTCTCGAACCGCACCGGTTCAGAAGCCAGTTGTCATGGATTCTCTGTCGAAAGGTCGACAGCAGGGCGGGTTCCGTGAGCACCTGAATCTCTCCGTAGAGCTCACGCGCTCGAAGGGCGAACATCACGGACACGATGTCGGCAGGGTCCGACTTCGTGAAGGCGATCTGGCCCTCGGCATCCTGTGGAAGAAGCGGACTGCCCTGGTAGCCGTCGAAGAGTTTCTGAACGGTGGCTGCGGGAACCCGCAGCTTGGGTGGATCATCGACCTGAATCTCGTAGACACGGACGAGATTCACATCGCTGTCCGTGACGAGGTCCGGCATCGAATCGTGTTTGATGTCACGGTCGTCGGCAGGATCCCGATTCTGTTTCTTGGCGTTCTGTACGGCCAGTCTGGCATCGATCTTCTGCAGCATTTTTCTGGCAGTTGGATTGTTTTCACGGCCCAGCAGCCGCTCCAGTTCCGCCTTGGCTTCGGGGAGTCGTTCCTCGCTGATCAGCCATCGACACAGGGACAGATGTGCCAGAATGTTCGATTCATCAAGTTCCCTCAGCAATCGCTCGTACTCCTCATCAAAGCTCGGGAGCAGACGGACGAGTGTCACATCCTGTCGGGCGAACTGGTGGTCGACGCCATGGATCTTCAGTCGTACGTGATCAAAGGAATCTTCCTCCAGAAGACCTTCACGAATGCGTCCGTCCTGGAGATGCACGACGGCCGGGAGCGGCTCCTCGACATCGTGAAGGCGGACCAGCGCGTAGATCAATGAGCTGTCGAACTCGTGCGTCTTTCCCGAACGATCCAGCAGCTTGATCGTGCCTTCGCCTTCTTCGATCAGATGTCCGTTGATCGATCGAAGCCGCGACGGATAGAGGATGACCCGCGGCTTCGTGCCTTCTTCTTGCGTACGCGTTTCAGTCGCCTCATCAGCGGCGGACTTCGAGGGAACGGACTGATCGGACGGGGGAGTCGCCTCTTCGGTGGGGGCCTGGCTCACGCCGAGCAGGAGGAGCAGGCACCATGCTGCTGCGGGCAGCGTCATGAGGTCTCGCCGTGGTTCTTGTCGATGATGGTGCTGAGGATTCCAGTCTGCCTCAGCAGGTTGGCGATTCGATCCGCATGTGGCAGCGTGCAACAGTCGACTTCCGCTGCCAGTTCATCTCGCTCCTGTTCGAGTCGGAGGAAGTCGAGCGCCATGGAGCAGATCGTGCCTGAAGGCATCTTCTCGAGTGGGTCGATGCCCTCGCGATAGACCAGTCTCGCGGCGAGTGATTTGGCAGCCATCCACTGGAGGTAGGTCTGCGGGATGTTGCTTTGGATTCGATCTCTGGCGACTTCCAGCAGCGAGGCGGGGAGGTGTTCGAAGATCACACCTCTCATGAGTTCGAGGTCGTCGCCTTTCAGTTCGCTGATGGCTGCCTCGATGGCATCCGACGTGCGAATCACCGAACGACTGAGGCGAATGCTCATTTCAGGAAGCTGGACGTCGGAGTTCTGCTGGTAGAGCCTGACGAGCAGCTGGGCTTCACGTCGGGCGAAGCTGCGCAGCTTCTCGATGACTTCCTTCACGAACTGCGGTTTGATCGCCAGGAATTCCTCGGTGGTCAACAGCATGCTGGCGATGATCTCGTAGCTCGAGCAGATCACACCGCACTTGTTGGCGGAGGAATCCTTGAAGATCAGAGCCCCGGTCGAGGACAGCTCGGATCTGGCATCCGGTGTCAGGAAGAGGTTGGCGCCCTCGACCACGATTCGACTCGAGGATGAGCCGTCCGGTCGCAGGAAATCCTTCCAGTTCCGTTCATGAATGGTGGCTGGCCGACCGCCGCAGGGAACAAACGCATCGGCGATCACCCTGTTGTGAAGGGAGTTTCGAAGTCGAACACCATCTGGTTCATCCAGGCTGGTCACCCGACCAGAACTGGGAAGCTTGTCGGCGTTGTAGTCGGCGATCGGGAGTCCCGAGTCGACGAGCCTCAGCAGCTCTTCGTGCTCGAGTCCCTCTGGGCACTCGCCGGAGCCGCTGCCATCCGCGATCCCGACGAACCGCACGTTCTTGCCGAAATCCCGGACGAGAATCTTGATCAGGTTGCCGCCGACGTCGCCATCCGGGCCACCCGTGATCTTCACGGAGAAGCTCTGTTCCCGTGGGTCGATGCCGATGGCCTTGAGCCCGACTTCCAGGAAGACGGCGACACCCTCGGAGGTCACGCCGTATTCCTTGTGGTTGATGCCCGCGCCCGGCTTTGAACTCATCAGGGCCGTGGGGACCGGGTATCCGCGTCTCTGGGCGCGTTCAACGATCCAGTCGATGAGTGTTGGTGTGATGTTTTCATCTGGTCCGAGATAGAGCAGTTCCTTCTCGCCCAGCAGATCGACGATCTGGCTCTGGACCCGCTCATCCGGAGTGATCAGGTCGAGCAGCGAATCGACGAATCCCTTGATGGCCCGGTCGACACGCGCATCGGGTTCCACGAGAACAGCTGCTTTCGAGCCGCCCTCAGGAATGTCCTTGTTCTTCAGCTGCTGAGCGTGTGCGAGCCCGTAGGCTTCGTCATAGAGTCGTTCCGTTTCCCGTGCATGCTGAGCGGCACTCTTGGGTACGACCGCTCGGATGCCACCACGCGCGATATCCCGGAAACGGACATGGAATCCGTTGGATGCGCGTCCATGGACGAAGAAGACGCCGAATGGAACTTCAGGCCGATCCTCCGAAGTCAGGAAGGAGGGGTCCAGTCTCATCGAGAGTCCATAACGCTCGGTGACATAGATGTTCGTTTTCAGGACCTGGCTCGTGGCAGTCAGCATCGACTTCAAGACGGTCCTGGCATCCTCGAGATCCACCTCATCCTCGAATCGCTCACTGATGGCGATGGAGCGATCCTGGAAGACGGCTTCATCCAGCGGGTGATGGGGATTGAATCGATCGAGGAACAGGTCGCAGACCGCCATGGACAGATCGATGTTGTCTTCGGCGAGTCTTCGAATGCGTTCAGCCGTGAAGGCGTACCGATTCAGTTTCACCAGTCGCTGGTGGACGAGATCGCAAAGCGCCTCATGCAGTTCTGCATGGGTCAGATCAATGTCATGGTGTCGACGGCTGAGTTCGAGGCTTCGCTGGTGGACCCATTTGATCCTGCGAAGATCATGTTGGACACGTGCCCACAGGGCACCATCGGGATCAATCGGGCCTTCCGGTCCCTGGACGACGAATCCAATCAGGCTGATCGTTCCATTGTCGCCGTCATCGATGCTGTCCAGATAGGCTCGATGGATATTGATCTCCGACTGGCTCAGACGAGCGGCCAGTCGTTCCAGCATGGTCCGCCTGGTGCTGTTGCCCACGGCGATCGAGATCCTGGTCTGTGTCGGATCGAGTTCCGGTTCAAGCGTGATGACCGTTCCGTCGGTACCCGTGATCTGCTTGTACATGTCCCAGTGCTTGTGCAGACGCAGCGGCGTCAAGGTGAGCATGTAGTCGGCCGAACAGCGTTCGAGGAAATCCGTCAGCGTGGCTTCGTTCCAGTCGGGTTGCGCCTGCTGCGCGTATTCGAGGAATTCGTTCAGCTTGGCCTTCTGATCGGGATCGCTCAGATCGCATCGGGCGCTGTCACCGAACTCGAAGGTGTCGATGACCAGAGAGCCATCATGAGCCGTATGGATCTTGGCGGCACGGAGTGGCTGGTCCTTGGGCAGTTCCGAGACCAGCTCGGCGAGGACACCCGGATAGTCCAGAGGCCTCATGGACGTCCACTGGGAGCCATCCTCGCTGCGAAGCGTCATCTCGATGGGCCGCCCTGACGCACGGGCCGCGATGATGGCCCGAAGATGCACCAGTCGCGTTTCCTCATCCGTGTCCTGGAAATAGGTCGGAGGCATCTGTTCGAGGAACCATGGCACGACCTGCTCGGATTGCGACCGCAAGCCATTGGTGATCTGGTCGATCACAACCTCGGGCCTGTCGGGCTGTTCAGGGGTGCTCGTCATGGATGTGCTGGATTCGCTGGCCATCGCGAAACTGTATCCGCCTCCATGTGCCGCTGCAATGGCGGATCTTCTTAGAAGTGTGCTTTCGGCCCTGCGCGTGTCGCTGTACTCTCATTGACATGGCCACCGCATTGACAATCGGTATGTTCGATGGCGTTCACGCAGGGCACCGCGGGATTATCGACCAGGCACGAGCCGCCGTGGGATCGGAGGGGGCGGTTGTTGTGGTCACATTCGAGCCGGCACCTGCTGTGGTCCTGTCGCCCGAGAAGCGTTTTTGGCGACTGATGACAGATCGGCAGAGAACGGCCGCCTTGAAAGAGGCTGGTGTGGACATCGTTCATGTTCTCGAGCCCAACCAAGCGTTCCTGCAGCAGACGCCCGATCAGTTCCTCGATCACATCCTCGGGCAATTCGAACCGACCTGCATCCTGGAAGGCCGGGATTTTCGTTTCGGTGCCCGTCGTGCCGGTGATGTCGAAAAACTGAAAGCCGTTGGTTCGCAACGTGGCTTTGATGTCCTGTTGGTCGAGGACATCGAGGGCCAGCTGCAGGACGGCACCATCGTGGCCGTTCGTAGTTCGGTGATCCGCGATCTGATCCAGCGTGGTCGTGTCCGAGACGCCGCCAAGCTGCTGGGGAGACCATGGCAGCTGGAGGGCATCGTCGTCAAAGGTCATCAACGAGGGCGCGAGATCGGTTGTCCAACCGCCAATCTGGATACCGGAGATCTGGTTCTCCCAAGAGACGGGGTCTATGCGGGACGGGCCTACCTGGAGTCTGGGGAGGTCCATGTTGCCGCCATCAGCGTCGGGACCAATCCGACCTTTGATGATGTCGTAAGAACCTGTGAGGTTCACCTGCTGGATTTCCAGGGTGAAGTCGGGGCGTACGACTGGCCGCTGAAAGTCGATGTTGACCATTGGATCCGCGAACAGTTGATCTTCGACTCCATCGACTCTCTGAAGAATGCCATGTCCAGGGACCTGGAACGCATCCGGGATCTGGTGAGCGTGTAGAGTCCTCATCCATGTTCAGCTATCAATCGAATACCGATCTGAAGACCATCGCCCAGAGAGTCGGCGAATCCACTCGAGTCATCGTCACGACCCACGCGAAGCCTGATGGCGATGCGATGGGATCCACACTGGCCCTGAAACGGGCACTGGATTCGATGCTCGATGTCGAAATCCTGTTGATGGGCCCCGTGACGTCGGCCATGAGAGCCATTGCGGGATCGACACCCTGGATCGATGCCGATCAGCAGATGCCCCGTGGGGGTGAGGACCTGGTTCTTGTCGTCGACACGGGTGCTTTCAGCCAGGTCGAGCCCATCGCGGACTGGATCCGAGAACGGTATGAACGCGTCATCGTCGTCGACCATCATGCCTCGGGTGATGACATCGGTTCAATGCGTCTGGTGGATTCGTCCGCGGCATCCGCAACCGTATTGGTGAAGTCTCTCATCGAGGCGATGGGACTCCCCATCCAGGGAGGACCTGAGAGTGTTGCCGAAGCACTCTTCTGCGGGCTGGCGACGGACACGGGCTGGTTCCGTTTCAGCAATGCGGACAGTCGGGCGTTTGCCATGGCTTCCGAACTTCTTCAGACCGGCATCAATCGTGATGGACTCTTCCGAACCATCGAGGAGACGGCGAAGCCCACGCGTCTTGCATTGCAGGCGCGTGCGTTGAATTCGATCGACTACGTGATGGACGGTCGATGCGCCTTGATGACGCTGCTCCCCTCCGATTTCAAGGACTCCGGAGGATCACCGGGTGAGCTGGCCGGTACGGTGAACATGCCGCTTGCCATCGAATCCGTCGAATGTGCCTTGTTGCTGTACAGCGAGAATGGCAAGGAGACCAAGATCAGCTTCCGATCCAAACCACCAAAACAGATTGGTGGTGACTTCGTTGATGTGAGTCAGTTGGCCAGGACACTTGGCGGTGGCGGGCATGTGCATGCGGCAGGCGCTCGATTCGCGGGGACTCCACAAGAGGCCGATCAGGCTGTTCGGCAGGCTCTGAAAACAGGTTTGGCATCATCATGAACAGCAGGCGGTGGATCGTCCTGGGCACGCTGCTCCTGATCTGCTCCGTTCTGATTCTCGTGATCGGTGTCGTGTTCTCACTTTCCAGATTCAACATGAAGCAGGTCCTCATGCCTGGAACGGTTGAATTCACGATGGACACACCCGGCCCGTTTTTTCTCGCCTACGAACCCCGGACCGATTACGAGGGGACGCTGTATGTCTCTCCGGAAGACTCGACCTTCACCTTCGAACTGGAATCCCTGGATGATGGTGCTTCGGCGAGCATCGAAAAGCCGTTGGTGTCTGCCAACTACCGCATTGGCGGTCGACGGGGCCGGTACATCGGAAAGGCGAATCTTTCAGCCGGCTCATGGAAGCTGATCGGACGGGCGTCTGCGGGCGATGATCACCGGGCCGTCTATGCCTATGGTCGGACTCCGATCGCATCGATCGTCATTCCGATCATCATCTCGGTATTGGCGACCGCCCTGATCGGTCCCATAGGGCTCGGGCTGCTGGTTGTCGGCCTCATTCTCCGCGTTCAAGCCCGCAAGAGAGCCATGAGTGCTTCCAAGTCCACCGCCGAGGGGTAAACTTGAATCGTGGTTCCCACCCCGGAATGCCGTCATGAGTGATCAGCACAATCAGGACATCACGCGTGTCATCGGCATCGTGAGACGACGCGAGCGAGTCAATGCTGGCCTGGCCTGGTTCAGCGTGACCTGTCTCTATCTCGCCTTGCTTGCCGTCGTGCTTGCGGTCGTGGATCGACTCGGTGCAAACGCGTGGTTGCCTTGGACGGTGTTGATCATCGTGATGTCCGCCGGTGCCTTGTTGGCTGGACTGGCGGGCTGGTGGAGATCACGGCCCGATGCCATGCAGACCGCTCGTCGAGTGGATGATCGATTGCAACTCAAGGATCGCCTGTCGACGGCCATCGCATGCCGGGATCGTCAGGACCCCTTCGCAAGAGCCGTTGTCGAGGATGCGATGTCGATCGCCGCAACCCCGCAGACACGGGAGCAGGTTCGTCGACAGTTTCGTCTGGTACCGCCGCCATTCTGGTGGGGATCGCCTGCACTCGTTCTGGTTGCGTTGGTCATCACGCTCTTCGGACAATGGGATGTCTTCACACCGGGTGTGGTGGAGGAGGTTGATCTCAGGCAGGTTCGAGCGGATGCCACGGAGTCGGTCGAGGCATCCGTGAATGCGGTCCGCGAGGATCCGGAACTCTCCGAGGCGATGGCCGAAGTGCTCGAAGAGCTCGATGCCCAGACGGACGCCTCCTTCGAGAAGAAGCAGGACGAGGAATCCATTCGACGCGAGGCACTCAAGCGTCTGACCGAACTCAACAGGAATCTCGAGAACATCCTCGAGGGTCCGGAGGGGCAATCGATGGAGTCCTTGAAGGAATCCCTCGAATCGCTCGAGTCTTCTGAAGACAGTCCGGTGAGTGACCTCATGGACTCGCTTTCGAAAGGCGAATTCGACGAGGCCCAGCAACAACTTTCAGACCTGCAGGACAAGATCGATTCAGGTGAGCTCTCCGAGGCGGAGCGCAAGGACATCGCTGATTCGATGGAATCCATGGCGGATCAACTGGACGACCTCGCTTCGGACCAGCAGGCGATGCGGGATGCTTTGAGGCAGGCGGGACTGGATCCTGAACTGGCCAATGATCCCGAAGCCT
>MDSW01078869.1_pt1 | contig 21707 bp, 22 predicted proteins | sample 811171 | NCBI WGS metagenome assembly MDSW01 (sample SAMN05326641, study PRJNA326480) | marine metagenome | isolation source: seawater | place: Atlantic Ocean: North West | collected 2012 | reverse complement strand
CAAAAATTGATCATTATACAGATAAAGAGGCTTTAGATTTTCATATAGGCAATAAGTCTGGCAAAATTGAGGTTAACTCCTCAAAACCACTTATATCTAAGCGGGATTTATCACTTGCTTATTCACCTGGCGTCGCTGCACCTGTAAAAGAAATTTCAAAAGATGCCTCCAAAGCTTATGACTATACCTCCAAGGGAAATTTAGTAGCAGTCATAAGTAATGGTTCGGCTATTCTAGGATTAGGAAATTTAGGATCTCTGGCATCAAAACCTGTCATGGAAGGTAAAGCAGTTTTATTTAAAAGATTTGCTGACATAGACTCAATTGATATTGAAATAGATAACAAAAATTCTGAAGAAATTATTTCAACTATAAGAAATATTGCAGGAACTTTCGGTGGTATAAATTTGGAAGATATCGCAGCTCCAGATTGTTTCATAATTGAACAGAAGTTAAAAGAAGTTTTAGATATACCAGTTTTTCATGACGATCAGCATGGAACTGCGATTATTACTACTGCTGCGTTGATCAATGCTTTAGATATTTCAAAAAAAAAAATTGATAAAGTTAAAATTGTTGTGAATGGCGCTGGAGCATCAGCAATAGCTTGTATAAATTTATTTAAAAAGATAGGCGTAAAAAATGATAATGTGATTATGTGTGATAGAAAAGGGGTGGTTTACAAAGGAAGAGATAATGTGGATCAATTTAAATCAGCACACGCCGCAGAAACTAAATTAAGAACTCTGGAGCAAGCGATGAAAGGTGCAGATGTATTTTTAGGTCTTTCTGCAAAAGATGTTGTTAATAAGAAAATGATAAAAGAGATGGCTAAAAATCCCATTGTTTTTGCCTGCGCAAACCCTGATCCAGAAATAAAACCTGAATTGATTAATGAAGTTAGAAACGATGTTATAATAGCAACTGGAAGATCAGACTATCCAAATCAAGTCAATAATTTAATTGGTTTCCCTTACATTTTTAGAGGTGCTTTAGATGTGCGGGCTAAAATTATTAATGATGAAATGAAAGTTGCTGCAGCAAGAGCAATTGCTTTGTTAGCAAGAGAGGATGTTCCTGATGAAGTAGTCTCTGCTTATGGTGGCGAAAGACCAAAATATGGAAAAAATTATATAATTCCCTCAACATTTGACCCAAGGTTAGTAAGAATAATACCTTCAGCAGTTGCTGAGGCAGCAATGAATAGCGGAGTAGCAAAAAAACAAATTGATAATTTAGAAATCTATAAAGATCAACTTTCAGCAAGATTAGATCCCTCTATGTCACTAATGCAAGGTATAAATGCTAAGGTAAAAAAGAGTCCCAAAAGAGTTATATTTGCTGAAGGAGAAGATGAAAATATGTTGAAAGCTGCTATTGAGTTTGGAAAAAATAAGCTAGGTAAACCAATAGTGATTGGTAATGAAAAAAGAGTTAAAGAAACCCTTAATAAAATTGGTTTAGACGAAAATTTTAAAATTGATATTATTAATTCAACAGATAAAGAAAAAAGAGAAAAATATTCAAAATATCTTTACAAAAAACTTCAAAGAACAGGCCAATTAGAACGAGATGTAGATAGGCTTATTCGAAATGATAGAATAGCGTTTGGTTCATCCATGGTTGCCTGTAAAGATGCTGATGCAATGGTAACAGGTAATATCAGACATTATGCAGCCTCAATTGAAAAATTGAAACATGTATGTGATGCCAGAGAAGGTGAGCCTATATTCGGTATGACAATGATAGTTTTTAAAGGACGCACGATTTTAGTTGCAGATACTAATGTTGAAGATTTCCCATCTTCAAAAAGATTAGTTGAGATTTCAAAATCTTGTGTGAGAGTTTCAAAGCTTTTTGGATTTGATCCAAAAGTGGCATTTTTATCCCATTCTACTTTTGGAAAACCTATTTCCAGAAATACAAAACATGTTAGAGACGCTATTGAAATGCTAAAAGAGGAAAAAGTTAGTTTTGATTTTGATGGTGAAATGCAGCCTGATGTTGCTTTGAATCCGATATATCAAGATATTTATCCATTTTCTAAAATAGTTGGTAAAGCAAATATTTTAATTATGCCAGCATTACACAGTGCCGCTATCTCAACAAAACTTATGAAGTCTTTTGGTGGAGCAAAGCTTATAGGACCACTATTAATTGGATTAGACTTGCCTATTGAAGTTGCTCCGCTGAGATCAAGCACTTCTGATATTCTTAATCTTGCATCTATAGCTGCTTTTTCATCTGAAGTAATCGATTACAAAAAAATTAAAGTTTAGTTCTACTAAGTTCCGTAGCCAAGTATATTGATGGTATGATCTCTTCAACATCATAGATTTTATTTGCTTCAGAAATAACTTCCTTCTTTTCCTCTAGATCCATTGCTATACCAAATATATATATTTTTTTGTTAATTGTTTCTAAAGTGTAATTTCTAGATTTAGTCTTTTTATTAAGTATTAAAGCGGTTCTTAATTGACTTGTAATTAAGACATCCTTAGCGGTGCTTTTAAAATTTGATGCACCTTTAATTGTTATTGCATTTTTAACCTCTCTAACTCCTTTAGTTTCCCAAGCCATTTTTGTAATTTTAATTTTTTCCTCAGGGTCATCAACCTTACCAGCTAAAAAAATTCGACCATCTAGAACTTCAACTTGAATATTAATGAAATATTTTTTTTCACGAAGTGATAATCTTGCTATCAAATTTTTCTGCATTATAGTGTCATCAATCTGCATTCCTAGAGTTCTAGGATCAAATGTAATATCAACTCCCGCTCCAAATCGAGTTGCTGGTGAGCAACTAGAAATTAAAATTAATATTAAGGTTACAATTAAATATTTTTTCATTTTTTATTCTTAAGACATAGTTTGTAAATTATTTTTTTTGAAACTTTTTCTTTAGCTGACATGAGTTCTACCACGTCTTTTAATTTATATCTTTTTAAATATTCCACAATTTCTTTTTCCAGATATTTGTAGTTTAACAAAATTTTATTTTTTTTTAATTTTTTTGAAACTACAATGGTTAATTCACCCTTTAAATCTATTTTAAAAGGCTTTATTTTATCCACATCATCTCTGTAATAACTTTCATGTTTTTTGGTCATTTCGCGAGCTATAAAGATTTTCCTACCTGAAAAATATTTTTTAAAATATGTTATGTAAGTATTGACCTTATTAGCTGGAGCAAAAAAAACTAAAGAATAATCAGCATCTTTTAAATTTTTCAAACATTCTATTGTTTGCTTATCCTTTTTTGGAAGAAACCCCTGAAAAATAAATTCATCATCAAAACCTGATAAACTAACCGCAGCAACCACTGATGATGGTCCTGGAATAGTAAATATATTATGTCCATTTTTAATACATTCATTTATTAAAATATTTCCTGGATCGGATATTAAAGGTGTCCCTGCGTCGGAAACTAATGACAAAATTTTGCCCTCATTTAAATATCTAATAATTGTGCTTAAAGATTTTTTCTCGTTAAATTTATGATAAGCGATTAATTTCTTTTTAATATTATAAAAATTTAATAATTTTAAAGTTTGCCTTGTATCCTCACATAATATGAAATCAGAATTCTTGAGAGTATTTAAAGCTCTAATTGTAATATCATCAAGATTTCCAATTGGTGTTGAAACAATGTATAAGCCTTTAAAGAGATCAGTCATATGTCAAAAAAAATATTAACTATTACTACTTATATATTATTCTTTTTAAATATTAACTCTTTTGCGGATGAAAATAAAAGACATTTAAAAATTGGATTACTAGCTCCTTTTAGTGGCGAATACAGAGATATTGGTCAATCAATAATGCTTTCTCTACAACTTGCTTTGAAAGAAATTGGTGACGATAATATTATAATTTTTCCGCGAGACTCTGGTTTTAATAATCAGGCAAAATTAATCCAATCAATTAACTCGTTAAGAGATGAAAATGTAAAAATAGTAATTGGCCCAATAAATTTTGATGACTTTGAAAAACTAAATTCCTTTAGAGATATGTTGTTTATATCGCCATCGAATACAGAACCTAAGGTGCAAGAAAATATTTTAAGTATAGGTATTAGTCTAGAGTCACAGATCAAAACACTTGATAATTTTTTATCCTCTCAAGGTAAAAAGAAGACTGTAATAATGTATCCAAAAAATAAATATATGCCCCTCGTTGATAAAAAGTTATCAAGTATGAATTTAAAAAATTATAAAATTTTCAAATACGATCCTGATCCAAAATTATTAACTGGCGATATTGAAAAATTAACAAACTATAATCAAAGAAAAAGAAATTTAATTTCAAGAGTCAAAATGCTTGAGGATAAGGAGGATGAAGTATCAAAACTGGAATTAAAACAATTAGAACAAAAATATACTATTGGCAAAGTAAATTTTGACTCTGTCATTATAATTGATTTTGCTGACAGCCTGAAGAGCGTCTTAACATCTCTAGTTTTTACTGATGTGGATCAAGATGAAGTTTTAATAACAACCGTGAATCAATGGTTTGATAAAAGTATTTTTTTAGAAAATTCAATAAAAACAATTTATTATCCTTCGATTAATTTTAAAAGTTTTCAAAAGTATCAAAAACGATACTCAAAAACATTTAATGTTGAGCCGAGTGAAATTACTATTCTTACTTACGATGCAATGGGCTTGATCTATTATATTTGGAAGAAAAAAAATAAGAAAATTAATTCAATTAAAGATTTTATGATTAAAGATAAAATAAAAGGTAAAATTGGAACTTTTAGTTTTATAAATAATGAAGTAGTTCAGAAATTAAATATTTATAAAGTTTCAAATAAAAAATTTATGAAATTTTAATTTAGTTTTCAATTTTTTAAAAGCAATGCTTCTATGATCAATTTTAATTTTTTTTGATTTATTCATCTGGCCAAAAGTTTTTTTAAAATTATCAGGTATAAAAATTGGGTCATAGCCAAAACCTTTTTTTCCTTTAACTCTTTTTGAAATAGTGCCATTTACAGTTCCGATAGTTGTAATCAGTTTTCTTTCATTAATTCTTAATGACAAACTACAAACAAACCTTGCTCTCCTATTTTTTTTTGCACGAATTTTTTTTAATATATATTCCATTGCTTTTTTAAAACTACCGTGTTTTTTTGCCCATCTAGCTGAATAAATACCTGGTCTATTATTTAATGAAATAATTTCTAAACCTGAGTCATCTGACAAAGATACAATTTTAGATTTTTTATAAAAATAATTTGCTTTAAGCTCAGAATTAGATTTAAATGTTTTACCTGTTTCTTTTGGGGATTTAATTTTTAATGATACAGGAGAAATTGTGTTAAATTTCTTATTTATAAGATTACTTATTTCCTTTAATTTACCATTATTATGCGTCCCAATTAAGATTGTTTCTTTTTTTTTCATTTGGCACTAGTAATTAATTTTTTCAATACTATATAGCTTAATATGAATGAATCTAACAAAGACGATAATATAAATAAAGAGGATAATAGCGACACCTCAAAAAAAGAAAAAAATGCAAAAAATTCTGAGACTACAATTGAGGAAAAATTAAAAATCTCAGAAGAAAAACTTCTTAGATCGCTAGCTGACTCAGAAAATCAAAGAAGAAGATTTGAAAAGGAAATTAAAGATGCTTTTGATTTTGGTGGTTTTAATTTTGCAAGAGAAATGTTAACGTTATTAGATAACCTTCAAAGAGCTAAAAAATCGATACAAGAGGATGATGTATTAAAAAAGAGTAAAGAATTTAAAAAATTTTTCAGTAACATAGAAATAATTGAAAAAGATCTAATATCAATTTTCGAAAAAAATAAAATAACAAAAATAAACTGCTTAAAACAAAAATTTGATCCAAATTTTCACCAAGCTATGCTCGAAATTGAAGATAACAAATCAGAACCAGGGACTATTATACAGGAAATTCAATCTGGCTTTATGTTTGGTGAAAGATTGTTAAGACCTTCATTTGTTGGTATTTCAAAGAAAAAAGGCGAAAAAAGTGATGAAAATAAATAAAATAATGCCTTGTAACAAATTATTTAAACCCCATATAAAAATAGAAAACAAAGGAAATTATGAGTAGAGTTATAGGTATAGATTTAGGAACAACAAACTCTTGCGTCGCCATCATGGATGGTGCTCAAGCAAAAGTTTTGGAAAATACGGAAGGTGCAAGAACAACACCTTCTGTTGTTGCTTTTTTGGAAAAAGAGGAAAAATTAGTTGGTCAGCCAGCTAAGAGGCAGGCCGTGACTAATCCTGAGGATACAATTTTTGCTGTTAAAAGATTAATTGGAAGAAAATTTGATGGTCCGTCTGTCCAAAAAGATATCACGAAAGTCCCTTACAAAATTATAAAGTCAGACAACGGTGATGCATGGGTAGAAGGTAAAGGGAAAAAATTTTCACCATCTCAAATTTCTGCTTTTGTTTTGCAAAAAATGAAAGAAACTGCTGAAAAATATCTTGGCCAAGCAGTAACAAAAGCTGTAATAACTGTGCCAGCTTATTTTAATGACTCTCAGAGGCAAGCAACTAAAGATGCTGGAAAAATTGCAGGATTAGAAGTTTTGAGAATCATTAATGAACCTACTGCCGCTTCTTTGGCGTATGGGTTAGATAAAAAGGGTGGAAAAAAAATTGCTGTATATGACTTAGGTGGGGGAACGTTTGATATTTCAATCTTAGAAATAGGTGACGGTGTTTTCGAAGTTAAATCTACTAATGGAGATACTTTTTTAGGTGGTGAAGACTTTGACGATACAATTGTAGAATATTTAGCCGGAGAATTCAAAAAAGATAACGGAATAGATTTAAAAACGGACAAACTTGCATTGCAGAGATTAAAAGAAGCTGCAGAAAAAGCTAAGATTGAGCTTTCATCAGCAACTCAAACTGAAATAAACCTGCCATTCATAACCGCAGACAAATCAGGTCCAAAACATTTAAATTTAAAATTCACAAGAGCAAAGCTTGAAGCTTTAGTTCAGGGACTTGTAGAAAGAACTTTAAATCCATGCAAAACTGCATTGAAAGACTCTGGTTTTTCAGCGGCAGAAATTAATGAAGTGGTTTTAGTCGGAGGTATGACTAGAATGCCAAAAATTATAGAAACAGTAAAAAATTTCTTTGGGAAGGAGCCAAACAAAAGTGTTAACCCAGATGAAGTTGTGGCCATGGGGGCAGCAATTCAAGCTGGTGTTCTTCAAGGTGATGTTAAAGATGTGTTATTATTAGATGTAACTCCTCTTTCTTTAGGAATTGAAACTTTAGGTGGGGTATCAACAAAACTTATAGATAAAAATACGACGATACCTACGAAAAAAAGCCAAGTTTTTTCAACAGCAGAGGACAATCAGCCTGCAGTATCTATTAGAGTTTTACAGGGAGAAAGAGAAATGGCTGCTGATAATAAACTATTAGGAAATTTTGAGTTAGTCGGTATTCCCCCGGCTCCAAGAGGTACGCCTCAAATCGAAGTTACATTCGATATAGATGCTAACGGGATAGTAAGTGTATCTGCTAAAGATAAAGGTACTGGTAAGGAACAAAAAATACAAATTCAAGCTTCTGGTGGATTGTCAGATGAGGAAATAAATAAGATGGTAAAAGATGCTGAAGCGAATAAAGAGGAAGATAAAAAGAAGAGAGATGCTGTAGATGCAAGAAATCAAGCGGATAGCATTATTTTCTCTACTGAAAAAAGTTTAAAAGAACATGGAGATAAAATTTCCTCTGAAGAAAAAAAAACAATCGAGCAGGGCATTACTGATCTTAAAGAAGCTTTAAAAGGCAATGATACTGAAGATTTAAAAAAGAAGACACAAAGTCTAGTGCAATCATCAATGAAACTTGGTGAGGCAGTTTATAAAAGCCAACAAAAGAACCAAACAAAGGATGATAAAAAAGATAAAGGACCTGATAATAAAGGTAATGACAAAGAAAATGTTGTTGACGCTGATTTTGAAGACGTAAAAGAAGATAAAGAAAAAAGCGCCTAAGTAAAAAAAAGGAGCAATTTCTTGTGGCTAAAAGAGATTATTATGAAATCTTAGGTATACCAAAATCTGCATCTAAAGATGAAATTAAAAAAGCTTACAGAAAACTAGCCTTAAAGCACCACCCAGACAAAAATAAAGGCAATAAATCTTCAGAAGAAAAGTTTAAAGAAGCAAGTGAAGCTTACCATGTATTATCTGATGATAAGAGAAAAACAAACTATGATCAATTTGGACATGCGGCTTTTGAAGGTGGTGGAAGTCAGGGGTTCGGAAATTTTGATTTTGGGTCTTCTTTTTCAGATATATTTGAAGATTTTTTTGGTGATGATATTTTTGGCGGTGGTAGAAGGACAGGAAGGAGATCTTCTAACAGGGGAAATGATTTAAGATATGATGTTTCAATAAACCTAGAGGACGCGTACAAGGGTTTAAATAAAAAGATAAGTTACACAACGTATAAAAAATGCTCTCGATGTACTGGTCAAGGATCCGAACCAGGATCGAAACCTATAGCATGTAACTACTGTAATGGAAGAGGAAAAGTAAGATCTAACCAGGGTTTCTTTACTATTCAACAAACTTGTCCTGAATGTAGTGGGTATGGGGAAACGGTGAGTAATCCATGTAGACAATGTAGTGGAAATGGAAAGGTACAATCGAAAGAAAGTGTATCAGTAAAAATACCTAAAGGCGTAGATGATGGAACAAGAATTAGAGTTTCAGGCAAAGGAGAAGCTGGGACCAAAGGTGGGTCCTCTGGAGATTTATATCTATTTATCTCAATCGATAGTCATAGTATTTTTAAAAGATCGGATGAGCACTTGTATTTTGAATTACCGATTACTTTTGCAGATGCAGCTCTAGGAACTTCGGTCGAAGTTCCTTCAATTGATGGTGGAAAAGCTAAAATAAAAATACCTTCTGGGACTCAGCATGGGAAACAATTAAGATTAAGAGGTAAAGGAATGCCGCTGCTAAGGGGTGGTAATTATGGTGATTTGTATATCAAAATTGTGACCGAAGTTCCATCAAGTCTAAGCTCAAAACAAAAGGAACTTTTGGAAGAATTTAGGAAAATTGAAGCTGAAAAGTCAAGCCCTGTTATAAAAAGTTTTTTTGAAAAAGCAAAAAAATTTTGGAAGAATTCATAATATTTTATGGCAATGCAAGAAATAATGTCTGCAATTTTTCTAATCGCAGTACTATTTTTGATTTTACCTTCATTTTTAAGCTCTAATAGAAATCTCAAACAATTTATTCAAAATGTTTCTATTTGGACTATAATTGTACTTATTATTGTTGTAATTATAATTCTATTTATACAATGAAAAAAATAAAATTAGCTATCACAGGTTGTTTAGGAAGAATGGGGCAGCAGCTTATAAAATCTTCAAAAAAAAATAAAGCCTTCAAAATTGTATCCCTAACAGAAAATAAAAAAATCCAAAAAAAAATTTCTGGTATTAAACCTCAATTAAATACCATAAAAGCTTTTAGAAACTCAACGGTAATTATTGATTTTACAGTACCCAGATGCACTCTACAGATTTTAAAAATTGCTTCTAAATTAAAAAAAAGAGTTGTAATAGGCACAACTGGTTTTTCGAAAAAAGAGGAAAATTTGATAAAAAATTACTCAAAAAAGATTCCAATTTTAAAAGCAGGAAATATGAGTTTGGGAGTTAATTTATTAATGTATCTTACTGAAATAGCATCTAAATCTTTAGGTAAAGATTTTTTAACAAAAATATATGAAGTTCATCATAAGTTTAAAAAAGATTATCCCTCAGGTACAGCATTAATGCTAGGCAAAGGTGTTGCCGATGGTAAAAAGAAAAATTTCTATAGTATGATAGGAAAAAAATATTTAAATAAAAAAGTATTTCCGTACAGTAGAAAAATAAATTTTAATTCTGTTAGAAAAGGTAAGGTAATTGGTGAACATGAAGTAAAATTTTCAAGCGGTAAGGAGATAGTAACTTTAAATCATGAGTCTTTCGACAGAGCATTATATTCAGAAGGTGCTTTGACTGCCTCAAAGTGGTTACTTAGAAAAAAACCAGGATTGTATACTATGAGAGATCTGTTGAATTTCAAGTGAACAACAAAGAGAAATCTAAGATTATTCAAAGGATATTAAACAAAACCTATCCTAATGTGCAAGTTCCTTTGAATTATAAAAATACCTTTACTTTGTTAATTTCAGTTTTACTATCAGCGCAATGCACTGATGTAAATGTTAACAACGTTACTAGAGATATTTTTCCAAAATACAATAGACCTCAACATTTTATAAAATTAGGTAGAAAAAAAATTGAAAACTTAATTAAAAAAATTGGTATTTTTAGAATTAAAGCCAAGAGTATATACTATCTTTCAAAAACCCTTTTAGAAAAACACGGAGGGAAGGTGCCAAACACCTACGAGGAACTTGAGAAACTTCCAGGTGTTGGTCACAAAACTGCAAGCGTAGTAATGTCACAAGGTTTTGGTTATCCTGCTTTTCCAGTAGATACACATATCCATAGATTAGCTCAAAGATGGGGCCTAACTAATGGTAAGAATGTAATCCAGACCGAGCAGGATTTAAAAGCTTTATTCCCAAAAAAAAACTGGAACAAACTTCATCTTCAAATAATTTGGTACGGCAGAGAGTATTGCAAAGCTAGGGATTGCTTTGGTTTAACTTGCAAAATTTGTAAAAGCTGCTACCCAAATAGAAAAAGAAAAATATTTGTAAAAAAGGCATAACATGAAAGTACTGGGAATTGGAAACGCGATTGTGGATGTGATATGTAAAATAAACTACGAGTTTCTTAAGAAAAACAATCTTACAAAAAGTACAATGAAATTAGTAGAAGAAAATGAATTTAAAAAACTCATAAAAAATTTACAAATAGAAAAGACTATTTCTGGAGGCTCAGTAGCAAATTCAATAGTAGGCCTTTCTCAACTTGGAAATCAAGTAGGTTTTATTGGAAAAGTTAATGATGATGATTTGGGAAAAAAATATTTTGATGGTCTCAAAAAGGAGAATGTAATATTTCATAATAAAATTAAAACTGAAAAAATACCAACTGGAACTTGTTTAATTTTAATCACACCAGACTCCGAGAGGACTATGTGTACCTTTCTAGGTATTGCAGGCAAAATTGGAGAAAGAGATATTGACGATAAAATAGTCAAAAAAAGCGATATTACTTTTTTAGAAGGTTATTTATGGGATAAAGGAGATCCTCAAAAAGCCTTTTCTAAAGCAATTCAAAACTCTAACGTATCAGCGATGTCGCTATCTGACTTGTTTTGTGTGGAAAGACACAAAGAATTTTTTTTAGATTTAGTAAAAAATAAATTAAACATAACATTCGCTAACGAACAGGAAATTAAAGCTTTAGTAAATGCTAAAAATTTCAACAGTGTAGTTGAATTTGCAAAAACAACAGAAAAGTTAATTATTGTAACTCGAGGAGAAAAAGGAGCAATAGCAATACAAAAGGATAACGTTGTGGAATGTAAGGCTGAAAAAATATCATCAATTAAAGATTTAACAGGAGCCGGAGATTTGTTTGCTGCTGGATTTCTACATGGATATGTAAATAAAATTTCTTTAAAGGAAAGTTTAAAAAAAGGTACTGAATTATCCTCTCGAGTTATTCAACAAGTTGGAGCAAGATTATAGATTAGCTGAAATTATTTTCTTCATAATGCTCCAATATTAATCCCGCAATTTGAACTTTTTTTTTCTTATATAGCTCCCCTTACCCTTTTTAGATTTAACTATCCTTAATCTATATTTTTTTGTCATGAGATCCTTTGCATACTTATTTCTTTTTTTCAAATTGTGTAGCCCTCTTTTTCACTTTTAATAAGATTTTCATCATTAAATAATTCTTTAATTTTCTTTCTTAGCCGATAGATATGAGTTTCCACTGTGTGTGTATCTGCATCGTCTGAGTACTTCCAGATACTTGTAAGTATTTGTTTTTTTTTGACAAATGTCTCTTTTTTTAATAATTCGATTAATTTTATCTCTTTTTCGGTCAATTCAAGAAATAAATTTCCTCTCACAAGTTTTCTTAAATTTTTATCAAGAATATAATCCTGTATTTTGACAGAGGAATTATTTTTAAATTCACTTCTTTTTAAATTATTGAGAACAATATTATTAATTTGATCAAAAGTTGAGGGGAGTTTTATTTTTTCTTTGTCTTGTAATATTTTAATATTTTTGTTTTTGTAAAATATAATTACGTTTTCAATATCTTTGACGATATTTCTAATTTTAACATTTTCTAAAATATCCTCATGAATTATCAAGCCGTCATAGTTAAGAATAGATTTTGAGTCTATTACATCATTTTTTATTTCTAAATTGAATTTGAAATGATTTTTAAGTTCATTTAATGAGTTATTAAAGTCTTTATTTCCAAACGCCAAGATGTTATTTTTTTTTTTATCCATGGATATATATTTAAAAAATAAATTTATTTACTATGATAATTATAAGATAAAATGCGCCATTGGTAAAAGAGGAATTTCTAGTCAAAAAAAAGAAGGGGATAAGTGCACACCTAGAGGTCGATTCGAAATAAAATATATTTTTTATAGAAAAGATAGAGTAAAAAAATTAATTTCTACAATTAAAAAAATTCCAATTAAAAAAAATTATGCTTGGTGCGATGATATCAAATCAAATAAATATAACAAATTAGTAAAGCTTCCATTCAAATACGGTGCAGAAAAATTATTTTTAAAAAATAACACCTACGATATAATTGTAGTAATAGATTATAATTTAAATCCTATAAAAAAAGGGAAAGGAAGCGCAATTTTTTTACACGTGGCAAAAAAGAATTTTAACCCCACTCTTGGGTGTATTGCTTTATCAAAAAAGAAATTAAAATTTTTACTGGCAAATATTACAAAAAAATCTTACATAAACATAGTCTAACTTCTTTTGCCAAATATTGAGGTTCCTATTCTAATATGTGAAGATCCAAATCTTAATGCTTCAATGTAATCGTTTGACATGCCAATACTAAGTGAAGTTAGTCCAAGAGAAAAATTAAGATCAGAAATTTTTTTAAAATATTTTTTAGTCTCACCATCGTTTGGAGGAATGGCCATAAGACCAAGAATATTTAAGTTTAATTTTTTTGTGCAATATTCATAAAAATTTTTTAATTCTTGTATTTCGATCCCTCCTTTTTGCTCTTCCGAACCAAGATTTACTTGAATAAAATGTTTCAATTTTTTATTTTTTTCTATCTCTCTTTTACTAATTTCATTTGCTAATTTTTCACTATCTAAAGAATGAATAAATTCAAATATTTCGATAGCCTTTTTTACCTTATTAGATTGAAGACTCCCTATCATATGTAATTTTATTTCAGATTTTCTTTTTTTTATATCAAGCCATTTTTTTTCTGCTTCTTGAACTTTATTTTCCCCGAAATGCTTATGGCCATGATTTATCAGAGGCATGATATGCTCTAAAGAAAATGTTTTACTAACGGCGATTATTTCTACATCCTGGTCAGGTTTTTCGTTTTTTATTTCCTGTTTAATTTTATTAAAACTGTTTATTATATTCATATGGTTTTATTGAAAAAAAAATACTATTTATTCATAGAAAATACTAGAGATTTTGATCTAAATCTCATTAAAAAACGAAATAAATTTAATATAATTTACAGAAATCAAAAAATAAAAGAAAAAGAAACTGATATAAAATATTTTAGAAACAACTGTAAAAAAAAAGGAATTCTATTTTATGTAGCAAATAATATTCAGTTATTAATAAAGTTAAAGGCTGATGGTCTTTATATTTCATCACATAATAAAAATTTATTACTAAATTGTTTCTCGAAACTAGGCTTTATAACGATTGGTTCTGCTCATAATTACAAAGAAATAGAAGTTAAAAAAAAACAAGGTTGTACAGATATTATTTATTCTAGATTGTTTGAAACAAGTTATGAGAATAAAAAAGGTCATCTGGGACTATTGAAATTTAACGCCTTAGCAAGAAAGACTAGCGTTAAGCTTATACCTTTGGGAGGCATAAAAGCCGAAAATATGATGAAAATGAATATTGTGAGGTGTAATTCTTTTGCGTGTTTATCGGCTGTAAAAAAAAAGCCGGCTAAAATTATTAACCGGCTTTTTTAATTTTTATTCTAACTAAATTAGAACGCCATAGACATAGCAACGATAGTTTCTGTTACTTCGTCACCTTCTGTGTAAGAAGCGTTTTTAGTTTCTGAGTTAGATAATGACAATGTCATACCACCAACTGTGTATGCAAGATCAATAGTTTCGATTTCCATCTCAACTGCCGTTCTTGTTACAGCGTTAGCAACTGAAGTAGCTTTTGTTTTCTTTTCAGAAGTCTCTTCAGAGTATGATACTGACAATGCATCGTTAACTGCAAAACCTATTGAGAACGCGTTATTGTCGTAGTAGTTCGTTTTAGCTGTCGCAGAAGCTGTATTCATTCTTTGTGCTGGTGCGTATAAAGTTTCACCATAACCGAATGATACTGGGCCCATTGAATAGTTAAAATTGTAAGAGCCACCTTCGTTCTCTTGTCTTGCACCGATGTTACCTACTGCATCTACAATGTAGTATGAAGCTGCTAATGTTAACCCATCAATTGGAGCCATTGTTACCGCGTATTGCGTCATGTCACCAACTGTTTGTGTTCCCACTACTGAGTGAGAAGAGTCATTAGCTGTTCCACCTGCACCACCTACTGTTGACCCTGCTTTGAAAGTCATACCTAAAGGTAGTACATCTGCTGGCGCGTGGTACTGAACGTTATTGTATGAACTAATATTAGTTCCATGTTGCATAACTGTTCCAGTAGCTGCTCCACCACCGTAACCATTATCAGAACCTACTCCGTAAGCAGAATTATCGTATGCGAATTTAGTTGATAGGCCACACTCTGAAATACAGATTTTTATTGTACCAAAGTCAGTTCCGATTGCTAAACTAGCATCGTCCTGTACTGTAGCACCATCGATATCTTGAGCATACGACCATGTCATACCGTTATCAAGTTCACCAGAAGCTGATAATGAGAATTCATTTGATAAACCAATTCCTTTACCAACACCGTGTGTACCGTCTGTTCCACTGTTACTTAAGATCGTGTAAGTAGTTTTCACACCACCTGTCACTGCAAATTCACCAGCAAAAGCTGATGTAACTAGCATTACTGAAGTAATAGCTGAGAACAATATTTTTGTTAATTTATTCATTGTTTCTCCTTTGTTTAAAACGTTAATTATAATTAACAGGCTATTTATCTACTTTTTGGCTGCTGAATAGTATAAAAAATTACCGTAAACACTAATAAATATGCTATATGTGATATTTATGCGACATCAAAAAAACCCTGATTTTCCTTAATTTTATTGGAATTTAAGCTAACAATGCTATTAATTGTTGTATTGAACAAAAAATGAGAATTTTACTCAAAATATTACTTTATTCATTAGTTTTTTCTTTAACTTTTTCTTGTGGAAAAGGTTTTTTTAAAAAAGTGGACACCAGGGACGTACCTATTTCTGGTCCAGAAAGAGCTAAAAAAAATGTTAAGGAGGGAAGAGGTGTTGGCCTTGGTGACATGATGGGCATTGGAAAAGGAAGCACAACTTATGAATTCAGTACTTCTAATCCGATGTGGAGAGCAACACTCGATATCTTAGATTTTTTACCCTTAACTACAGTAGATTATTCTGGAGGTGTTATCATTTCAGATTGGTACACTGATGACTCGGATAAAGATCAGGCATTGAAAGTTACTGTGAGATTTTTATCTAATCAAGTTAGAGCAAATAGTCTTAAAGTAACTGTACATAGAAAACGCTGCTCTGTAAATCAGTCATGTAAAGTAGAATTATTTAAATCTCGAATTCAACAAGAACTTATTGCTTCAATTTTGCGCGAAGCAGCTATTCTAGAAAAACAAAAAAAAGAGTAAAACAAAATTGATTATGGAAAGACTAAATTTTCAAGCAATTGAAAAAAAATGGCAATTAGTTTTTGCAAAGCAAAAATTATACAATGATAAATATTCTAAAAAATTTTACTGTTTAGAAATGTTTCCTTATCCTTCTGGTAAAATTCACATGGGCCATGTAAGAAACTATACAATTGGTGATGTTATTGCGAGATTTAAACATTTAAACGGTTTTAATGTTCTTCATCCTATGGGATGGGATGCATTTGGCCTCCCGGCTGAAAATGCAGCTAGAGAAAATAATTTACACCCTAAAAACTGGACCGAGAAAAATATTTCCGAAATGAAAAGACAACTAAAATTGATGGGTCTTTCCATTGATTGGGATCTTGAAATTTCTACCTGCGACGAAAGTTATTATAAACACCAACAAGAAATTTTTATTGATTTCTATAATAAAGGCTTCGTAAAAAGAAAAGAAAATTATGTGAACTGGGACCCAGTTGAGCAAACAGTTCTTGCTAATGAGCAAGTTGTTAACGGAAAAGGGTGGAGATCTGGGGCAATTGTGGAAAGAAAGAAACTATCTCAGTGGTTTTTTGATATTACAAAATTTTCAGAAGATCTTTTATTAGGATTGGAAAACTTGAAAAATTGGCCAGATAAAGTAAAAACCATGCAAAAAAATTGGATTGGCAAATCTTTAGGTTGCGAAATTAAATTTAATTTAACCGGTAGTGAGGAAAAACTTACAGTTTTTACAACAAGACCTGATACTATCTTTGGTGCAACATTTATAGCAGTGTCTGCTGATCATCCTATTTGTAAAAAATTTAAAGATAACAAAGATTTTGAAGAATTTAAAAAAGAATGTCTTAAAGTTGGAACAACTGAAGAAGCTTTGGCCAATGCAGAAAAAAGTGGATTTAATACTGCTCTCTATGCAAATCATCCTTTCAAAAAAAGCAAAAAATTACCAATTTACGTAGCTAATTTTATTTTGATGGATTACGGAACAGGTGCAATTTTTGGATGCCCCGCACACGATCAAAGAGATTTTGATTTTGCAAAAAAATACAAATTAGAAATTATAAAAGTTGTATCTGATGATAATAATTCTAAAAATAAAACACAAGATTTAGAAAAAGCATACACTGGAGATGGTTATTTAATTAATTCTGAATTTCTTAACGGCCTTTCTGTTGAATTAGCCAAAGAAAAAATTATTAAAGAAATTGAAAAATTAAAAATTGGACAAAAAAAAATATCATATAGACTAAAGGATTGGGGAATTTCAAGACAAAGATATTGGGGCTGCCCTATTCCAATGATTCATCTTAAAGATGGATCTATAGTTCCGGTCGATAAAAAAGATTTACCGGTTAAGTTGCCTGAAGATATTGATTTAAATGTAAGCGGAAATCCCTTAGAAAACCACAAAGAGTGGAAAAATATTATTTATAACAAAACTGGGGAAACAGCAATTCGAGAAACGGATACATTGGATACTTTTGTTGACTCCTCTTGGTATTTTTTAAGATTTTGTTCACCTAACGAAGAAGAAAAACCTTTTGATATGAATAAAATAAATTATTGGATGCCGGTTGACCAATATATTGGAGGTATTGAGCATGCCATACTTCACTTATTATATTCGAGATTTTTCATGAGAGCTTTAAAAAAAACTAATAATAAATTCAAAGATGATGAACCTTTTAAAGGTTTATTTACTCAAGGAATGGTTTGTCATGAAACTTACAAGGACAAAGATGGTAAATGGTTAAGTCCTAATGAAATAGAAAAAGATAAAGACGGTAAATTTATCAAAATTTCAGACAAAACTAAAGTTTTAGTGGGGCCGTCGGAGTCTATGTCTAAATCAAAAAAAAACGTTGTTGACCCTGAGAGTATGATTAAATCATATGGTGCAGACGCGGTTCGATGGTTCATTTTATCAGATAGCCCGCCAGAAAAAGACATTCAATGGTCAAACCAAGGAGTTAATGCTGCTTATAAATTCCTTCAAAAAATATATAATTTAAATAATTTAGTAATAAATAATAAAAATAAAAAAAAAACGTATGACAATGATCTAGACCTTAGAATTAATTCCTACATAAATAAAATCACTTCTTTAATAAACAACTTTAATCTTAATGTTGTAGTTGCGAATGTGTATGAAATTTATAATATTTTTAACGATTATTTAAATAAAGATGTCAGTGGAGAGTGTCTAAGAAGAAATCTAGTAAAATTAATGAAGGTATTGATACCTTTCACTCCTCACCTATCTCATGAATGTCTAGAAATGCTAGGTGCGACGGATAAAAATAAATGGCCTAGCGTGGATAAAAAATTGATAGAAAAAGAAAAAATAAAAATCGCCATTCAATTTAATGGGAAAACTAGAGATGTATTAGAGGTAGAAAAAGATTTAAATGAAAAAGAAATAGTAAAATTATGTAATAATAATATAAAGTTAAAAGAGAAAATTAAAATTAAAAGTCAGAAAATTATATTTGTAAAAAACAGAATAATTAATTTTGTAGAAGAGAAATGAAGATTAATATAAAGATTTTAGTACTGCTATTATTATTAATGCAAGGCTGCAGTTACGAGCTTATAAATTCACCAAATAAAGAAAAAATATTTGTTCAAGCAATTAACGTGAATGGAGACACACGATCTGCTTTTATTATTAAAAAAAGTGTGATGCGCAAATCAAATAAAGAAAGCAAGAATAGAATTGAAATGGATATAGACCTTTTAGAAAAAGTCTCTATTGTTGAAAAAAACATTCAAAATCAGGTGACAAAATATAAAATTAATTTAGAGGCAAAAGTATCTGTTAATGACTTAAAAAGTGACAGAGATTATAGCAAAAACTACACATCAGAAAAAACGTATGACGTTGGCGATAGATATTCAATCACTATAGAGAATTCTAAACAGGCAAAAAAAACATCATTGGATAACTTAATAAATCAAATTTTAGATGATTTAAATTTATATTATAATCAATAATGATTTTTAAAAGTTTCTTAGTAGAAAATAATCTTAAAATTATTTTAAACCATAAACTAATTTTATTATATGGAGAAAACAATGGATTAATTTCTGACTTAAAAAATAGTATTATAAAAGAAAATAAAGGGAGTGAAATAATTAATATATATCAAGAAGATCTTAATAAAAATAAAGATTTACTTTTAAATGAAACAACTAATATCTCATTGTTTAACAAGAAGAAATTAATAATCGTTAATCAGTCTAACGATAAAGTATTTGATTTTGTAAAATATTTTAATGAAACAGAGTATGACGTACAAATTTTATTAATTTCAAGTCTTCTAGATAAAAAATCTAAAATAAGAAATTATTTTGAGAAAGATAAGGATTTAGCAATTATACCATGTTATATGGACAATGAAATCAGTTTGAAAAAAATAATTTCTAAAAGTCTTAAAGAATATAAGAATTTAGACACGAATAATTTAAATTTAATATTAAGATATTCAAATAACAGTAGAGAGATGATTTATAATAATATTTTAAAAATTAAAACTTTTTTTAATGATAAAATATTAAATTTTAATCAACTTGAAGAACTACTCGACACTGACCGGAATGAAATGTTTGAAAATATCAGAGATGCAGCACTTATGGGAGACAGAAACAAGTTAAATGAGCTCTTTAACAACTATTCTTTTGCAAAAGAGGACGCTTTTATGTACTTAAATATTTTTAATTCAAAACTGCTAAAACTGTTGGAAATATTAGATTTTAAAGGCTCTGAAAAGAGTGTGGAGATGGCTATAAACAGTGTTAAACCACCAATATTTTGGAAAGAAAAGCCAATTCTTACTAACATATTAAAAAAATGGAGTAAGGAGGAAGTAAAAGCTGCGATTAAGTATCTTTATAGTGTAGATAAATTTTGTAAAACGAATTCTAATATTAACATACTGACACAAACACAAAATTTTATAATAAACCTTTGTACTAGGACTTGGTCTTATTTTTAAGTTTAGATGAAATTAATTCTAATTGATCTAGGTTTTTATATTCAATTACAATTTTTCCAGCATTATTTTTCTTGTTAACTATAGAAACTTTTAACCCTAACACCCTCTCAATTTCCCTTTGTAAATCAAAAATATTAGGATCTATAGTAAAAGATTTGGTTTTTTTTTTCTTAATATTCTCAATTGATCTAGCTGAAAGTTTTTTTGCTACAATTTCTTCTGCAATTGATGAAGCGTTTGGCATACCAATTAATGGACGTGCCTGGCCGGCAGTAAGTTCACCCTGTTCAATCATTGCAATTATATCTTTTGGTAAGTTTAACAACCTTAAAGTATTACTAATATGACTTCTACTTTTTGACATAAATTTAGCTATTTTATCTTGATCATATCCAAATTCCTCGTTTAATCTTTTATACCCTTTAGCTTCTTCAATAACGTTAAGATCTTCTCTTTGAATATTTTCGACTATTGCAATTTCCAAAGTCTCATTATCGTTAATGTCCAAAATGCTTATAGGAACTTCATGAAGACCTGCTTTTTGTGCAGCTAACCATCTTCTTTCTCCAGCAACAATTTCATATGGTTCTTTACTGTCTGATTTATTTTTTCTGACTGCAATAGGCTGTATAATGCCATTTTTCTTTATAGATGAAGCAAGCTCATTAAGTTTAGCTTGGTCGAAAATAGTTCTAGGTTGAAATTCATTTCTTACTAATTCACCAATAAGTGCCTTTTGCTGATTTCCCTCTTTTTTATCAGTATTTTCAACGTTTTTTTGATCTCCAAATAATGCGGATAGGCCCTTACCTAACCCTTTTGATTTTTTCTTAGTCATGCAGCACTTCCAATGTTAGATTGAGACATAAACTCTTCTGCAAGTTCGAAGTAGGCTTTGCTGCCAGTACATGACTTGTCATATGTTACACATGGTTGGCCATGAGAGGGTGCTTCTGATAATCTTACGTTTCTTGGGATTACTGACTGATAAACTTTTTGCTTAAAATAATCTCTGGCTTCCTTATCAACCTGAGAAGATAATTTATTTCTTTTATCAAACATTGTTAACAAAATACCTCTGACTTTAAGTGAGGGATTCAAATTTATTTTTATTCTATCTATGGTTTTTACTAATTGCGTAATACCCTCCAATGCAAAAAATTCTGTCTGTAATGGTACTAGTATTTCATTTGCTGAAACAAGTGCCATTATTGTAAGCAAGCTTAGTGATGGAGGACAATCAATAAAAATGTTATCATATTTATTAATTACATTAGAATTTTTACTTAATATTTCTTTTAAGATAAAAGCTCTATTTTCATCATTTGCAGTTTCAACTTCAAGACCCGATAGATTTACGTTTGAACCAAATAAATCCAATTTATTAATTTCTGTTTTTTGCAATCCTTCGATAAAATCTATTTTTTTTATAAGCAGATTATAAATATTTTTATTATTATCATTATTAGATTTTCCTAACCCTGTTGTTGCATTACCTTGGGGATCCAAATCAATAACAAGATTATTTTGACCCAAAATGGACAGTGAAGCAGCCAAATTTATGACTGTTGTAGTTTTTCCTACTCCACCTTTTTGATTTATAACAGCTATGATGTTCGGTTTCACAAAATTTATTCCCTATTAAGAATAATTATTTTAGAATCTTTATCCGTAATACTATTTTCTAATCTATACTTATAATTTT
>MDSW01203614.1_pt1 | contig 21709 bp, 20 predicted proteins | sample 811171 | NCBI WGS metagenome assembly MDSW01 (sample SAMN05326641, study PRJNA326480) | marine metagenome | isolation source: seawater | place: Atlantic Ocean: North West | collected 2012 | reverse complement strand
TGGGTCGCCCTGAAAGACATTCCCGACGTTCTTGAGAAGCTCGCCCAGGTCGAGATGCATGCCATCCAGACCTCCGGCAACTGTATCCGCAATGTGACGTCCGACCATTTCGCGGGCGCTGCGCAAGACGAGCTGATGGACCCGCGCCCATGGTGCGAGATCATCCGCCAGTGGAGTACATTCCATCCGGAATTCGCCTTCCTGCCACGCAAGTTCAAGATCGCCGTCACGGCCGCCGCGCATGACCGCGCCGCGATTGCCGTACACGATATCGGCCTCCGCATCCTTGAGCGGGACGGCGTGACCGGCTTTGAAGTTCATGCTGGCGGCGGGCAGGGGCGCACGCCCCACCTTGCCGCGCTGGTCAGCGAATTCGTTCCGGAGACGGAGATCCTCGATTATCTCGAGGCGATCCTCCGCGTCTACAACCGCTACGGCCGCCGCGACAACAAGTACAAGGCGCGGATCAAGATCCTCGTCAGCGAACTTGGCCATGAGGAATTCACCCGCCAGGTCGAGGCGGAATATGCCTCCCAGAGGGATCATGAAAAGATCGATCTTCCACAGGAAGAGATCGACCGCATCCATGCCTATTTCGCGCCGCCGGAATTTGCCCCGCGCAATCCGGCGGCCGGGCAGGTGCTGCACGAGGCCTTCATCGAGGACAGCGAATTTGCCCGTTGGGCACGGATCAATCTGCATCCGCACAAGGCGGAGGGCTACACCTCCGTCACGATCAGCCTGAAGCCGATTGGCGGCGCGGCAGGCGATGCCACGGATGCGCAGATGGAGACCGTCGCGCACCTCGCCGAGACCTATGGCAATGACGATATCCGCGTCAGCCATGCGCAGAACCTCGTCCTGCCGCACATTCATCTCGACGATCTGCAGGCGGTCTACCGTGAACTGAAGGCGGCCGGGCTCGCGACGCCGAATGAGAGCCTGATCACGGACATGATCGTCTGCCCCGGTCTCGACTATTGCAACCTCGCCAATGCCCGCTCGATCCCGGTCGGACAGGCGGTGCAGCAGGTCTTCGCCGATCCGGACTATCAGGAAGACATCGGCCGCCTGCACATCAATATTTCCGGCTGCATCAATGCCTGCGGCCACCATCATGTCGGCCATATCGGCATTCTCGGCGTGGATAGGAAAGGCGAGGAGTTCTACCAGATCACCTTCGGTGGCCGGGCCGACGAGAAGGCCGCCATCGGCGATATCGCCGGGCCGGGCCTGAAGGCCGAAGACGTGCCCGCCGCGCTGAAGCGCGTGGTCGATACCTATCGCGATCTCCGCGCCAATCCGTCGGAGCTGTTCATCGATACGCTCACCCGCCTTGGCCACGAGCCTTTCAAGGAGGCGCTCTATGCCGCTGATTAAGAACGGGGCCGAAACCAGCGATTCCTGGACCTTTCTCGACGATGAAGCAGAACTAAACGGTGAGCGCGCCGTGACCCTGCCGCTTTCCCGCTTCCTGGCGGAAGTCCCGCAGATTACCGGCCGCAATGCCCCCACCGGCGTCCGCCTGCAGCCGGAGGACGACCCCGAGGCGCTGGTGCCATATCTGCAGCATATACAGCTGATCGAGGTAAGCTTTCCCAAATATACCGATGGGCGCGGCTATTCGCAGGCGCAATTGCTGCGACGCCGGCACAGATATGCCGGTGAGCTGCGGGCTGTGGGCCATGTGTTGCGGGATCAGATTTTCTATATGAACCGTTCAGGCTTCGATGCTTACGAGACCGACCGGGCTGACCTACATGAAGTGCTCGAAGCATTGTCGGAATACACCGAAGTCTATCAGCCCGCTGCGGGCGGGGCGGCCCCGGTTTTTCGCAAAAGACACGGAAGCTGAGCCTCATGCCCTATGGCGATATCTCGATCAGGAATGCCGAAGCGCCGGACCAGCGCCTTGCCCGTCTGAATGGCGAGCTGCGCGAAGCCTCCGCACAAACTGTCCTGCGTGTCGCCATGATCCGTGAATGGCCGGAGAAGCTGACCTATGTGTCGAGCTTCGGCGCGGAAAGCGTCGCCATGCTGGCCCTGATCGCGGACGTCCAGCCGGACCTGCCGATCGTCTTCCTCGATACCGGCATGCACTTCCCGCAGACGCTCGACTATCGCGACGAGCTGATCGACCGCCTCGGCCTTACGGGTGTGCGGAACATTCCGCCGAACGAGACCGAGCGGAAGGTGCTCGATCCGAAGAACAATCTCTGGCAGTCCGACCCGGATGCCTGCTGTGCCCTCCGCAAGGTGCGCCCGCTGGAGCCGGCGCTTGATGGCTTCAGCGCCTGGATCACCGGCCGCAAGCGCTTCCATGGCGGTGCACGGCTCAGCCTGCCGGTCTTCGAATATGCGGATGGCCGTTACAAGGTGAACCCGCTCGCCAACTGGACGCCGGAAGATGTCGATCTGCTGCTTGCCCAGCGGAACCTGCCGCGTCATCCCCTTGTTGCGCAGGGCTATCCGTCCATCGGCTGCTGGCCCTGCACCAGCCCGTCAGACAATCCGAACGATCCCCGTGCGGGCCGCTGGGCAGGACAGAACAAGACCGAGTGCGGCCTCCACATCGAAAAGAACGAACGCCCGCGGGTGTTCTAGCCCCGCGCGCCAAACGCATGCGCCAACGCAATTGCGCCCGCCGTTGCCACATTCACGCTATCGAACCCGTCTGACATCGGAATGCGCACCGGCGTGCAGGCGGCGATCAATTCGTCCGGCAGGCCGGGACCTTCCGCGCCCAGCAGGATGGCGAGCCTCTCAGGTATGGGCAGCGAAGTGAGCGGCGCGGCGTCCGCGCGGGGCGTCATCGCCCAGACCTGATAGCCCGCCGCCTTCGCCGCGTTCACCATGTCCAGGCCCGTCCCGCCTTGCGCATAGGGCAGCCAGAGGCTCGCGCCGGACGAGACGCGGATGGCTTTCCGGTAGAGCGGGTCGCAGCATTGCCCATCCAGCAGCACGGCCTCCGCCCCAAACGCCGCCGCATTGCGGAAGCACGCGCCGGTATTGTCATGGTTCGAGATATCCGAGAGCAGGAGCAGGGTGGACGGCGCGCGGCCGGGCGCAGAGAGAAACTCCCCCGGCGCCGCAATGTCCCCCTTCAGTCCGCAGGCCAGCACGCCCCGGTGCATGGGAAAGCCCGCCACCTTATCCATCACCGCCTGTGGCGCCACATAGACCGGCACATCCTCCGGCACCCCGGCCAGCAGGTCTGCCAGCGGTTCCAGCCGCGTCTCGCACAGGAACAGGCTCTCCACCGCAAACCGCCCCCGGCGCAGCGCGGTTTCCAGCGTCACCTTGCCTTCAATGATGAACCGGCCACCATGCCCGCCCGTGAGATCCTTCTCCCGGATCGACGTATAGGCGGCGAGGCGCGGGTCGGCAGGATCGGAGACAGGGAGCGGGAGCATCTTGCCAGTCAGGGCCATTCCGTTAGGACTAGACCGCTGCCATGACGGGGAGGCAAGCCCATGTCAAACACTCATCTGGCAAGCCGGATCGCTGTCTCGCTTGTTTTTCTTCTGCTTTATGCCGCCTTCCTGGCCGAGACGGGCGCCCTGTTCTGGGAGTTCGGCGAGGCCGGACTTGCCATGCGGCTGGCATCGCTCGACTCGCAGAATTTCGTCTTCTTCCCGGTGGCGGGCCTGCTGGCCATGGTCGCCTTCTGGCGGCCTGCCGTCCTGCTCGTGGATGCGGCCTTCCGGGGCAAGCTGAGATATGGGCGCCCGGTCGTCCTCAGCAGCCTGATCGTCTGCGGCCTTGCGGCGGCGGGTATTTCCGGCGCCTTTCAGGCCTCCCAGTCCCGCTCCGTTTTCGAGGTCGCGCCTGCCGCGCTGATGCAGGATATGGGCGCGCCGGCCACGGACACGTCACCGGCCCTTCAGCCGGTCACGGAAGTGCTGGCCCGGATGAAAATACTTTCCGGTCTCGATGAAGGCCTCGGCGCCTTCCAGGCGCAATGCGATGCCGAATGGCTGCGATATTCGACCGCCGCCGACCAGCAGAAACTCTGCTTTCCGGCCGGGGAGAGCCTGTCTGTCCGCGATTGCTGCCGGGCCAAGACGGCCTTCCGCGCGCATCTCAACCAGCTGGCCAATGCCTCGCCGTCGCAAGTCGCCTTCGTGCACAAGCTGGTGATGCCGGCGAAGATCTTCTTCCTGTTGCTGCTGCTGATGATCGGCGTCCTGCTGGTGCAATACCGCAAGGGGCTTGAGCGCTGGCATGGCGGGGAGTTCTCCGGCATCTCCTTCGGTCTGGCAGCAGGCGGCGCGGTGATGCTGGTCTGGCCGTTGCTGAATGCGTCCTATTTGCAGACCATGTCGCTGCTGACGGGCAGCGGGTCATCCAGCGCCTATATGGTCGTTGCGCCGCTGGTCGCGCTCGGCTTCGGCGCGTGGACCATGCTGCTCGTCTTTTTCCATCTCCGCTCCTATCCCAGCCAGATCGAATATGCCGCGCGCATTGGCGGCTTCATCGCGGCGGCAATCGGCGTGTTCCGCTATGAGGAGATCACGAACTATCTCTCCCGCACGCTCGGTGTCGGCGGCGGACTGGTCGCGATCATCGTGTTTGCGGTGGCGGTGCTGGCCCTGACGCTCAGCATCCTCCTCGGCATCGACCCCACCGACATCAAGCTCGACGGGGAAGATGATGAGGGCGAGAACACAGCGTCCCACTGATACGAGCATGCCTGCGTAACTATAAATAGAAAATTGACACTTCCATGCTATTCCGGGGAAACAGGTGTGGGGCACCCATGTACCGATACTATCTGACGGCAGTCCTTATTGTTGTTGCGATCATCGTGGTTGCAAGCTGGGGCAGGCTCCAGACCCGCCAGCATGCCGACCAGATTGCCGACGTATCGGCCCGCCAGATGGCACTGGCCACCGCACTCGCCCGCAATTGGGAACAGCGGCCCTCTGCCGAACTTGTCGGCCTTCTGGGAGAAGCGGCCGCCGAAGACCTGCTCCGCGACCTGTCGATTGATGAACGCAACCGGCTGAACCCTGCCGCCTGCGAATGGGTGACCCCGATGGACCTGACCCGCGCCACCCGCCCTATGTTTACTTGCTCCGCCTATCCGGAAGCCACCCAGCCCTCAGACATATTCTGCCGCACGATATTCCCTGCCGACAAGGGCGGGTTTGCCAGTCCGCCGTTCGACATGTCGGCCCTGACGGGAGAGGGCTGTCTGCTCACCGTCTGGTCGCGGACCGGCGGGGCGTGGAAGATCAGGCATGTCGACACCGGCCTCGTCGTCGACGAGGACAAGTTCGTGATCCAGCAATTGGAAAGGATGTCCACGCGTTACCAGGACGAGGCTACCGCCACCCGGGCGGCCCGGCCGCCGGCAGGGGACTAAGCTCCTACCGGCAGGCCCTGTTCCTTGGCCATGCGCTTCATGGCCTTCTGCAGCTTCTCGAAAGCCCGCACCTCGATCTGGCGGATACGCTCGCGGGAGACATTGTAGACTTCCGACAGCTCTTCCAGCGTCTTCGGCTCTTCCGACAGGCGGCGTTCCGTCAGGATATGCTGCTCGCGCTCGTTGAGATCCTGCATCGCGGCGGTCAGCAATTCCATGCGGGCGTCGAATTCCTGCTTCTCGGCAAATTCCGTCGCCTGGTTCGGCTCGTCATCCGCCAGCCAGTCCTGCCATTCCATGTCGCCATCTGTGCCCATCGGCACGTTGAGCGAGGCGTCCGAGCCGGACATCCGGCCGTTCATGGAATAGACCTCATCCTCGGTCACATTCAGCTTTTCGGCGATCAGCCGCGCCTGTTCGGGCTTCAGGTCGCCTTCTTCCAGGGCGGCCATTTCGCCTTTCAGGCGGCGGAGGTTGAAGAACAGCTTCTTCTGTGCGGCGGTGGTGCCGAGCTTCACGAGGCTCCACGAACGCAGGATGTATTCCTGGATCGCGGCGCGGATCCACCACATCGCATAGGTCGCGAGGCGGAAGCCCTTGTCCGGGTCGAATTTTTTCACGGCCTGCATCAGGCCGACATTGCCCTCCGAGATCACTTCGGCCATCGGCAGGCCATAGCCGCGATAGCCCATTGCGATCTTGGCCACGAGGCGCAGGTGGGACGTCACCATTTTTTCCGCCGCCTCGGTGTCTTCCTGCTCCCGCCAGCGCCGTGCGAGCATGAACTCTTCGTTCTTCTCGAGCATCGGGAATTTGCGGATTTCAGAAAGATAGCGGCTGAGGCCCTGTTCCGGGCTGAGTGTAATACTTGTGCTGGTCGAAATCTTGTTCGCCATGGTTTTTTCCTCCTTTGGACACCGTCCCTGCGTCAGCAGCGGCGGCTCCGGCAGTTGAGAGCCCCGGACATGACAAAGCCCCGCATCGCGGCAGCTCTTCTCCGGTTGTCCGCATGATCATCATCGCGGACAGCCATAAATAGAGATTACGGCCCCCATATGGAAGAGGTTGGGGCAGTAAAGGGCAAATGGAGTTTTCGTGAAGTCAGGGGGCTTTCACGCGTCTTGAGGTGGCAGACGGCGCAGCGCTCGGAGGGGGGGAACCTATCCCACAAACTTTCCCGCCCATCCTGCAGCAACCATTCACCCGAGAACAAACTAATCCGACACCCACCCTTCCGGGCGTATATTCGCGCGCATGAACGCGATCTTCGCCCCGCCGCCAGCCTTGCCTGCGAACCTGCAACAGTTCCGCTTCTGGATCTGGCTGCAGTTCGTGTTGCTGCGCATCTACGTACTGGCCGTGACGGGCAAGAAGTGCCGCTTTCTCACGCTCGTGGACCATCAGGGCAATGTCTACCTCACCGCGATTGGTGACCCGGTGGATGAAGCTCCGAAACCTGACCCGTTCCGGTTCGAGCCGTCAGCCGCCTATAGGGCCGCCTTCGGCGACGATCTCTCCTCCCGAAGACACAAGCTCAGGCGGGGGTCCATGGACCACTCTGTCCTCATGATCATGGGGAGACTGCTGTCCATGGATGCCCGCCTGCGCGGGCATCACCGGGAAAGCCGAATCCCCGACACCTGACCTGATTTCCCGAAACAGAATCCGGCTCCCCCCTCGAAGCGCCTTCACGGGCGCCGCACGTGCTGGCGGAATCTGACTTGGACAGCGCCGCTTTCCGCATTACCTCCTCTCTCATGAAGAAAGGCATGTTCGATCCGCATTTCGTCGGCAAGTTCCGGGGCAGGGGCGAATGGCGGGATTCCGCCGGCGGCAAGGGCGGCTATCAGGTCGAGCACGAAATCCTGCCGACAGAGTCCGGCCTCACCATCCGCTACACCCATATTTTCGACAATGACGATCCGGATGTCACGGCCAGCCTTGAGCTCTCCGAAATCGCGCCCTGCATCTATACGGTGGCGCTTGGCGGCAATCCGGTCGGGCATGGCTATTTTCTCGCCGGGCTCCTGCATTTTTCCATCCAGGCAGGCGATGTCCAGGTCGAGACCGGCTGCCGCAGCAGCGAGGCGGGCCTCAGCGTCTGGGGCTCCAGCAACCGCAACGCCGCCGGCAATTTCATCGCCTGGCAGGAAAACCTGACCCGCGGCTGACCCTGTGCCTAGGCGGGATCGATGTCCCGTCTTTCTTCGGCAAGGTAATCGGTCGAGCGCATTTCATGCAGGCGGCTGGCGGTGCGCTGGAACTCGAAACTGCCATCGCCTTCCGGATACAGCGCTTCCGGCTCGGCGGCGGCGCTCGCGACGAGCTTCACCTTCGCCTCGTACAGCGCATCGATCAGCGCCACGAAACGAGCCGCCTCATTACGGTTCTCGGGGCCGAGGACGGGAATTCCGGAAAGGATCACGGTATTGAAATTCGCCGCGATGGTCAGGAAATCCCGCGCGCCCAGCGGCCGGGCGCACAATTCTTCGAAGGTGAAGCGGGCAACGCCGGCAGCTTCCTGTGTCACCTCGATCTTGCGGCCCTTGACCGTCAGCACGCAATGCTGCGGCTCGGCGCCGGAGGTCAGCCGGTCCCAGGCGTCGTCCAGCGCGGTGTCCGCCTCCGCCGTCAGCGGCGAATACCAGACCGGCGCCTCGATCAGCCGGTCGAGCCGGTAGTCGCGGTCGGAGGCAAGCTCCATCACCTGGCAATGCGCCTTCAGCGTCTCGATGAAAGGCAGGAAGAGCGGGCGGTTTATTCCATCCTTGTAGAGATCATCGGGATGGCGGTTGGAGGTTGCCACCACGGTCACGCCCCGGCCGAACAGCGCCTCGAACAACCGGGCCAGCACCATGGCGTCGGCGATCTGCGTGACCTGGAATTCGTCGAAGCAGAGCAGGCTCGCCTGCGAGGCGATCTGTTTCGCCACTGGCGCGATCGGGTCGTCGCCCGCTCCCTTGACGCGCCATTCGGAGCGGCGGCGGGCATCCGGCGGCAGCTTCCGCCAGGCGTCCAGCAGATCGTGAACTTCGGCCATGAATTCATGAAAGTGCACCCGCCTGCGGGCCTCGACCGGCGCGGCATCGAAGAAGAGGTCCATCAGCATGGACTTGCCGCGCCCAACCCCGCCCCAGAGATAGAGCCCGGTCACCGGATCGGGCTTCGAGAACCAGCCGGGTTTCGGCTTGTTGGCGAGGCGGCGCGCCAGATCGTCCAGCGCTTCGGCGGCTTCAGCCTGCACGGGGTCCGGCGCCAGTATCCCCTGGCCGATACGCGCATGATACCGGGGCAGGACGCCGGTCATCGCGGTTCAGCCCAGCCGTTCGCTGATTTGCTGAAGGAGATTGCCGAGCGATTCCGGCTTCAGGAGAAGGGTGATGACAAGCCCGGCCACCGCGCCGCCGAGATGGGCGCCATGGGCGATCATCGCATTGTCCCGGCCGGACAGGATAAAGCTGATGATGATGAAAAGGGCGCCATAGACACCCGCCCAGATAGGGATGGCAAACATCAGATAGATCGTGGCGAAGGGAAACAGCAGCGCGACCGCCAGCATCAGGCCCGAAATCGCTCCCGATGCACCCACCGCGCGATAGTCGGGATCGTTCCTCTTTTCGATATACATCCACACTGAGCCGCCAAGCAGGGAGACGAAGTAGAGCAGCAGGAAATTGATCGTCCCGAATATGTATTCAAGCGTCGGCCCGAAGAAGTAGAGCGTGATCATGTTCACGAACAAATGGGTCATGTTCACGTGCAGGAAGCCGGATGTGAGCATCCTGTGCCACTGGCGGCCCTGGCGGATGGGCTGGATCCAGAAGCTGTTGCCGACGAAGAAATCCTGCTGGGAAAAGGCGATCAGGCTGGCGATGATGTTTGCCGCCAGCAGGGCAAATGTCGCAGGGGATTGGGAGAGAATATCCATGCCGGTTGGCCTCTTGTCTTCCGTCGTCCAGCAAAAAGCCGCCCGGACATGTCGTCGGGGCGGCTTAGCAAGGGGGTGGGCAGTTCGGCAAGCGCCGGAGTGGTTTATGCGGCCCGGATCTTTGCGGGCTCGGCGGCCGGCATCAGGTCCATGAGGAAGTCCTCGAAGGCGTCCGGGCGCTGGATGAAGCGATTGAAAGGCAGGTTTGCCTTGAAGATCGCCTCCGGATGGATATTCGCGCCGCAGCGGACGGCCGAGGCCACCGCCTGGTCGCGGGAGTCCATGGAGGAGACGACCGCGATGCGGTATTTGCCCATGTTGGCCACGCGAGCGATCGTCATGTCAGGGTCGAAGGAGTCCGGCAGGCCGAGATCAAGAACCACAAGGTCGAACCGTTCGAGGCGCAGCCGTGATTCGGCGGCCATCAGGGTCGGCGCCATGACGAGATCGACCTGGATGCGCGAACGGGCTGCCTTGTCCGCAGCGATCGCCAGCATATCCCTGACCGGCTCGTGATCTTCAACCCAAAGAACTTTCATCTACCTTTGACCCCTGAAAAGAGTTTGCCGTGGGGAAAGGCGTTAAGCGCTTCCCTTGTCTGGGTTTACTTTGCCACCTGCCTCTTACGTCTTGGTAAATCGAAACTTTCCGAAGTGTTGATTATTCAACAGATTGTGGGGAATCGCCCGTGAATAGGGGAAATTATTATGGCAGCGATCCCGCTTTGTCGGAAAAACGGATGACTATATGATCCTGAGGGCATGAGTTTTGGGACCCTTGGCCAGCATGACGGATGAATCGCTGACTGAAAAATTGCCTTCCGTGCCGTCCTCGGCCTTCCTGGACGCGGACGAGACGTTCGACCAGCATGTCGTCGATGTGCTGATCGAGGAGCGATGCCCAAAACTGCGCGCGAGCTGGTCCTGGCCGATCATCAGGCCGGTGCTCTACAGGATGCTCGGCTACCAGAAGGCCCGGGCGATGGCGGATGAGATCATCCGGCTGAACGGCCGCGAATCATTTGACCGGCTCTCCCGCCAGCTAGCCTTCGACCTGGACATCGAGGGCATCGAGCGCCTTCCGTCCGAGGGGCGGCTGATCATTGCTGCGAATCACCCGACCGGCCTTGCTGACGGGATCGCGGTCTGGGATCTCCTGAAGAAGGTGCGCGAGGACATCATCTTCTTCGCAAACGCGGATGCGATCCGCGTAAACCCGAAATTCGAGGATGTCATCATTCCGGTCGAATGGGTCGCCGAGAAACGGACGCCGGCCAAGACGCGGGAGACGCTGAAGCGGGCGGGACAGGCCTTCTCGGAAGAAAAATGCGTCGTGATCTTCCCGTCGGGCCGCCTGGCCTACAAGGAAGGCGACCGCCTGATCGAGAAGGACTGGTTCTCGACCGTGATCGGCCTGGCAAGGAAGCAGAAGGCGCCGATCCTGCCGCTCAATCTCGATGCCTGGAATTCGCGCCTCTATTATCTCTTCTGCGAGCTGAGCGGGGAGCTGCGCGACATCACCCTGTTCAACGAGCTTCTGAACAAGCGCGGCGCAAATGTGCGGATGACATTTGGCCAGATGATCCATCCGGACCAGCTGCAGGGCGACGCGAATGAACTGACCGATAAGCTGAAGCACCATGTTTCATATGAATTGCTGGATGACAGCAGCGCGGTCTTCAAGCCCTAGGAAGTCCTGTCATTTCGATAGACGTCCCGGGCCCGCCAGTTTGCGTACGGCAGGCCCGGAACGCGCCGGATCAAACGGGAAGGCGGGCCATGCGGCCCATAAACCCCGCATCCTTCCCGGACCGGCCGCCGGAACGCAAATTTCTTTGTGGGAGGCAATCCAGAGGTGGCGGCTCCCTGCCGGCATTCGCCCCCTTTGGCAGGATCAGCATGACCTCTTGCTTTGCGCGACGTCAATCCACCCAGTCTGATTGCGACAGAGTATTTCAGGTAATTGATGACAGACACGGCAGAAGACACGAAACCGGCTTCTTCTTTCGGCGCGGCCGAAGGTGGCCCGCTGGCGCAATATGGCGGTGACATCCCCCCTGCGCCCGGCTGGTTCACCCGGGCCGTCGCAGCGCCCTATGAGACCGGCCGGGTCGAGGTTCAGGGGGCCGGTATCGAATACCAGCGCTGGGGCAAGCGCGGCGCGCCGGGCCTGCTGCTGGTGCATGGCAATGGCGCACATTCCCATTGGTGGGACTTTATCGCGCCCTATTTCTCCGGTGACTATAATGTTGCCGCGCTGACCTTCTCAGGCATGGGGGACAGCGACTGGCGCGAGCACTATTCCATGGCGACCTTCGGCGCCGAGCAGATCGCCGTCGCGGAAGAGGCCGGCCTGTTCGAGGGGCCGGTGAAGCCGATCATCATCGCGCATTCCTTCGGCGGCTTTGTCTCGATCGGGACGGCGGCGAGGCAGGGCGAGCGGTTTGGCGGCCTCATTGTGGTCGATAGCCCGATCAGCCCGCCGGAGCGTCCGCATAAGGGGCCGGACAGGTCAGGCCGGCCAAACCGGGTCTATGCCGATCTCGCGGCCGCGCTTGGCCGCTTCCGGCTCGCCCCGCCACAGGATTGCGAGACCCATTATGCGATGGATTATATTGCCCGCTGGAGCCTCAAGAAGACCGATGGCGGATTTACCTGGAAATTCGACCCCAGCATCTGGCGGCACTTCCATCATGATGGCGAGCCGAGCGAGTTGCTGAAAGCCGCAAAATGCCGCCTTGCCATGATGCGGGGCGAAGACAGCGCGCTGGTGACCGATGAGGTCCGCGACTATGCGGTGAAGCTGCTGGAAGGGAGGGTGCCCTATATCTCCATTCCGCATGCGTATCATCATGTCCTGCTGGACCAGCCGCTTGCCTTCATCGCGGCGCTGAGAGCGTTGCTCGCGGATTGGGAGACATCGCAGCCGGTGCGGCTGCCCTGCGGCTAGCGCATCGTCTCGACAATTCTGAGCGCGGATGACCAGAGCGGGGCGGACGGATCGCCGGTCTCGTTTGCGCGGTCCGCCTTTTCTGCCAGGATTTCGGCTGTCCGGTCAGGCCCGACGCGGCGGAGCGTTGTGATGGCGGTCGAGAACTCCTGTTCGCCGCAGAAATCCTCCCGCGGATTTCCAAACACCCAGGCCACCGCATTGCGCACCGTCTTCTCGCCCAGCAGGCAGCGCTTCTGCGGCTCGAGACTGAGCCACAGTACCGCCTGGAAATCGGTGAACGCGGAATCGAAGATATCGCTGTGGCCCAGCCCGCCGCCGGAGCCTTGCGTCGTGTCGATCGTGTTCAGCCCGGCGAGCAGGATCGGCTCGTCCGATTCGCCTGCGCGGCGGCCGGTATTGTTGAACCGGCGGGAGGCCTGCAGCGCCCGGTCGCGCGAGCTTGCATAGAGAGTCATGTCATCCGTCAGCGGACCGAGTTTTTCGACCATGCCTGTAAACTCATCGGCATCCACATCCGGCGAGGCGAAGACCACCTGGTCGAAGATCGGTTCTGCTGGCGGCGTTTCCGCCATTCTGGACAGCGCGCGGACGAGGAACTCATTGCCCATGGAGTGGGCGACGACGTGAACCTTGTCCGCCCCGGTCTCGGTCGCGACCGTGGTGAGGAAGCGCTGCAGATCGGTGATTGTCGGCTCGACGATTTGCGCCCGGTCGCCCTTGTAGCTGAACACTGTGCCGAAGGATGGCCAGGAATAGAGAACGGCGGCACCGTCGATTTCGAGGTCCACGGACAATTGCGCCGTCCGCTCCACCGCGGCGGGGAAGGTGACATTGTAGCCGTGGATGAAGACGAAGACCTCGTAACGGTCGGACCGCGCCAGCTCCAGTTTCATCTCCCTGACGAACTGGTCCATGCCGTCATGGATCTTCATGCCCGACATGATGACGTGCTTTGCCGGGTCCGGCCGGAACTCGAAGCGCAGAAGTTTCGGCTTCGGAATTTCGCCAACCGCCCGGTTGCGGGGGACCGAGACCATGACGGTGCCGGTCTCCAGCGGGCCACGTTCGCCACCATAATAGGTGAGGGGGTCCAGTACCGGATCGGACGCGGCTCTCTGCCGGCGTCTCGTATCCCTGGCCCGGTTGGTGCCGTAGAACACTTTCACCAGGTCGAAATCCGGGTCGTCGATGCCCATGATCCCGCGTGCGGCAGTTGGTGCGAAGGTCTCGGCCTCCTCGGCGCGCGCAATGCTCCTGCCGAGCGCCGCGCGGATACCGTCTTCCGTTCCGTCGAGGCCGGCGATCTGGCCAATGCTGGCCAGGTCGAGCTCATTTGCGAGCGCAAAATCCAGCAGCGGAGCGAGCCGCGGGTGGTTGGCGCCGAGATGTGTCCGCACGCGTTTCGCGGCCTCGCCGATATATTGTGTGGCAAGGTCTGTGTTTCCGAGCTGCAGCGCGATGTCCGCCATGCGCGCATACAGGTCTGTTAGCGCGGCCTGATCGACCGGCTCCGCCGCCATGAGGGTCGATGCCTGATACTGGTATTCTGCAAGGGCCCGCTCCGCATCGCCATGATCGGCAAGAAAATCCGCGACATCAAGCCGTGTCGCCATGTCGCCGCGTGTCTTGTCCGACAGGTAATCGGCTGCGATTGCCTGCGCGGCATCTATGTCACCTGCAGCTTCGGTATCGCCCAGTTCGACCAGATAGTCGCGGGGCACCGACGGCGCGATCTCTGCCTGCGCAGGAGGCTGAACGGGGCTGGCCTCTGGTGTTCCCGCACAGCCAGCCAGAACGGTCAGGACCGCCAGAGCGGCAATACCTTGTTTCCACACCATATCGCGCTCCCTGCCTGCGGTGACCGATCATTTGTATTGTGAGGTGAAGGATGCAGCAACTCCCGGCAGAGGGGATTTCATGCCGGCAGACCGCGGAGACCGGCCGGTCGCTACAGTTTGCCCATTGACTAGGGGCCGCCGCGCTTTTACATCCGCGCCTTCCAAGTCCCGTGCCCAGATGGCGGAATTGGTAGACGCGCACGGTTCAGGTCCGTGTGCCGCAAGGCGTGGAGGTTCGAGTCCTCTTCTGGGCACCAGTACCATATTCGTGTGCATTTTTCAGCATCCGCAGACGTCCATAAAAATCAATAAAAACAGATACTTAGTTGGTCTTCGTGTCCACGAGTGCTCTCTCGTGTCCGCCTCCGTCCTGATCGAAGTCTGGTACGGCCTCTGGTAGTATGGTACAGAATGAGGGTCACTAAACCTACCCGTACCATACCATGCCCCTAACTGACCTGAAAATTCGAAGCCTTAAGCCCGAAGACAAGCCGCGCCGTTACACTGATGGCGGCAATCTGTTTGTCGAAGTGCGCCCCAATGGCTCCAAGCTCTGGCGCTATGCCTACAAGTTCGACGGCAAACAAAAGCTGATGGCGCTCGGCCCTTATCCGGACATCTCGCTCGCCAAGGCCCGCGAGAAGCGCACCGAAGCACGCGCCTTGCTACTAGATGGTATCGACCCCATGCTGCAGGCCAAGGTCGACAAGCTTGAACAGAAGGCGCTGACCGAAGACACCTTCTCCGCGCTCGCCGCCGAACTGCTTGACAAGAACCGCCGCGAGGGCCTTGCTGAAACCACCCTGTCAAAGAAGGCATGGCTGATTGGCATCGCCAATGCCGACCTTGCCGACCTGCCCGTCACGCAGATCAAGCCGACCCATGTCCTCGTCCCGCTTCGCAAGGTGGAGGCGGAAGGCAATTACGAAACTGCTCGCCGCCTGCGCGCCGTGATTTCTCAGGTCTTCCGTTATGCCGTCGCCACCGCCCGCTGTGAGCATGATCCGACCGCTGGCCTGCGCGGCGCGCTAATCACGCCGAAGGTCACTCATCGCCCCGCAATCGTGGACCGGGACAAGTTCGCAGGCCTCATTCGCGCGATCTGGTCCTATGACGGCGCGATCGAGACCAAAGCGGGCTTGCAGCTCATGGCCCTGCTTTATCCTAGGCCGGGCGAGTTGCGCCTCTCCACATGGGACGAATACGACCTCAAGAAGCGCACCTGGACCATTCCCGCCGCGCGTACCAAGATGCGCCGCGAACACAGAAAGCCCCTGCCGGGCGCAGCGGTGGACATCCTGAAGCGCCTCCACACCATCACCGGCAACGAGCCTTACGTCTTCGTCTCGCAGCTCTCACGCGGCAAGCCGATCAGCGAGAACACGCTCAACGGCTCGCTGCGCCGTCTCGGCTACAAAAAGGACGAAATGACCTCCCACGGCTTTCGCGCCAGCGCCTCAAGCCTGCTCAACGAAAGCAACAAATGGCACCCCGACGCCATCGAAGCCGAACTCGCCCACATGGGCGCCGACCAGGTCCGCAAAGCCTACCACCGCGCAACGTATTGGGATCAGCGCGTCGAAATGGCCGAATGGTGGGCGGGCGAGGTGCTGGGCTTCGTAAATTGATCCTTATCTGGAATTGCCTAGTGAGCGGGCCTCAACCTCTATCTGTTGACTGCGTGCACGAAACGAATGTCGCGCTCGCCATGCCTGTTGAGCCTAGTCTATTAACTATTTCGCAGTTATGATTCACGGAGGGAGAACTAGTTTGTTATGGCATCCGCTCAGCAACTCATCGGCCTCGTAAAGAGCCACGCAGAAGGTGATTCAGATCGATTTTTTGATCTGGCAATGCAGCTTTCTGCAATCGAGGAGCAAAAGGGGCACAAACGTTTAGCGGAACAGCTTCGACAGTGGGCCGAAGCTGGCCAAAAGGTACCGGCGAGCCGCAGACCTGAGGTTACGCCAATTGCCACGCCGCGTGGTGATTTAGGTCAGTTTCTAGCAGCGTCGTATCCTTCTGAACGGCTAAACGATGTGATTCTACCTTCAAGAATAGAAGATGAACTTGCACACATAGTAATAGAAACTCGGATGCGGGAAAAGCTTGAAGCAAAGGGCCTCAAGCCTCGGCGACGCGTTTTGCTTTCTGGCCCACCAGGAACCGGCAAAACTTTGAGTGCTTCGGCTTTGGCTGGCGAACTTCAGTACCCGCTGTTTTCTGTGATGTTACACGGCCTCATCACGAAATTTATGGGTGAGACTACTCAAAAACTCAAAATGGTGTTCGACGCCATCAAAACCACACGCGGCGTGTATTTATTCGACGAAATCGACGCGCTTGCGGCATCTCGCGGCAACGACAACGACGTAGGAGAGGCCCGCCGAGTCCTAAATTCTTTCCTCCAGTTTCTGGATGAAGACACTGGCCCATCTATTGTCATCGCTACGACAAATCTTCCTGAAATACTGGATCGTGCCGTTTTACGCCGCTTCGATATCGTACTGCCATATCAATTGCCGGATGGGCCTTCGATCAAAAGCGCACTCGAGCGTCGTCTCATCGGATTTTCGACTTCTCGAATGGCTTGGAAGCGAGTGATAGATGCTGCGCTGGGGCTATCGACAGCTGATGTTGTAGCAGCTGCTGAAGACGCGGCCCGCCGTGCGGTGCTTGCCGACTCGGGTAAAATTGCGACACAGGATTTGATCAATGCTCTCGAACGACGTCGGTCGCTGCAAGGAATAGGGACTGACGACAATGGTACGAAAACTTCGACATTTTCATCTGCGCGATCTGGGAAGAGCTCGCCCGTTCAAAGCGAAGGGCGGGGGCGGAACAAAAAGACCAAGTGACGTAGCGAACCGGGCGGCCCACGCTCAAGCCCTTCTTCAGGCAATTGACTTGCTTCCAGATATAGAAGTCGCCAACCTGCCAGGAGTTTATCTTGAGTTTACGTCACGCCCCAACGAGCGCCTAAAAAGGGATAGCCTCGACGCCAGCGATCTTAAGCTTCTTCGCATTGGAAGCGGCGCGGGCGACGGCGCAAATCAGGAGCAGGCTACAGTATTTGCGACTGCCAAAGGCATCGAAAAGCTCCGAAAAAAAGTTGATCAGTTTCGAACCGAGGACACTCCTGAAAGAGAGAAGAATGGCCAACTCATTCCTGGCCGTCCAAAAAATGCAGATCTTGTTCAAAGCGTTGAAGCAATTACGGAAGCCGGACTACGTGCATTGTGGCGCAGTCCAGCCGACAACTTCCCCAACGATGAGCAGGCAACAAACTGGGAAGTGTGGTTGGAGCCCTCAACCGCAGAACAATTCGTTCAGCGAGCTGAGGAACATGGCGTCTCCGTTGGCCAACAACGCCTCCTTTTCCCTGAAGATGTAGTTGTCATCGCCAATGGAACTCGCAATTCTCTCGCCACTGCCATTCGACGGATTGGCGGCGTACGAGCGTTAGCGGCTCCCACCGTTACAGCCGATTTCTTCGACGCAATGGACGTTGATGAGCAAGCTCAGTGGGTAGGCGAACTTCTTCAAAGGACAAATTTTCATCCGAACGCGGATACTGGATATGTTACCCTTATGGACACGGGTGTCAGCCGGGCGCATCCACTAGTTCAACCAGCACTAGCCGCGGCTGATCGGTACGCTGCCAACTTTGCTTGGGGCGTGGAAGATGTTCGGGGACACGGCACACAGATGGCGGGTTTGGCGCTGTATGGCGATCTGACGCCTAACCTGAATCAGAATGGTCCCGTTGCAGTAAGCAATAGACTAGAATCGGTAAAGCTATTGCCAGATGCGGGTGCAAACCCTCATCATCTGTTGGGCGCCGTCACTCGGGACGGGGTGGATGTTGTTGAGCAGACGCATCCGCGCCGTCGCACTTTCACTTTGGCTACAACTACTGGAGAAGACACGCCCCATGATGGCGCACCCACCTCTTGGTCCAGTGAAATTGACCAACTCTCTGCCGGGGTGTCGGGTCAACGCCGCATAAAGCGCCTGATTTTGGTATCAGCAGGCAATACCGATAATTTTTCGTTTGGGGCGGGGAATTACCTAAGCACATGCGATCATGAAGATAACGAAATCGAGTCGCCGGCCCAAGCATGGAACGCCATTGCCGTCGGCGCGTACACCGAGAAAACGCAGTTACCAGCCGACGAGCAAGCCAAACCGGTTGCGCCATTTGGCGATCTTTCGCCTGCTTCTCGCACTGCGTCTTGGTCTTCCATTTGGCCCTTAAAGCCTGACGTAGTGCTTGAAGGTGGAAACTGGGCTTTAAGCGCCGCCCCCCCACCGATGCGTCATGGGTGGTTGTCGCTTCTAACGACGCACCACAATTATCCAACTCGGTCATTCGCATTTAGTCATGATACCAGTGCCGCGACGGCTTTGGCGGCGAAAAGCATAACCGAACTCTGGTCTGATTATCCTGAATTATGGCCAGAAACCGTTCGCGCTCTGTATGTATCATCGGCTCGTTGGAATCAGCAGATGAAATCTCATCTGCCTGCAGCACCTCAGAAGGGCGACTTCGCGTCTTTGTTCAAACGCTATGGTTATGGCATTCCGGACCTTAGTCGAGCACGGCGAAGCGCATCAAACGCACTAACGTTGATCGTCGAAGATGCCATCACGCCCTATGGCCTGTCAGAAAAAACTGGCGGTGATGTTCACAACGAAATGAAACTATTCACGTTACCTTGGCCCGTTGAAGAGTTGCGCAAGCTCGGAAACACAGAGATTACACTTCGTGTGGCCCTGAGTAGTTTCGTCGCCCCCAATCCATCTGAGGCATCACGCGGTTCGAAGTATCGCTATGCGTCGCACAATCTTCGTTTCAAGTTGAATCGCGCCGACGAGAACGCAGACAGGTTCATAGCCAGAATTAGTAAGATTGCTGACAATCCAGAAGGACCGCAGAGTATAGAAGACGATCTTTGGGAGTTCGGTTCCAACCGTCGCGATGTCGGGTCACTTCACATCGACCAACTGACTTGCCGAGCCTCTGACCTAGCCCGCCGAAATCTCATCGCGGTGCACCCTGTGACCGGCTGGTGGAAATCCAAAGTTTTGCTTAAAGACAGCCTCCCGGAAGTCCGCTTTTCGTTGGTGGTCGAAATTGATGCCGAGCACGTCCAAACCGAGCTCTACGTCGAAGTGCAGGCGGCTATTGACGCTGCTGTTGCGGCTCGCGCAGCAATCGCAGTTTGATTGTCAGCATTTCATTAGCGTCCATTTTGTGGAAGTTGGCGATCTTTTTCTACAAGGGCAATCATGTATTCCTCGACTTCGCCTTCAACCCAGACGCTGCGCCGTCCCAGATGCACTGGCGCGGGAAAGGGCTGGACCGGGTCCTTGATCAGTTCGTAGAGCAGTGAACGGCTGATAGTCAGACGGTCGAGCACGTCGCGCAGGGACAGGAAGCGTTGCGGCGCGTGCGGGATGGGTCCGGATGCCCCCGAACTACGGGAAGGCATGGGCACGATGCCGGGTCTGGACATGGCAAAAACTCCTTACACAAAACGCGGCCAGCCACTGCGCCAGCCTTGCCCCATGATCCCGCGTGATCCGTGCCCTGCCTAGTCGGAATGGCGGCAAATCGCGGCATGAGTTCGCAAGACCTTGCAAGCGGGTTCAAAGCGAATGGCGCGCCTTGCTGACAAGGAAGTTCGCGGAACAGGTGAGACGTCGGTCAACTTTCGATGCGCCAGAAGGCAATATAGTGCTGCGTTAATTCACCACTGGATTCGATGATCTCGAACGGGATTGTCGCGGGCGCTTCACCGTTCGCTGGCATGTCCATGCGGAGCGTGAGGGCATTGCTCGGCCGGATTTTCAAGAAGTAATTGGTCAGTCCGGGAATCAATTGTACAGTTCGAGGTCCCTGTTTGGCCGCATCAATGCGCTCTACGGACACGGTGCCTTCGAACGCTACCGGATGGACCAGGATAGGTACCGGTTCAAAGACCAATCGCTTTCGATCTGCACGTAATCCGACATCGGCTGGTTGCAGCACATTTCCGCCCGGGTCCGTGGAGAATTGAACCGAGGATGTACCGATATTCAAATACCAATTTGTTACGCCCTTTACGAGGACAACGGGTCGATCCCCGACGATATGCTCAGGCTCAACACGCGCGACTTTGTAACCTCCAGCAAACTCGTTCGTACGAAACCGAACCGTTGACGTGTTGAATATGAGCTTGGACGCTCTGCAGCGAACTGCCGGATGGGTTGGTGTTTGTGAACACCCAGTCTGGTCGCTGTTAAAAGGAATGGCATCGCCGGTCGCGATCGCCAATCTGTGTTCGCCGACAGGCAGCTCGATCGTTTGAGTTCCTGTCAAGGGCCCGACGGTTTCGCCCGTGGAAAGCGTAAGCTTGTATTCTCCGGCATAAATTCCCGGCTCGAAAGTGAGAGTCGCCACACGGCTGTCGGTTTGCGCGTGCGCCAAGCTTCCGAGGACTCCAAAGATAATCGCCAAAGAGGTCCATCGAATCGAATTCATCTGCATGTGCTGTCCCCTGCTTTCGTTGAGTCTTTCCTTTGCATAATGATGTGCTCGAAGAATCCATCCTTGGTCAAGCGGCGGAACGTAACGCAAGCACTATGGACATTGGCCAGTTTGCAGACTGACGGGTTCCATTTGCTTGATGACCTATTCTCGCGGACTCACTGGCAATTAAAGACAATGGGATCAAAGAGCTGCAGTCTTGCAGCACCACGGCGCGCTGATTGCGTGCAAATAGGATGCTAGGTGCTTTCCAAACGGGCACATTCTTGAAAACAGTTTCAGCGTTCTAGAATCGCTGCACGTGAGACGTCACAAAGTGTCGCCCACTAATCCGGCTCTGCGCCCTGCCAGCGCAGCGATTCATGCGACAGCGTCCGCCGCTTCTTCATCTTCACCGAGACCTGGTCCATGAAGTGATTAAACCGCCGGTACCCAAGCGCCGCCATAGCATCGCGCTGGGATGGCGGAAGCGGGTCGGTTCGCGTCAGCCAATAGTGCATGTAGTGGGACATGATCTCAACGTTGAGATTGGCCTTCCATTCGAGCCGCCCCATGCGCGTTTCGAAATTGTCCATTCGCTTCATCACGCGGTCTTCGAGCGTGTAGTCGCGCTCCTCGCTGAAGAAGTGGCGAAGCGCCGCCTCGAGGACTGCGGTCTTGGTGGTCTGATGCTCGAAGGCGACGTCCTCCAGCATGGCGAGGAGTTGGGCATCGAGGCGGAGATTGACGCGGGGCTTCATGGATGTCGGCTCGGCACTGGCTGGTGGGTTGGCCGTAAGTGTCGACGAGCGCGGCTCGAGTGCCTAGTCGGAATGGCGGCAAATCGCGGCAAGGCTTTGCAAGGCCGTGCAGCGGTTTGCAAAGCGTGGTGCACAGAATTTTCAGTGTTTGCGGGCACGAGGCCGGAATTGTGCACCACATCTGCGCACAAGAGGCGCCAAAAAAGAGATGTGCAGACAAGGGCTTAAGTGGCACATGGTGCCACTCCCTTAATCTTGCCCTCACTAACCCCGGCCTTCCTGTCAACCGTGATTTCGCTTGTGAGGGTCGCATTCGATCCTGTTTTAACATGATATTTCCTTTCGATTGAT
>MDSW01061224.1_pt1 | contig 21711 bp, 13 predicted proteins | sample 811171 | NCBI WGS metagenome assembly MDSW01 (sample SAMN05326641, study PRJNA326480) | marine metagenome | isolation source: seawater | place: Atlantic Ocean: North West | collected 2012 | reverse complement strand
CCTAAACCCTAAACCCTAAACCCTAAACCCTAAACCCTAAACCCTAAACCCTAAACCCTAAACCCTAAACCCTAAACCATGTTCGCCTTCGCCAGCATGCGTTGCCGCCCGTACTTGATCGAGCACGGTTGCCCGGCTTGACGCGTCCATGACAAATCGCGCGTGTGCATCGAAATAGGCTTCATAGACTCTTCTCAACACTATCAATGGACTATCATACCTGCGTTCATCATAACCGATGCGCAGCGTTCCCCGACGTCGCCCTCGACCTCGCAAGGTGCGCTTCAAGATCGAGCGGCTCGAGGGGCTTTCGCGCCGCGATAGCGCGAACCATGGGACTCTGTGCCGCACGAGGAGGCAACGGCGGAAGCCCTCCACGATCCCCCACCTCGTCAGCGTCATCCCCGAAGTCAAACACCGATCGGCTACCCCCCGCACCATCGCCCGGTGGGCTTTGCATGACGGCGTCAGCCGAGGCCCGTAACTCGTCCGTTCGCGCTCGTCGAATGGGTGGCTTCTTCGGCGCCGCCGACTCCGAAGCTCCCGCCGTGTTCTTACCCGAGGCTCCCGCAGTATTCCTCGGAGGCTTGCCCTGAAGCGCAAGAAAGCTGTGAAGCTTCGCGAGCGAACTCCCCTTGCTGAACGTCGGCTTCGCGAGGGAAGATTCCCGAGGTTTGCTCAACGTCGCCTCAACTTCTGCGGCTGCGACGGCAGCACCCGCCGCAGCGGCGGCGGCCGTTGCGGCGGCGGCGGCGGCAGATACCGGGCGCGATTTTGTCGGCGAGGCCCATTCCTGGCTGGCGCGAAGTTCCCCGACTGCCGCATCTGTCGCCGCTGCCACAGTCTTTGATACGCCCTCCGCGTCGAGTTTGATGGACCTTTTGCGCGAGAGGATTCGGGTCATCGCGCTTTCCGCCTCATCGCGCGCGTCCACACCAACCTCCGCGGGAGCGAGCCCGCGCGACACGTCAGACGCTTGCGTAGCCCTCGCCGTGACGTTTTCCTTCTCGTCCACCTTGATCACGTTTCCGTCGATAGATGCATCCATGCCCTTCCCAGCCGTATTCGCAAACGCTGCCGTTTTCGACTCTTGAGACGCACGGAGCGGTGACCGTGGCGGCGTCGGCGTCGCCGACTTTGGAATTGTCCCTTTCCGCGCCTTCTCGACTCGCGCTCCGACGACAGCCGCGTGTGCGTCGATCAGCCCTTGAAGCCTTGTGATGATGTCCTCGAACGCGGGTCGCAGTTCAGGATCCTGATCCCACGCGTCTTCAATCAGCGCGTCGTACAAATCGATGCTGGGAAATGTCGGCGCGCCGGCGGGCGGAGCGTCAAGCGGCGGCCGCTGGCCTTCCTCGACCACCGCGTGCATCAGTTGCCACTGTCCAACGTTGGCCCACGGAACCTCGAGAACGCGAAGCTCCCAGAGAACCACGGCGAAGGAGTAAACATCCGAGGCGCGAGAATACGATGCCGACTGAAGGACCTCGGGAGCCATCCAGCGCGGCGAATGTAAGCCGCCACCCGAACGCTCCGCCATCCCGGCGTACTTCGACCCGACCGAGGCGACGGCGACGCGGCTCAGGTTGAAGTCGCCGACTTTGACGCGGAAGTACCGATCGACCATGAGGTTTGGCGACTTCAAGTCGCGATGAATAATCGGAGGCGAACAGTTGTGCAGGTAGCACATCCCCGCCGCAGCGCCGAGCGCCATCTGCAGTCGAACGCGCCACTCCAAGGGAGGCACGCCGGGCTTCGTGTGGCGCTGCAGCACGGAGAATAGAGACCCGCGCGCGCAAAACTCCTCAACAATGGCTGGTGGCGATCGGACCGCGCCGAGGAGCAGGACGATGTTCGGATGTCGAAGTCGCGCCATGATGCCCACCTCCTTCTCGAGCTCGTCGAGTGCTTCGACGGCGGCTGCATCTTCGACAGATCGAGTCATTGAATCGTCCGATGCGGCGACAAGGGTATCGGGATTGTTGGCGGCGGCGGTATTCCCGGCTCGATCGGCGACGGCGCCCACCGCCATTCTCACGCCGCGCTGCTTCTCGAGAGGGTCCTCCCGTCCCGCGAACGAGGAGGGAGGACCGAGCATCTTTACAGCGACCTCCGTATGCCCCGCCCACATCGCGACGTAGACGCGCCCGAAAGACCCTTCACCGATGCACTTCTTCAACTGGATCTCTCTGAACGGGATGAGCGCGGTGTTCTGACCGAGCGACGACGAAGCGTTGGACGCCATGCCCGCGCTGCGCGTCGCCGCGAGCGCGTTCGGCGTTGGTGGAATCGAGCCCGAATCTGTCGTCTCAGTCGATCGCGAAGACCCGGCGTCGTTGGGAGTAGCCCCAGGCACTGAGTCGCGAGAGAGCGGTCGTCCCTGATTCGAGTGCTCGCGCGGTGGCGTGCCTGACTCCGCGCGTCTGGGAGCTTCGCGAGCTGGCGGGGGCTGCGCCGCACGCACTGCAGATTCCAGTTCGGCGAGGGGCCAAAAGATCATCGACCCGAAAAACCCCGTCGTGACGATGCCGGTGTTTTGCCCGCCGCCGTCGACAGCGCGGAGAAGCACCATCCCGCTCCTGTGCGCCTGGATTCGTGCCGGTGCCCAATTCGCAGTGCCGACGGCACCGCCGAGTGTCGCGCCGGTTGATCCGGCGAGGGGCAAAATTTTGAGCGCCCCGGATCGATACCCGAGGCACAGGAGGCCCTCAAGAACGGCTGCGGCGACGACCAAGCCCCCAGCGGGTCGCGGACCGGCGAGCGTCTCGGCGCGTTCTCCGACTCTGTCAGCAGCCCACCAGGTTTGCGCGGCGCCGGTGGCGTGCGCCGTGACGATCTGTCCCCCGGCAGCGTGCGCACAGATCCCAATGCACGCGCCCAAATCGCGATAGGATGAAGTGGCCACCCTGACGCCCGTCTCAACGTTCCACGTCTCGAGGTTGTCGTCCGAAGTCGACGCCCAAACGATAGGGCCAAAGCGGAGCATCTCTTTGACGCGCGACTTGGCTTTGCCTCTCTTCTCCCCGCCGTCCCCGCCGTTCGTTTCTCGCGCGTCAGACTCAACCCCCGCGCGCTGGCCCGAGTCGCGAAACGTGCGAACGACTTTCGCGCATGCCTCCTCAGTCTCTGCCGCCTCCACTTCAACGATGCTTCCATCCGCGAGCGCCACCCAGGCCATCCCGCGAGCGACGGGGGTGAGCGCCGTCACTGCCGCTCCCCGAGAGTTCGCCAGTGCAGTCCCCCCCCAACGGCGCGCGATGTCTGTATCCCACGTCGCCACACCCCCCCAATCCGTTCCCGTCCAGAGCAACGCGGACGATTCCTCCGCGGCGATTGCAGTGACATCACCGAGACATCCACCGAAACACCGTGCCTTGGATTTATGCGCAGCGTGCCCTGCGGAAGAGGTTCCACCCGCGGCGGTGTCGTCGTCCACCGTTCTGCGCGATTCGAGAAATAAATCAAAGGCTGAGAGTGTCGCCGACCGGTTGCTCGCCCACCAGAGCTCCGAACCATCCACGCCCGCGGCACACATCACGCGCACGTCCCCGCCAACGATCCAGTGCGCAGCGCCCCCGCGAAGCATGCGTCGCGGGCGGTCGGGTCCGACGGAGAGTTTCTTCATCGAGCCGAAGAAACGACCTCCACTTCGCTCGTTCGGTCTCGACTTGCGGTCGCCGTTGTTGAGGGTGCCACCCGCGCCCAAGCCGCCGACCGCACCGGTCAGGTTCCAAAGCTGACCTTCAAGAGCCTCGAGATCGTATCTCAGTTCCTCGAACTTACTCTCCGTGGCATGGTACCAGAATATGCGCACGATCTTCTGCGCGCGTGAGTATTGGCCGTACACGCGAACGCGTGCCACAGCGAGCCCGAGAGCAGCCAAAACGCCGCTGCAGAGACGCTTCAGCTGCGTCTGCGTCTGCGTATCGAGCGCGGGAGACACCGCGGTCGCCTCGGCTAAGGCCACGTTCACCGCTAGGGCGGCGCCCAGGACGATCGCGCACTTCTCGCGGTGCGAAACCGCAGCGCGCGTCGCGAGCTCGAGCTCGCGCGTCGCGGCTTCGCATCCGGCGAAGACGCTAGCGAGATCGCCCGCCGAGCTCGTGGGCATCGCGAGCGCGGTGCCCACGGTGCTCGGGCTGCCTAGCCGAGATTTCGCCGTAGGAGGCGTTCCCTCGGAGTATCGCGCGCTGCCGCCTTGCGACGTTGAGCCTCCCATTCGCGAGCCCGTGCGCAACGCGGCAAGCGCAGTATCATGGGCCTCTTCAGAGACGATCGCGTTTTTTCGGTCAGCGCGTTCCTCGCGCGATGCGACGGCGAGCTCCACATCCCCAAGGCTCAGCGGCGAGGCTTCCGCGGCGGGCATGTCACCCGAGGAGTCACGGCGGCGCCTCGCGCGGCCGGGCTACCTCCGGGTTCACGCCGCCGCGCCGCGGAGTGGGACGTCGAAGGCGAAGATACGAAGAGTGTCGTTTAAACAGCTGGTCGAGAACGGCGTCGTGCACTTGTCGCGGGACGAGGAGAAATCCAGCCGCGGGCTCGCGACTCGTCGCGCCCGGGCTCAGGCCGCCCGTTTGGCTGGCGCCAAACCTGTCGGTTCTGGGGGAGAGAGAAAGCAGCAAACGACGACGAGCGTGTGACGCCTGCCGTCCACGCAGCTTCGCGCGATACGCCGGCTCGCGCACTCGACGCCGCGATGGCCGATGACGGCGAGGGATCCCTCCCCAAAGGTACGCGATGGAAGGGAGACGGCGCGTCGACAACACCGACGCGCGTCGTTGTTGGTTTCAGCCGAACGCGACCTTGGCGAATCGAACGCCCCCGTTCCCCAGGGCTTTCCACACGCGACACCGTCCATTCACACCGCCCTACCGATCATCCACTGACTGCAATCTCTCTCATATGTCGCACCGTGACGATCGCAGCGACCGTGGCAAAGATGATCAGCGAGCGACTTCCCCCGGGCCTGAAGATGTCGGCAGAGGTGAAAGAGATGGTTCTCGAGGCTTGCAACGAGTTCGTGCAGTGCGTCGCGTCCGAGGCGAATGAGATCTCCACCAAGGAGAACAAGACGACGATTATGCCCGGACACGTCGTAAACGCTTTGAAATCGCTCGACTTCGAGGCGTACGTCGAGCGTGTGAGCGCGGCGGCGGAGGAGATGAAGGAGGAGGGGAAGGAGGCGAGGGCCGAAAAGAAGAAGAAGAAGGGGATGCAGATGAGCCCAGAGGAGGCCCTCGCGCTTCAGGAGAAGATGTTCGCAGAGGCGCGGGCGCGGTATAACTCCGGGGATGCTTCGGGCGCGGGCGGGGCACCAGGAGGCGGCGCTCCGCCACCGCCGCCCGCACCCGCCGGCGGGAGCTTGGACTGAGAAAGCGGCGAAGGTGACATCTCGCGGGAGAGAAGGGTCAGGATTCAGACGGAGCGCGACGATGGGTGATTCGCTTACATCTGCTCGTGCGAACTGCTTCAATGTCGTTGAAAAGAACTATATCCGTGGAAGAACCGTCGACGACGTCATTCCCATCATCAGAATATGTCGTCCGTCCCGCAGCACCCGCCGAGAATGGAAGAGACCGCCGCTCTCCCGCCAGGAATGTAGCTCAGACAGTACCACGCCAGCGCGCAGGATTGAACCGCGAGGAAGATCACCGTCAGCCCGAAACTCTTGTAGTAGCACGCCGCCACAAGCGTCATGATCTGTGTCCAAACGGGATGGGATGGGGGAGACACGTCAGGAGCGACTCAAGAGTTTCGGACGCCTCGTGTGCTTGGAAGTGAAACAAACAAACGTCAGCGCCAGCCGGGCAAAATTCGCAGGCCACGAGTCTGGCTCGCCGTTGCGTACCATGGACCCCAAATAGACGCACGTGGCCACCAGCCGCGTCCCCTTGAACATCCCCTTCGCCTGCGCCATGAATCCCGTGAGGAAGCCCGTGCTTCCGAGCGACAGGATGTTCCCCATCGTGTATAAGATCGCGAACTTCGTCGGTCGAAGCCACATAAGGCTCGACAGGAACGAACAGAACAGCCCGGCGGAGACGCAGACGACGAACCCGTACAGCCTCTGCATGCGCGTCAGGGAGAAACACTCGTTGAGCTCGTCCAGAAGCTCGGGGGGATTGTCTGGCTCCATCCCCGCCATGAGCTTCACCTTGTCGACCATGGTCTGCGGCATCTTGAGCCGCGGGTCGTGCGCGCGGGGAGGAATGTTGAAGGATCTGAGCCCGCCGGCGAGAAATCTCCAACCGACATTCTTTTCAACCTTTGGCGGGACGTTTTCGTCAGACTCGGCACCTCAGTCGTTGAAGATCCACCTCGCATCGTTGGCGCGCGAAGCGCACTCGCGCATGCGCGTCCCGTCCCCCTCGAAGCGTCGGGGCGGTGGCGCGCTCTCGCGCGTTCTCCGCCGCCCACGCGTCGCGATCGTGGCGGTGGTCGTCGCTGGCGCGCTCCTGTGGATCGTTGCTTTTACATCGCTGGAGCTCACGACGGTCTCGTCCGCCTCCGCTCTCGTCTCTCGCCGCTCGAACGCGGCATCATCTGCCGACCTCGAGCACGGCGATTACGTCTCCGTGGTGAGTCCGCCGGCATCACCATGTCCCACGTGTCCTGATTGCTCGACGACTTCGGGGACTGGGCCTCGCACGCCGCATCCCGACGCGGTCACTTTCGTTCTCGTCGCGACGATGCGCCCGAACGACGGCCCGAGAGCCGTCGCGCTCCTGGCGAGCATGCGCCGATTTTTGGATCCGAAAGCGAGCGCGGTGCACGCACTCGTTGTCATCGTTCCGAGCGCCGAGCTGACGTGGTGGCGACTGGCCGCGCAAGCTCTTCGCGGTGGCGGCGAGCACGGAGAGGTCTTCTTCGAAGTTCGAGTCGTCGCGGAGGACGACGTCCTTCCCACGCCCACCGCCCGGTTGCGCGTTGCGGCGCCTAAAGCTAACCAGCGCGAGTCGAGGGGCGCGGGCTACCGCGTGCAGATGCTGCTGAAACTGGCCGTCGCCGCGAATCACGTGCACACCGACTTCTACGTCACGCTCGACTGCGACGTTCTGCTCGCAAAGCCGCTGAAACTCGGGACGCTCGTCCGCGCCGGGAAGGCGTTGACGCAGGGAGAGATGGGGGGGCCACACGTGTCTCGGTGGATGTCGCATTCATTGGACGCGTTCTTCGGTGATTCCCCGGGCGCGTCGAAAGGTAAGGAGGGCGCGGACCGGTGCGGCGTGCAGACGTTGAAGCAGACGATTGGGGTGACCCCGGCGGTGTTATCGACCCGCGTGGCGTTGGCGGCGATCGCTCGGCTTCAAACACTCGGCGGGGACGTCGGATGGGACGAGCGGCTGTTTCGCACGCTCGACGAAGGATTGGACTGGACCGAGTACGGGATGTACGCCGCGGGGGCGTGCTTGGAGGGGATGCAAGAGGAGGTGCACTATCGCGACCCGAAGCTTCGATTGTACGACGCGACGCTTCAGGAGGACGGGTCCCGGTTTCGAGACCCCGCGGCGATGTCTCGCGCGTTCGACGCGGACGCGCCGGTATTCCTCGTACTGCAGAGCATCGGGGGGAGCGACGCCGCGGGGGCCGCCGAGGCCGTCTGGCCGCACCTGTCGATGAGCGACGGAGAGTGACGTGAAGTGATACGTAGGGACGGCGCCCGCGCGTTTTGCACGTGTGCCCTATCATACTCTTCCCCCGAATAAAATCCCTCTCGCGCACTTTCCGCTCACTGGCTGGTGTACACCTCGCGCCCCGTCCCGTGGACGAAGATGACTCGCTCGAGGCCGTCGACGATTTGTTCGGTGTACTTGGCGTACGCCGTCGGGTTGGCCATCACGATGGCGTCCGGGTCCGGGAGGTTGACGATGACGAGGCGCGCGTCTCCGCTCTTCTCGCGGATGATTCGGTTGAGCGCCTCCGCGCTGGACGCGTCCGTGACCCAGGACGTCGTCGCCTCGGGGACGACGGGCGTGAGCGGGCGCGGGGAGTACGTTCGCGTCACGTCCTCCGCGCCGAACGAAACCGCCTTCTTCGTCCGCGGTTTCGGCGAGAGGATCTCGGCGGCCGGGGGCGCGGTTTCGGACCCACCGTCACCGGAATCCCCTATGGCGACGCGGACCTCGTCCGACTTCACGCCCGAGGGCTCCCCGTCCTCCTCGTCTCGCACGCGCACGCGCACTTCGCCCGTGGGCGTCCCCGGGATCGGCGAGAGGCTTCCGCCGTTCGTCTCCGATTCTTTCGTGCCCGCCTTCTCCTCCGGCTTTGTCGCGACGGCGGCCATGTCGAAGATAGACGCGAGGCTCGCGTGACCCTGGGCCATCGGGTTGGCGTCCCCAGGCGCCATGCTATTCCGCCGCAGATGTCTGATGTCCATGGTCTCTTCCCCCTCCACGTCCGCGTGCGCGACGAGCATGTCGATCTCCGACGGGAACGCGCGCTTCATGCTCGACGCCTTCGACGGCGCCCCCTCCCTGTGCGACGCGTCGCGCGAGTCGTTCTCCGGGCTCCCCGGCGGCCTCGTCGGCGAGCGCGTCCTGGGGTCCGGCGGCGTGGACGCGCCGCTCGCGTTCCGTTCCGGGGTTTCCGCCCCCGAGTGGGTCGCGGAGCCTGTCAGGGAGGAGAGCCCGTCGTGGGTTCTCGCCCCGGATCCCCCCGCCTGCGCCTGGAGGAGCTCCCGGCGGAAGAGCTCCGCCTGTTCCTTCCGCATCGTCCAATCGTGCGTGTACGCGTACATGTCCGCGTCGTCGCCCGCCTCCACGACGCTCACCTCGGCGTTGATTCTGAACGCTTCGAGGACGTGCACGAGGCTCCGGCGCATCGCTTCCGGGTCCTGCGCTCGCTGAACGACCGTGTGCACGCGGAGCTTACACTTCTCCCACGTCTTGTGCCTCAACAGAAGGTGCGCGATCATGAGGAGCAAGCCTCCGTCGTGCACGACCCACCACACGTCCAAGAACCCGGTGAGGCGCTCGTCGCTCGTCGGGAACGCGCCGAGGCCGACGCACAGGAGCACGGCTTTCTCCGCGGCTGTGCATTCGCACACCGTCTCCACGAGCGTCTTCGCCCGCCGCGTCTCGTCGTCCTCCGCGGCGTCGTCATCCTCGGCGCCCTCCGCCGCGGCGGACTCCTTCGGCCAGCCGAGGAGCACGGTGTTCGGCTCCAAGCCGCCGAAGCCCAGGCCTTGGATCGCGAACGTCGTCCCCGCGCGGTACTCCGGGGCGACGAGGCAGTGCGCGAACCCGCGCACGTTCGCGGCGGCGAGCCTCTCCTCGAGCCTCTCCCTCGTCGCGCTCACGCGTTTCGCGAGCCCCCTCTCCGTGGCGAGGTGCCCCTCCTCGATTTCCGCCGCGACGCACAACCCTCGGCCCTTCTTCAGCTGCGACGCGACCGAGAGGAGCTTATCCCCGCTCTCGGACGCGTTCTCGTTCGAGGGCCAGCTCGGGAGGCACAGGAGCTGCGGTCTCCAGTTCGTGGAGTGCCTCCGTTCGTGCGCGAGGTCGAGCATCGCGCTCGTGGCGAGGTCGAGGCGGATGCCGCCGAGGGCGGAGCCCCAGTCGACTTGCACCTGCGAGGACTCGATGTACGCGACGAGCGCGCCCAGGAGCGCGACGGCGACGAGGGCAAAGTACCACTTGATGACGAACGCGAGCGTCGTGCACACGATGAACCCGGCGAGGCCCAGGGACCAGTGGAAGTACCGCCACGTCGGTCGCCAGGAGGGGGCCTTGGTGAGCCCGAGCGCGAACGTGGAGAAGTTCAACGCGGCGTACGCGGAGAGGAAGCAGATGCTCAGCAGCGGCGCGACGAGGTCGAGCGACCCGATCATGCTCGCGACGAGGCAGAACCCCGTCGTCATGACGAGCGCCATCGTGGGCTCGCCCGCGTCGTTGAGCGGCGCCGCGCGGTGGAGGAAGGGCACGGTCCCGTCCGCGGCGATGGCGTTGAGGATTCTCGGGGCGGAGATGAGGCACTGCAGCGCCTGCGAGAGCGACGCGATGACGATCCCGATCTGCGTCGGGAGCGCCAGCGGCCACGCGATCTCGCTGACGACGCTCATGCTCTCGCCGCCCCCGCCGGCGAGTAAGGCGCGCCGGTGCCCCGCGGTGTACGCAGCCTGGGGGCCGCCCTTGAGGAACGCTCGGTCCGCCACCGCGCCCCACATGATCATGTACGACGAGTACATGCACGCGCTGATGCAGATGGCGGAGAGGGTGCCCCACGGGATGCTCACCTCGGGTTTCTTCAGGGCCTGCGAGCGATTCGCGCCGGCGAGGATACCGGTGAAGCACGGGAAGAACACGCTCAGGACGTCGCTGAAGGTGACGCCCTCGGTGTAGTCGGAGCCCCAGTTATCTCTCAGCGTCGACGTCGTCAACCCCGTCACCGAGTCCGGCGCGCCGCTCATGGGCGCGGCGATCAGACCCGCGTAGTACGACGCCAGGGTCAGGCCGACGACGGCGGCGAAGAACAGGCCGAGCTGCGACACGAGTTTCATCCCGCCGTGCACCATGAGCGCGAGCGCGGAGGTGAGGAGGACGGCCCACACCCGGACGGCGCCCTCCGCGCCCATGCCCATGTACAGGCTCGGATCGACGTAGAGCATCACCTCGACCGCGCCGAGGACCTCGAGCACCGCCAACAGGGAGAGGCCGAAGAAATACGTCGTCCCCACCGCGCCGCCGAGCTTGTGCCCCAACGCGCGCGAGATGATGAAGTACGCGCCGCCCGCCTCGACCGGGCCGTTCGTCGCCATCGCGGAGAGGCTCATCGTCGTGAAGAAGGAGGAGGAGAAGCTGATGGCGACGATGAGCAGCGCCTGGCCGACGCCCGCGTGGCCGACGACGAAGAAGAAGCGAAGGAAAATCAGCACGCCCCACATGTTCTCGCACGTGGGGACGATCACCCCGGAGAGCGTCCCGAGCGACGCGGGGGCCGCGGAACCGCCCATCGCGCGCGCCTCGTGTCGTTCGCAGAAGGAATAACTAACGACGAAATATCAAGCGGCGGCGCGTCGTGGGGAGGGCGCGACGCGGACGGCGGACGGGAGTGACGCCCGATACTCGATGCCCGCAGCGCCGACACGACCGAAGCGTCGACGGCCGAGTGGCTGCGGGGCGGCGTCCGCCGGGATGGGCGCGCGCGGGCGTCTGGGAAACCGCGGCGGCGCCCTTTCGAACCTGAGTCGAAAAGGCGAGGAGGCGAGAACTGTTGTTGCCTCGAGGCGCGGCGCGCGGCGGGTGCCGTCGTTCTCGAGTGCCCTCGGAAAACTGCGAGCGAGCGGTCGGACGCTGGCTCCGAACAGGGCGATGCCGGGCGTGTTCAGGGACGACCCTCCGGCTCTAGCGGGCGGGCACGATGCGTGTTCAATCATCTCGCACGAGGCTAAATTCCATAAAGATATCTTATAGTCATCACCCCCCTCACCCGCGCGCGACCAAGACGCCTCTCGCGATCGTCTCCGCTCAAATTCACGCGATCAGTCCACCTTGTCGCTCGACCTCTCTAAGATTAGCAGGAACCCGGGGTACGTCTTCGGGAGCGCGAACGGGATTTTCGGCGTGTACTTCATGTGGTCCGCCTTGATGCTCTCCAGCACGACCTTGGCCTTCTCCAGGTCGAAGACGCGACCCTCCGTCGCTCGAAGGTGCGCGAGACACTTGGCCGCGTCCGCCTCGGATTTCACCCACGGGCGATAGTTCAGCGCCATCCACTGGTGGGCGAGGTCGTCGCCCGTCTCACCGGCTTCCTGGGTGGAGGACGCGCGGGTCGGCGTTCGCGACCCGGCGCGACGCGCCCGCGGACGCCGCGAGCGCAACAGGCACGGGGTCGCGAACGTCGCGAGAGCGTGCGTGTGTGACATGGCCACTGTGCTATCGAAAGTGCGCGCAGTTCAGTTTTCGCTCGACGACACGATTGGGGGAGGCCAACAACGAACGACGCGCCGGGGAGAATATGGCCTCGGGGGCCCTCACCGGCCTTGACCGGTGGACTCCCGCGGAGAGTATATCGTGCGCGCGTCATCGCGCGTCGCGATCTTTTGAAATACAACCGCCGGTGTATGAGTTCGGTTCGGAGCGGCGTCTGCGAGCCACTGGGCGTCTCTCCGCCCCTCGCGTCTCCCCGCCGCCCCGCTCCCTTCTCTCTCCGTCCACCGTCGCCTCCCGCGCGGGAACGTCGATCCGCTAATGATCATCCCCTCGCGATCCGTTCGCACGCCGCTCTCAGAGCGTCGGCTGTCCAGTCTGCGAACGAAGAAGAGAGGCGGAGAGGGGAGATGGAGGCAAAGGTCAGGACGTGTTCTTCAGAGACCTGAAGCGTCTCTCGAACGTGCGGCGCCCTTGGGGGGGAAAACGCAGAAAGACGGGTTCGAAGGGTTGCGCGCTCGGCGGGGTTTCTCGCGCGTACCTTCGCCTCCTCCTTCAGGCGCTCGTCGCGGTACTGCAGAAGCCTGTCGAAGTTATCGTTACCCGTCGCCTTCGGCTTGCCCTCGTACGCGTGGTGAATGAGGTACTGCACCCCGCCCATCGCCGTGATGGCGCCGACGATGATGGCAAACGGAGGGAAGGATTCGTACGGCTGTGAGGGGAGAGGGCGGGACGGGGCGCGATCGGTCAGGTGGGCGAACGACGGAGACGCGCTTCGCGGCTAGGCGGGTGCGTCACGAGCGGCGGTGCGGGGAGATGCGTGAGGAGGGCGCGGCGACGCGACGCGCGCGACGAGGTCGCGTCGCGCCCGTCGTGGACGCGTCGCCGCGACACCCTGGCGGCCGAACGAGGGGCATCCGCGGGCGAGGGTCGCACCATCTCGCGTCTCGCCCAAGAACCCGCGTGAAGTCTCGCGACGGCGAGGGCGCGTCTGCGGCGAGTCGTCGACGCGCGAGGACCGGCTCGATGGAACCGCGCGCTCGTCTGTGGGGAGTGGGCGGGGGAGCCCGAGGCAGGGGGGACGGGGGACGCGGCGGAGAGGGTCAAACAGTCACTACAAGTATGCCCTGGATGAGACTGTTTGCCCATACGAAAACTCTCGCCGGCGAGGTCCGCCGGCATCAAGCAGCGCCTCGCCCGGGTTCAGCTCAGCTCGTACACTGCTGTCGGGCTTGTTCGACAACAAATCAGCGACTATCGTCATCCCTTCGCGTCGCTCTCGACGCTCACTCGCACGGTTTCCCCTAGATCGAGATCTAAGGTGTCTTCATCCCCCCCCATCGTGGACACTCTCCTGTGTCTTCCCCCCTCGCCCCCCCCCGTCGCCTCCTCCACGGGAGCGCACCCCGGCGTCGGATACCTCGCCCTGAGCGCATCCTTGAAGCGTTCGTGTTTCACCCCCGGCGCGCGGCTCCTCGCGAAGCTCTCGAGCGCCTCGTCCGCGCTCAACCCGCATTTCTCGATTAGATAGCAGCACAGGACGAATCCCGTCCGGTTGAACCCGTACGCGCAGTGTATGGCGACGTGCTCATCCGGGTTCGACGCCCAAAAGTCGGCGGCGACGGCGACGGCTTCCGAGACGACGGCCACGTCGGGGACGCTCTTGGCGACGTTCCTGACGTGCACGCGCCGAACGTCCGCGGGGACGCCGTCCTGGTACAGACAGTCGTGGTTACTCAGATCGATGATGAGGCCGACCTTGCGCCCGAGCTTAAGCTGTGCCTCTAAAAACGCGGGTAACGTGAGGACGTTCTCGAACGCGGCGGGGTCCGCCAGCAGCGTCGGCGAGAGCGGCGTCTTCATCGGGATGAACTTGGACGGCGCCACGGGCTCGCCGAAGCTCGCGTAGTCGCCCCATTTCTGCAGCTTATTCAGCACGGTCGGGACGTTCGTGTCCGTCACCGCGGTGTTGAACGCGGGGTTCGAGGGCGTCCGCCGCGGGGCACCGGTCGAGTCCTCTCCCGCGACCACGCCAGCAGCATCGTCGCGCTCCGATATCCCGACCGAAGCCGACACGACCCCGGCCTTCGTCGCGTCGACGGCGGGCGTCGCCGCGTACACGCGCGAGGCGGGTGACGGCGCCGCGTCATCCGCACCGACCATCGCGACGCGGCTGGAGGGACGATACCCCCGTGGGCGCGCGACCGCGCGTCGCACGGAGTGCGGGCACGTGCGGCTCAGCGAACGCAGAGCCGACGAGGAAGGAGTGGTGAAATTCTCCGCAGATTCCATTGTCCGATGTCATTGAAGCGCGCTGCGCGCCACGAGCTTCAGAGCCCCGAACCCTGGCGCGTGATTTCTACAAAGCCCCGCGTCGCCCTGCGCGTTCGCCCTCTTCATCGCGCGCGCGTCGTCGACAGACACACGCCGCAACCATGGGTCGCGTTCGCACCAAGACGGTCAAGAAGGTGCGTCGTCGTTGATCGCGTCTCGTCGCTCGCTGCGCGAGTCGTCGTCGGACCCGGGATGCGCGCCATCCTCGCTTTCCCGTCGAGTCGCCACGGCTGGAGCCCCAACGCGCGGATCGAGCGGCACCTCGCGGACGTCGCCACGACCGTCCGCGACTGGGACGGCGACGCTTTCCCGCGGCTCGACGGCGTCGCGCGTCTCCGCGTCTGTGCCGCTCGTCTCGCAGCGTCGTTCGCGCGGTCTCCCGTCGCGCTCACCGTCCGACGTCGCGCGTGCGTCAAAGGTTTTCACGATGACGCGAACGGCGCGGAGACGCGACGGCGCCGGCTCGACGCGACGCGAGATCTCGCGCGTTCGTGTTCCGCGTCCGCTGTGCGCGTCGATGCGCGCCGCGCCGCGCGGTGGCGTTCTCGGTTCGCGCGCGCGTCGGTCGCCGCGCGTCCCCGGGGACGCGTCGCACGCCGGGTGTTTTATTAGGGTTTTCGCGTACCGCCGAGACGCGTTTCATGTTTTTTGGTCTCGCGATACTGACCCTTGTCCCCCCTCGTCTCCACTCTTCCAGGCCTCTCGCGTCATCATCGAGAAGTACTACTCTCGTCTCACTCTCGACTTCGCGACGAACAAGCGCATCGCCGAGGATGTCGCCATCATCCCCTCCAAGCGTCTTCGCAACAAGATCGCCGGTTTCACCACGCACCTCATGAAGCGCATCCAGCGCGGCCCCGTGCGCGGCATCTCGCTCAAGCTCCAGGAGGAGGAGCGCGAGCGCCGCATGGACTTCGTCCCCGACGAGTCCGCCCTCTCCGTCGAGTCCATCGAGGTCGACCGCGACACGATGGACATGTTGAAGAGCCTCAACATGGCCAACCTCCCGGCGGTGACGCTGCAGCAGCGCTCCGGCAACAGGTTCCAGGGCAACCGCAAGGAGGGTGGGGGCGGCAACCGCAACTAGGCGAGGCGCGATGGATATCGTGACCAAAGAGAAGCCGAATAAGAGGGTTGGGGTAGCTACTTTGTAATCGTCGACGACAGTCTGCGGTTTCACGGCGAGACGATTACACACGCGACGCGCGAAGATGGGCGCGGCAAGCCGGACTCGGACGACTCCCCGCCCTCCCGGAACCCCGCTCGCGCCGCGCTCGTCCCCGCGTTCGGATCGATCCCGACCTCTAGTCCTCGATCGGGCTGATGATCAATCGCTCCAGTCCGTCCGGCGACTTCATCACCTGCGTCACCATGGACACCTTCACCACCTCCTCCCCCGTTCCGTCCACGAGCGTGGCGCACAGGAGGCCGACGTTGTTGAGCATCGAACTCTTCACGCCCTCGATCTCGATGCCGTCCGCGTGGAACACAAGGGTCGACTTACCCGCCTCGTACGTCGTCTTCTCGCAGCTCCCGACCTGCGACGGAATGCGGGGAGGGTTCGGTTAGCGATGGAGGCGGGAGGCCGAGCGAGGGCGGGCTCAGAGCGCGTCTCGCAACGGTCGCAGACGAAACAAGCGACCGGAAACGAACACTCGCGCGCACCTCCAAGATGTGACGCGCCGAGCTCATGTCCACGACGTAGGTGACGTTCCACCGCGCGTCCACGATGCGCGCGTCGCACGTGAAGTCCATCTGCGCTTCAGGAGGGGCGGATGAGGTCGAGACGGGACGGGGGTGAACGTTAGTCGTGTCCAGTGCCGAGTCGGACGTTTGATGAGGGCACATAAAGCGTGGGAACGCGCCTCGAGGTTGAGCTCCGCCCCCAGGGGCGCGGGGTTCGGGGTGACGTCTAACCGCGACACTTCTACAGTGATCATCGCGGTGGTGATAGCGGGCTCGACCACGCGGTGTGATGTCAAGGGCGGGCGAGGCGGAGAAGTGAGATACGCGGGGGTGCCCAGATTTGGTTTTGCGCAGTGCGCGTCCGCTGAACGCGGTGATTTCACTACTGCCCTAGTGGCTGCTCAAGATTCTCGGAACGCGTGCGAGCGGACGGTGCGCCTCGCGTTGAGGTCCTCGCTTCTACACCGACGAGCGCGCGCGACGTCCTCGCGCGAGCTCGAGGACTCGCGCGAGCTCCGGTCGGGACCGACCTTTACCCCCCAACCCGCGGTCGAGGCTCAGGAGCGTCGCGGGCGTTTTTCGTCGCGAATCGTCGTCCCCCTGACTCGATTCCGCGGCGCGCCCGCATGTCGCGCCTCGACACCCTCCTGGCGCTTCACGACGCGCACAGCTCGAGCCCTTGGCGCGATGTCCACACTCGCGATGCGATGCGTCACCTCGAGGCGGCGGCCGGTTCGTCCTCGGACGTCCCCCTCCCCACCGAGCTCCCCGGCGACGTCGTCCTGCGCTTCCTCGCCGCGGCGAATCTCGATGCGTCGCGCGTCTCGCGATCCGCGTTGGCGTCCGTCATCGTCGATTCCGGCGGGTCCCGGGGGCTTCCTTCGCTGACCCCCTCCTCGCGCGTCTCCACGAGCGCGCTGGTGCTTTTTCTGTGCGCTCTGTGCGACGGCTCGTTCGAGGCGAAGCTCGACGCGTGCTTCTCCGCGGCGGACGTCGATCGAATCGGGCGGCTCTCCGAGGCGCAGACCGTCTCGCTCTTCGACGCCAACGCGGCGCTCGTCGTGTCGGCGCTCGCGTCTTCCGCGAACCCGGGCGCGCCCGTGGACGCGGAGTGGATCGGGACGGCGTGGCGGGAGGCGACGCGGCGGCGGTTCAGAGACGAACCGACGCGTCCGCTCGATCGCGAGCGGTTCGGCGCGCTCGCCGCGCGCGCCGTCGACGCCGTCTCCGTCGCCGCCATGGACGAGAGCGCGGCCCGGTCCTCCGGGGCGTCCGCGCACCAGGGCTTGGACCTCGAGATGAGCGATTTCGAGAGCGCGGACGAGAGCGGCAACGAGGGCGGGCACGACTCGAAGGAATCCTCGAACGCGTTCGCGGAGGTTCTCGCCAACCTCGGCCTCGCGCCCGCCGCCGCCGAGAAGAAGGGGCACAGGCGCGACGCGAGCGGCGGGAGCGGCAAAGGCGGCCAGGACCGCGCGGGATCTCTTCCCGGGACGGCGACGAGGCACAGGCACAGGCGCGCGCAGAGTTCATTCGGAGGGAAGGGCGATAAGGCGGGGGGGGAGAGCGTGCTGTGGAACATGTTCGCGAGCATCACGAGCGGGTACGAGAAGGCGCGGAGCAAAACCGTCGGGAACGAGGCCGAACTCCACGCCGCGGGGGGCGCGCCCGCAGGGTCCGGCTCGCCGCCCAGGGAGCGATCGACGGCGTCGCCCGGACGCGGCGCGTTCGGTTCGAGCGTGCCGCGTGCGTCAAAGCTCCGGCGCGTCGCTTCGGCGTCGGACCGCGTCGATAAGATGGCGGAGATGGCGAGCCGACTCGAAAACGCCGAAGGCAGCGGCGCGTTCGGGACGCCTATCCCGAGGACTCCGAGAACCGCCCCGGGGACCCCCGAGCGAGCGATCGCGACGACCGCTAAGAAAAGCGCGAAGAAAGGTGTCGTCGGAGGTTCGGAACCGAAAGCGAGCGAGGGGGATGCCGTGACGGCCAGCCGAAGCCCCTCCCGCGTCCCCTCTCGACCGGCGCCGGCGTCGGACGAGACAGACGTCGAGGCGGGCGTCGTCCCCGAGTCCTCCTCGCAAACGCCGAAGTCTTCGAAGTCTGAGCTTCGGCGGGAGGAGCTTCGCGCGGCGCTCGCGGACGCCAAGGAGGAGAGCGCGATGGCCGGCGAGGAGCAGGAGGAGGAGGACGCGACGTTCGAGTCCGCGATCGCGTTTGCGCAGGAGGTGGGCGTGCGCATGTTCCTGTACAACATCGTGAAGATGTTGCTCATCATCGCCGTCATCGCCGCGGACGCGTCGGTGTGCGTGTGGACAATGTTCCACTTCGGGATCGTCATCGGCCTGAGTCTGGTCATGGTCATCAACTTCGCGCTCGCGATCCTGTTCGGCTTCTTCGTGCTGCGATACACCAAGCGCGAGAAGGGCATGATGCACATGGAGTACGGCCAGCACATGATGAAAGGGATGACGAACCTGATCGACAAGAACGCGCTCACGTCGCTCGGGGAACAGCTCGCGGCGCTCAACCTTGCCGCGACGGGGGCGAAGGAGAACAAACTATCCCGCCGGTCCTCCAGCCGCGCGATTCGCGACATGGAATACGACGACGACTACGACAGCGCGAACGGCCGCGGAAGGGGAGACGACGCGGTCTGAAGGAGCGGCGACGATGTGCCGCGCGCGACGTATGGGAATGCGCATTCGACTGACTACCTGAGGTATGGCTGTGATACTTTCTTCGGTCTGTTGTATTAGTACTATCCGAGGATTAGAACGGCGTGCGTGTACCGACCGCGCGCGCTTCACCGGCCCTCCGCGATGAGCTCCTTGGTCTTGGCGAGGTTATCATTCACGACCGCCTGCCTGGAGGCGGGCAAGGGCGCGATGCCGTTCGCGTTGAAGTGCCCGCTGACCTGGTTGATGGCGTTGTAGAAGGCTCGGCCGCTCGCCGTCTTCGCGGACCCGCCCGGCGCGTACTTGCTGCTCCACGTGTTGCCGTCCTTCTTCAGACCCGAGATCCTCTTCTCCCGCGTGAGGTCGTAGATGTCCAGCGCCAGCACCGCCTCCACCTCCTCCACCAGCGCGAGAGTGTCCTTCTGGTAGTTCGTCAGGTCGGGGTTCGTGCTCGCCGCGGCGGCGACAAACTTCTTCTGACTCTTCGCCTCGTACCCGCCGAGCTCCGCCTCGTCGCCGATGAGGAGCTTCGCGCGGCACTCCGCGCCCGCCTCCGTGGGATCGCACACCTGGGGCGCGCGGACCGCGAGCGCCGCGCGCGTCGGGACCGCGAACGCCGCGAGCGCCGCGGAGCCGAGCCCGAGCGCGAAAGCGCGGCGCGAGGCCGCGCGCGCGTCGCCCAGCGACACCGACGCATCGGCATCGTGCGCGGAGGGGGCGGTGTGCGCGGACGCGCGGACGACGCGCGAGGCGCGAGACGCGGTGGGCGCGGCGCCGCGGGGGGCGAGACGCGCGCCGGCGGTGACGAGGGAGGCGGGCATGGTTGAGTGGTGAGCGCGCCCCGGTGCCGAGGCTTGTGTGGGGGGCGCGTGCGCCATCGGAGTTGCTTTATTATCGACAGGTGGACGCCGCGATGTCGTGGCGCGCCGTGCGGCCTCAGGCGCGAACTCAGGAATCGACGGTCTGATCGTCCCGCGGATCATCGGCGGGCGCTGGCCGCGAATGCCCGCGTGCGAACGCTTCGCGCGGTTAGTACGACTCGTCGTGCACTCACCCCCCGCTGCAGGCCACAGCCTCGCGCGCGCGGGGTCGAATCGACGCGCGCGCGCGATCGATCGACCCCCGCCGGTCTCCGCGAAGGCGTCGCGGGCGCGCGGTGCTTCCCGGCGGACCTCTTCCCCTGGGACAGATCGCAGCGGGCGGGGGGTCGTCCGTCGCGGTCGATCGGTGCCCACCGAGAGAGGTACACTACAAGGAGGCGGGACCCCCGCGCCGGCGACGATGCGGCGCTTCCACGTCGCGCTCACCTGCGTGCTCTTCCTGTGCGCGTCGTTCCCGCGCCGCGCGATTTCCCTTCGCGCCTCTGACTTCGACACCACCGCGCCGTTCACGCCCGCGATGCGCCGCGGCGCGAGGGCGACGGTGCTCGAGATGTTCCACCACGGGTACGACAACTACGTCGAGCACGCGTTCCCGCACGACGAGCTCCGCCCGATGACGGCGACGCACACGGACTCGCTCGGCGAGCTCGGCAATCTCAACAAGGAGCACCTCTCCGAGACGTACGAGGGCGTGGCGCTGACCCTGATCGACGCCACGAGCACGCTCGCCGTGCTCGGCAACGCGACGGAGTTTGCCAAGAACGTCCGCTGGCTCTCCAAGAATCTCGACTTCGACGTGGACGTCCGGGTCAACGCGTTCGAGTGCAACATCCGAGTCCTGGGCGGCCTTCTCTCCGCGCACGCCCTCGCGCACGGCGACGCGGACGATCGCGTCGGTCCCTCGATGGGCGCTGGTTTCGTTCCCGGGTACGACGGCGCGTTACTTCCGATCGCGCTCGACCTCGGCGAGCGGCTCCTCCGCGCGTTCGACACCGCGACGGGCATGCCGTACGCGTGGGTGAACCTGCGCCACGGCGTTCGGCCCGGGGAGACGACCGAGACGAACGTCGCGGCGGTCGGTTCGTTCACCCTGGAGTTCGGGGTGTTATCGAGGCTCACCGGCGACGCTCGGTTCGAGACCGCGGCGAAGCGCGCGGTGCGGGCGCTGTGGAGCATGCGCGACCCCGGTTTGGATTTGTTGGGGAACACGCTTGACGTGCGGCGGGGCACGTGGACGAGCCGCTCGGGCGGCATCGGCGCCGGGTGCGATTCGTTCTTCGAGTACTTACTCAAGGCGCACGTCGTGCTCGGGGACGCGGAGTACCTGGACATCTTCAACGACGCGTACGTCGCCGCGATGCGTCACTACCACGACGACGGGTGGTACCACGAGGCGAATCTCCACACGGGCGCGCCGACGCACCTCCAGGCGACGAGCCTGCAGGCGTTCTGGCCCGGGATGCAGACGCTCTTCGGCGACGTGGAGGCTGCGAACCGAACGCACGCGCGGTTCGCGTCGGTCTGGCGCCGGTTCGGCATGTTCCCCGAGCGGTTCATGTACAGGGAGAACAAGGTGCACGCGAGCGAGAAGTACTACCCGCTCAGGCCGGAGTTTGCCGAGTCGAGCGCGATGCTGTGGTTCGCGACGCGCGACGATCGGTTCAGGCACGCGGGGCGGAGGATCGCGGAGGACATCAACAAGCACACCAGGGCGCCGCACGGGCACGCGAGCGTGAGGGACGTCCAGCGGAAAAAGCTGGAGGACCACCAGCCGAGCTTCTTCCTCGCGGAGACGTGCAAGTACCTGTACCTGTTGTTCGACGAGACGTTCCTGGAGAAGAGAAACGTCGCGTTCAGCACAGAGGGGCACCCTCTGCCCATCTTCCTCGCGCGCGACGACGCGAGAGTCGCGGAGAACGACCACGGGGAAGCGGGCCCCTCGGAAAAGCCGTACACCTCGCTCGAGTTCGTGGAGATGGTTCGGGGGGTCGCCGCGGAGGCGTACGACCGGCGTCGCCGCCGCCGGAACCTCGCGGGGACGTCGCGCGGTCCCGTCGTCCCGGCGCTCGGCGGGAAATGGGACGCCGCCGTCGCGAGCCTCCGCGTCGCGGCGCGGTGGCCTGACCCGTCCGCGACGCTGCACGGGAGCCAGCACAACGGCGCGGGGTGGGGCGCGACCGAGCGCCTGTGCCCCAACCTCGCCGTCGTCGGCACCGCCGTCGCGGGCGGCGTGTGCTCGACGGTGGAGAGCGACCCCGGGGGGGGGGG
>MDSW01120585.1_pt1 | contig 21714 bp, 8 predicted proteins | sample 811171 | NCBI WGS metagenome assembly MDSW01 (sample SAMN05326641, study PRJNA326480) | marine metagenome | isolation source: seawater | place: Atlantic Ocean: North West | collected 2012 | reverse complement strand
TCCCGTGCTCGCAGATGCTCCCTCCCCCGCACTCCTTGCACTGGCTTCGCACCCTCCCGTGCTCGCAGATCTCTGAGCCCCCGCACTCCTTGCACGTGCTTCGCACCCTCCCGTGCTCGCAGATCTCTGAGCCCCCGCACTCCTTACACCTGCGTCGCTCCCTCCCGTGCTCGCAGATCCCTTTCCCCGGGCACTTCCTGCAGCTATACCCTCCCCAACCCACTGCGTGCACGCACGTATCGCCGCTTCCCCGCACCCCGGCCGAGCGCGGACGCTTCCCGAGGGCCGGGGGCATGGCGGAACTCGCGCTCGGTTGTGACGCACGCTCCCGCTGCCGCGCTCCGAGACGCCGCCTCTCAAAGTTTCGGCACTTTCCGGAGAGTGCTGACGCGGATTGGAGCCGCGAAGTGTTGGACGCGGAATATCTTCCGGCGTCACTCTTCCCCCGATGGCTCACTTCCACCCGCGCGTCCTTCCGACACCTCTCTCACACCTCCGACAACATGCCCGCCGAGCTCCTCGACAAGATTTACATCGCGTACAACGCCCCGTACGCCCTGGGCAACATCACCGCCCCGAAGCAGTGCGTCTTCCCGTCCCGTCTCTTTTCGTGGCACTCGTTGTTAGCCGATCCGGTTCCCCGTTCGCACGTCTCGAGACTGACCGACGGTCCCTCACTCCGCCCCTTCTTCCCAGGGCGTGGGCCCCCGTGATGCCGAACATGGTCCGCGACGACCACGACGCGAAGGTCTTCCGCTTCCTCGGCGTCATGGGCTGCGCGCAGACCGCCGTCGGCATCGTCGCCCTCGGCGCCGATCAGCAGACGAGGGCGAAACTCGACGTCATCGGAGGCGCGACCGCGATCGGCATCGCGGGCGGCCTCGCGCAGTTCGACGCCGAGAAGGACATGGGCGGCCCCGTCAAGGACGTCATGAAGTACGGCAACATCGCCGCCAACCTCGCCATGGGCGCCATGATGATCAAGCGCGGCATGGACAACCTGGACAAGTAACGGAGGACGATCGGATCGGATCCAAAAAGTGTCGAACACGTCTGACGACCGGGCTAGGTGCTGTACTTCTTGGACGACAGCAGTCTGAGAGAGACACCACTCTGAGTTCGACGCCGAGCGAGCTTTCTGAATACACGCGACGACGCTTCGCCACCCCCTCATCACTCCTCGTCTCTCAGCTTGCCTCCCAGCGCCTCAAACTGCGACGCGATATCCTCCTCCTCCCCATCCTCCTCCTCGCCTCCCGCCCCCGCGCCCCTCCCTTCCCACTCCTCCTCCTCCTCTGACTCCGACGCCTCCCCCCGCTTCCGCGTCATCACCCCGAGCCCCTCGAGCACCGCCTCCGGCAGCGCCCGCCGCTCGACGACGGTGCCCTCCTCCGTGCCCACCAGCGCCACGTTCTCGCGCTCGCGCACCGCCAAGCACCGAAACCGCTCCGGGTGTTCCAGCCGAGACACCACGCGAGGCCCAGTCCGAGTCTGAGTCTGAGACTGAGACTGAGACTGAGACTCAGGCTCGCCCGGCGCGCCGGGTCGCGGGCCCTCGCCGCCGCCGCCGCCGCCGCCGCCGCTTTCTTCGTCGAGGTCCCACGCCACCAGGACGCCGCCCGCGGGCTTCGGCCCGGGGACCTTCCCGCCCCCGCCGAGCTCCCGCCGACGCGTCGCGACGAGGACGTGCGCCGTGACGCGCATCGGGTGCACCGCGACGACCACGTGCGCCTCGTCGCCCGCGTCGAGAATAGTCACGAGGTCCTCGCGTCCAGACGACGCCCCCTCGGTCGCCTCAGCCGCCTCAGCCACCTCAGACGCCTCCTCCACCGCTCCCTCCTCCTTCCCGCCGGGCGCACCACTCACCCGCCCGTCCAGGGTCACGACTTTCTTCTTACGAGACGACGCCGCGTCCCGCCTGTCCTCGTCGTCCGCGTCCGCCTCCGCCGCCGCCCGCAGCGTCGGCGCGAAATCCCACACCGCGACCCGACCGTCCTCCGCCCCCGCGAACAACCTCTCCCCGCGAACCGCCACGCACGTCACGGGAAACCCCCCAACCCCAGACGCGGCGGCGCCCACGGCGGCGTGGTCCCCCACTACCCCAACACCCCCCAGATCGAATCGCCTGAGCGGTTTGTTCGGCGCGGCCCACGCGACGGCGACGCCGTCGTTCCCTCCCGTGACCACCTTATCCCCCGCGAACGCGGCGACGGCGAGAATCTCGCACCCCGGGTGCGCGTCCCACCCGTGGCGCACGCCCGGCGCGTGGTTCCTCGTCTGGCGCACGTTCCACACCACGACGCGCCCGTCGAACCCCCCGGTGGCGACGAGGAGGTCGTCCGGTCTCCGCGGGTCGGTGAGCTCGACGCAGCACGAGACGGTGTTTCGGTGTCCCCGGCCGTGCGCGTCCCGCAGCGGCGCGCGCTCGCCGCTGTCCGGTCCCCACAGGAGCGCGACGCCGTCGTCGTGGCCCGTCACCAGCCGCTGCGCCGCCTGCGCGAACGTCGCGCACGCCATCTCGGACGCGCGCCCGGCGTCGCCGAACGTGCGGACGCACCGCATGTCGTACGGGTCCCACTGCCGCACGGCGCCGTCGAGCGACGCGGAAAACACGCGCGGCTCCACGTCGCCCTCGACGCCGACGTCGCCGACGCACAGCGACACGACGGCGCCCGCGTGGCACCCGCGCCCCTCCTCCACCTCCACGAGCGAGAACGCGCTCTGGCGCGTCACGCTCAGCCCGCGGACGACGCCCGTGGGCGTGACCACCGCGACGCTCGACGCCTCGGGGACGAGGGCGAGCGCGGACGCGGGGACGCGATCGCCCGCGCGGAGGTGTTCGAACTCCGCGTCGGATCGCGCCGAGCCCGTGACGTGCGCGCGGTACCGCGCGCGGCGCTCGCGAAGGTCGTACACCCAGAGGAACCCCTCCGCGTCCGTGAGCGCCAGCTCCGAGAAGGGCGACTCCGAGGAGGACCCTGAGGACGCGGTGGCGCGCGTGGAGGAGGAGCCTCGTTCCGTCACGTTCGGGGAAGATATTTCGGAGGAAGACCCGGCGTTCCTCCGCTCGGCGGCGGCGACGCCGCGCTCGGGCGGCATCTCGGCGACGGTGGTGAATGCGGCGCCGAGGGGGTTCTCGAGTCTCGCGGAGACGGCTCCCGTGCGCGCGTCTCGGATCGTCATCGCGGCGTCGTACGCGAGGACGCACACGCACCGCTCCTCGGGGACGTACAGCACCCCGGTCACCCCTCGGCCGTCTTCTGGGCGCGCGAAGACGCACTGATGACTCGGGGAGGAGGAGGACCCCGCGGCCGAGGCGTCGTCGTCTCGGTCGGCGGCGCGCCAGTCGAACCCTCCGGCGCCGGCGGGGTCCGGGACGGGTCGGAATCGGAGGACGGATCCGTCCGCGCACCCCACGAACAGGCTCCCGTGGTCGCCGACGTCCTCCGTCGCGCCGAAGCTGAGCGAGGTGACCCAGGCCGGGGTGTGCGCCAGTCGGCGGTGGGGTTCGAACCAGGGGTACACGGTATCGTTGGGGACGCGGACGCCTTCGACGGCGCGGCCTCCCGGTCGCCAGACGCGGACGGTGGCGTCGGTGGATCCGGAGACGAGGTACGCGCGCGCCTGCGCGAGGGCGACGACGCCGCCCTCGTGGCCCGGGAGGCGCTGGAGCATCGCGCCGGAGGGGTCCTTGCGCGCGTCCCAGACGCGGACGGTGGCGTCCGCGCCGCCGGAGACGAGCGCGCCGCCGGTGAAGAGGCGGGCGGGGGCGGGGCGGAGCGCGAGGAGGGACGTCACGCGCCCGCGGTGGCCGAGGAGGCGCACCATCTCGCGGGAGCTCGCCACCTCGCCGCCGGCGACGACGCGGACCTTCCAGAACACGATCGCGCCGTCCTCGCGGCCGCAGAAGACCGCGCGGAGCTCGGGGACATGCGCCGCGCACCGGAGCGTGGGGCGCTTCGTGCGCACGGGAACGCCCAACTCCCTCGGAATCTTCGCCGTGGGGGCGCGCTCGTCCGGCGTCGAGAACGCGAACGCGGGGCGGATCTCGAGGTGCGACGCATCGGCGCCGGAAGCCGCGGGCATCGGGGGCGGCGAGGAGGGGGGACCCGCGCGCGGGGGCGGGTCCCGCGCGGCCGCGCCGCGAAGCGACGAGTGCACGAGACGGGGGGGGGATGGCCGGGGGGGACCTGATGATGCGCGAAGGTGCCCACCCAAAACGGGATGGAGCAGCGCGATTTCAGGTCGCAGATTGTTTCGCGGGCCGACGTGAGACGACGCCGGTTCTAGGTTTGGATAGCGAGCCGTCGTTCGCCCCCCACCACACCGAAGCGCGCGGACGCGCGATGCTCTCCCGCGCCATGGCCGCCACGAGCGTCGCCGCGACGCTCCTCCCCCGGCGCGCGAGGCACGCGATGACGCGCTGCGCGCTCAGGTCGTCCCCGGCGGCGGCGGCGGAGCGCCACTCCCCGTCGCTCGCGCGCCCCGCCGACCTCGCGCTCGCCACCGCCGCCGCCTCGTTTCTCGCGCCCGGCGCGCGCGCGCCCTCCCGACTCCGCCACCTCGTCGTCGCCGCGGCTAAGATCCCGGCGAAGCCGAAGGCGCAGTACTCGACCAAGCGCCTGCGCGCGTCGGACGAGTTCGTCGCGGAGGAGGAGGACGAGGACTACGACCCGTACGTGCACATGGGCCGCCCGAACCGCGAGGCGCTCAAGAGGCTCATGACGGAGTATCGCAACCTCACCAAGGCGCTGTGCGCGCTTCCCAAGTCCTCCATCGCGAAGATCAACATGCCGGAGGAGGTTCGCGAGGAGGTGTACGCGACGATCAAAATCTCGAGCAACATCGCGCGGAAACGCGCGGAGGGCCGCGTCGCGAAGCTCATCCGCGGCCTCGACGACGCCGAGGCGCTGCCGATTCAGACGGCGGTTGAAAATCTGCAAAACGGGATCGGGCTGCTCACCGTCGAACCCGAGGTCGAGGCGACCGCGATGGCGTGGCGCGCGTCGCTGCTCGCGGGGGACGATAAGACGCAGAAGGAGGTGTTCGGGCTGATGTCCCCCGAGCGGGAGTGGAGCTTCACGCGACAGGAGCTCTCGCAGCTCGTGACGAGGGCGAGGAAGGAGAAGGCGGACGCCGAGGCGGCTAGGGAGGCGGAGCGCGCAGCGAAGGAGGCGGCGGAGGCGACCGCGATCGTCATGCCGGACGGAACCACCGTGCCCACCGCGGTCGCGCCGCCGACGGGGAAGAAGAAGAAGGGGGGGGCGGGGAAGAGCCAGAAGACGCTGCTGAAGCATCTGAGGAGCATCGCGGAGTGGCGGAGCCAGCGGGGGTGACGAACGCGGGGCGGGGGGGGTAGGTTCGTAGGTCTGTGATGGATACGATACATCCGAGCGCGAGCGCGATCCGTTCGTACGTCGGCGCGGCGGTGTTCCTGTCCTCGTACCGACGCGCGCCCCGAGGCTCTCACGAAGGCGCCGCGGCGCGACCGCGATGACGCGCGAGGGTTCAGATCTCGCTCATTTCCGAAAACGGCTCCGGGCCGCCAGACCGGACGCGGCCGACTCCAGTTTGCGCCGCGCCCAGACGACGGCTTTACACGCGTTAAACGCGGCGAGGATCGCGAGGTCGCGGGCGAGGAACCTGAACCGCGTTTCGGGTGACATCCTCGCCGCCGGTCTCACCTCCGAGGCGGGCGTTTCTCTTTTCGTCGTCGGGACGCGCCAGTTTCTGGCGGCCGGGGCGCGAAGCGACGGCCGAAAAACGGCGCGAAAATCTCGGGCCACGACTTACGAATATCGGCCACTCCGGAGCGCGCGCGTCGCGCGTCGACCACCTCCGGACGACGTCGTCGTCGGCGCCGAGACGCGCGATATATCGATACGCGCATCGTCTCGGTAGCGTATCGATCCTCGCGCGACCGCGCGTCGTCGCGCGCCGACGCGCACGCCGGCCCTCCGTTCTCCACGCACAGCTGGAGGAAAACGGGGCACGGAGAAAAAACCCCGTCGCTCGACCGCGGGCGATATGCGGCGCTTCACCCTCTACGCGGCGTCGCTCGCGCTGATCGCGCTCGCGATTCGACCCGCCTCGACGGAGGCGGCATCGATCGCGGACCTCATCCGGCCGATCGTGCGTCACGCGCACCCCATCGCGCGCGCACCGACCACCGAAAACCTAGCGACGGAGCGGGGGAACTTTCTTTTCCTTCGGTTCCCGCCTCCCCGACCCCGCTCCGCCCGCGTTCGTTCTCCTCTCGCGTCTGACCTCTTCTCCCCCCGCCTCGCCCATCCAAGGGTGACGCGTTCGCGCGTCGCGATCCCATCACTCGCGAGCCCGCTCCGGGCGATATCGCGCCGACGGACCCCGCATCCGACGCTGACCTCGCGAAGCTCCACGACGACGCGGACGCGTTCGCGACCGAAATCCTCTCGAAATCCGCGCCGATCGAAAACGACAGCCGCGACGCCTCCTCGGCGCGCGCGTGGTCGCAGCCCGCGGCATTCATCACCCCCGCCGCGTCCGCCGAGCGCCAGCGCGATGCCTCGCGCCGCGCCTCGAGACGAAGCGTCGCTCGCGACGACAAAGCCCTCGCGGAGGCTCCGCGACCGAACGCCCTCGTCCCCGCGAACCGCCCCCGGCGGCTTCTGCAGGAACCCGCCGTCACCTCCACCGCCGACGACTGCGAGACGATCCTCTCCTCCGGCGCGCTCAAGTTCGCGGTCACGACTTGGACGTCACTCCCCTCGGAGGATCTCGTCCGTGTGGGCGCGGTGGACAGCGAGGTTTCCGGCGGCCCCGCCGCTGCGCGCGAGATGTACATCTCCCTGGTCGTCACCCGAGCGCGCGGCGAGACGGACGCTCCCCGGGGCCCCGTGAACCTCGCCGGGGTCACGGTCGCGTTCGAGTTTTCCCGCGTCGTCGTCGTGGACGAAACCACGGGCGCGACCGAGATCGCGGATCCGTCGCGGTTCGTGTTCATGTGCTGGGGCGCTCAGCTGATGCCGACCGCGCCCGACGGCTCCGACGGCGGGCACCGCGCGGTTCCGTGCTCGGAGCTGACGCTGGACATCGACGACGTCGGCCCGAGGGTGACGTTCGGGGACGTGACGCTCGACGACGGCGAGTTCCTCGTCGGCGGGTACAGTAACTTCCTCTTCAGCTTCAAGGAACAGAGCGCGATGCCGATGGAAAACGCGGTGACGCTCCTCGCGCCGTACTGCGACGCCGCAAAGGTGAACGCGGACGCCGCGGACCTCGCGTTGCTCGCGCCGACGTTCATGATGGGCTGGAACCCCAACGCGCACCTCAAGCTCGCCGCGTGCCCCGCGCTGACGGAGATGGTCTTCCACAGCGTCGTCCCCGAGGTGGACCCGGCCGACGTCAGCGTCTCCACCGCCTCGGGCGTCGTCGGGCACAGGAGCTGCGCGACGATGGACGTCTACGGCGTGACCGTCCCCGTGATGTACGCCGCGGACGTCGACCCGAGCGACTTCGCCGCGACGTGCGAGGGACTCAGGGTCGCGCTCCCCGCGCCCTCGTTTCGGTCCGGCGGCGGCGACGCCCACGAGGCGCCCGCGCTCACGTGCGAGGACGCGGACGTCGTCATGACGCGCGAGGGTCTGCGCATAAGCTTCGCGAACGGGCCGCTGCCGCTCTGCCCGGGGTGCTTCCTCGTGGGCGGACCCGATAACGTCATGGCGAGCTGGCGAACCCTCGACGGCGCCGACGCGAGCGCGATTCCCGTCGCGCCGCCGGCGATGCCGTACTGCGGCGCGGGGCTGGACCTCTCCGTGGGCGGTGGCGTCCAGCCCGTGACGCCGTGTAACGCGGAACGAAACACCGAGCTCGAGGGAAACGTGTTACTCGGGGGCGCGTTTCTGACCTCCTCCGAGGGCGCGTGCTGCCTCGCGTGCCAGGAGAACCCCGGGTGCAACGTGTGGACGTACTGCGACAAAGAAAACGGGTGCGGCGCGGGCGAGACCCACGCGTACTCGTACAGCCGGTGCAGCCTCAAGTACCAGAGCCCCGAGGTGCTCGCCGCGTCCGAAAGGGCGCCGGGTGCGCGAGACGAGGGCGTCCTGCACACGTCCGGCGCGCTGCCGGACAAGGACGTGGAGCCGTTCGTGGCGGACACCGTGCAGCCCGTGACGGAAGCCGGGGAGACGTGCGCGACGTGCCTCATCGAGGACGCCGCGAACTACAAGGGCGACCCCGTCGAGGACGGCACGGAACTCCTCGTGGACTCCGCCGAGGCGTGCTGCGCGGAGTGTGCGGAACACGAGCGGTGCAACACGTGGGTGTACTGCCCCTCCGAGGAGGGGTGCGGCGACGGCGAGGTCTACCTGTACAAGCGCCGCGAGTGCTGGCTCAAGTGGATGGCGCCGGACCTCGTCGCGCAGAACCCCGTGCCCGCGTGGGAGAGGGGCGACGGCATCCGATGGACGTCCGGCGTCGTCAACCGAACGCGGTGCTCGGTGGCCGAGCCCGCGCCCGCGCCGGTCGCGACCCCCGCGGTCGTTCCCACACCCACCGCAACGCCCGTGGTCGTCGTCCCGGCGCCGGTCGAAACGCCGGAGCCGACGCCCGCGCCGGCGCCGACGTGCGTCGAATCCGCGGCGAAAATTCCCGAGCTGTGCTCCGGCCTGCTTCTCGGCCAGGAGGCGAACCTCGGGGTCGAAGACGCGCGCGAGTGCTGCGACGTCATCTCCGACATGAACGATCGACGGTGCTTCTGCGACGCGGACGTCCTCGCCGCGCTCGAACAGCTGGCTGACCCGCTGCTGCTCGTCGGTGGATTCGTCTGCGACGTCGAGCTCGCCAGCGGCGACGCGTGCCTCCCGCCCGCGCCGGAGCCCACGCCGATCCCGACGCCGGTCAACCTCTCGCCGCCGCCGCCGGAAGCGCCGATGCTCCCGCCGCCGGACGCCCCGCCCGGTCCGGAAGCGCCCTCGCCGCCACCGCCGGACGCGCCGATCAGCCCGACGGCGCCGTCGCCTCCGCCTCCGAGCCCGAGCCAACCGCTGGCGCCCGAAGCTCCGAGCCCGCCGCCGAACCCACCGCCGCCGGATGCGCCGAATCCGCCGCCGCCGGATGCGCCGAATCCGCCGCCGCCGAGCCCGAGACCACCGCCGCCGAGCCCGCCACTGGCACCGAACCCTCCGCCGCCGAGCCCACCACCGCCGAGCCCGCCGCCTCCGAGCCCGAGCCCGCCGCCTCCGAGCCCGCCGCTGGCGCCAAGCCCGCCGCCGCCGAGCCCGAGACCACCGCCGCCGAGCCCGAGCCCGCCACCGCCGAGCCCGAGCCCGCCACCGCCGAGCCCGCCGAGTTCTCCGCCGCCGAGCCCGCCACCGCCGAGCCCACCACCGCCGAGCCCGCCGAGTTCTCCGCCGCCGAGCCCACCGCCTCCGAGCCCACCACTGGCGCCGAACCCTCCGCCTCCGAGCCCGCCACCGCCAAGCCCACCGCCTCCGAGCCCGCCGCTGGCCCCCAGTCCTCCTCCGCCGAGCCCGAGTCCTCCTCCGCCGAGCCCGAGTCCGCCGCCACCGCTGGCGCCGAGCCCTCCGCCTCCGCTGGCGCCGTCGCCGCCGCCTCCGGATTCGCCTCCGGGCCCGGTGGCGGTCCCCGAGCCGGTGGTGGAGGAGGATCCGTGCTTCGCGCGACTCGACAAGCTCACCGGAGAGTGCGGCGCGTTGCTCGGAGAGGCCACCGACGCGACGATGATGCAAGATTGCTGCACAGTTCTTGTCGAGATGAACGAACCGGACCTCAGATGTTTCTGTCGGGAGGCGGTGCTCGACAGGTTGGGAGATCAGATTCGTCCGCTGAGGCTCATGGCGCCGTTCATGTGCGGCCCGGGAGCCGAAATTCTCACGGGGGAAGCGTGCGAGCGACCGGTTCAGGAAATCGCTCCACAACCCTTGCCTCCATCTCCGGAGGCCCCTTCGCCGCCGCAGCCGAGGGCCCCCGTGGCGCCTTCCCCGCCGCAGCCGGATGCTCCCTCACCGCCTCCGCCCGATGCTCCCTCGCCGCCGCAGCCGGACGCTCCCTCGCCGCCGCGACCAGTTGCTCCCTCGCCGCCACCGCCCGATGCTCCCTCGCCGCCGCGACCAGTTGCTCCCTCGCCGCCGCGACCGGACGCTCCCTCGCCGCCGCGACCGGACGCTCCCTCGCCGCCGCGACCGGACGCTCCTTCGCCGCCGCCGCCGGACGCTCCCTCGCCGCCGCGACCGGACGCTCCTTCGCCGCCGCAGCCGAGGACCCCCGTCGTGCCTTCTCCGCCACCACCGGACGCTCCCTCGCTGCCGCCGCGACCGGACGCTCCTTCCCGACCGCCGCCTGCGAACGAGTGTCCGATCATCACGCTTCTCGGCCGCGGCGCCGCGCCCGAGCGCAACGAGGTTCTCATCGGCAGCGTTTGGATTGATCCCGGCGCCGAGGCGTTCGATCCCGAGGACGGCAATCTCACCGCCGCGATCGAACGCGACGCCTCCCAGTTGGACACTTCCGTCCCCGGGGTGTACCGCGTCTCGTACGAGGTTCAAGACTCGGACGGGTGCGTCACCCGGGCACTTCGATTCGTTCGCGTCATCGCCCTCGTGGCGACGTCCGATCCCGCGTACCTTAGACAGATGTGCCTTCGCCAAGTTCCCGCGGCGGCGATGACGTGCGAGGTCGGGATGCAGACGCACAAGAAGCATCTCCCCAACCCGGCTGCTTTCCCGGCGTGCTGTTTGGTGGTTTCCGAGATGGACGCCGCGGCGTGTTTCTGCGACGGCGCCGTCGTCGGCGAGCTCAACGCGAGGAACGCCACGTTCTTCCGGGACTTGCAGGCGTTCACACCGATGGCGTGCGGGTTCCAGGTCAAGACCGGCGACGTGTGCACGGACGCCCGCGCGTTGGAATCGTTCATCACGGAGGAGGCCATCGAGCTCGTGGGCAACGTCACCGAAGTCGCCACCGTCGAGGAGCTCATCTCCGAGGGCGGCGCGCTGGACGACACCCTTCCCTGCGACGACCAGATCGAGACCGCGGTGGCGATGTGCCAACGCCTCACGCGCACCGCTCCGGGACCCGCGCCGCTCGTCACCGACTTCGTCCCGTGCTGCTCCGCCGCGGCGAAGCTCAACGCGTCCTCGTGCCTGTGCGACGAGCGCGCGCTCGCGGGCGACCGCTCGACGTTTTTGCGACAACTCGTCGGGTTCGCGCCGCTCGGTTGCGGATTCGCGCTCACCGGGACGTGCCCGGCCGTGCTCGAGGAACGTTTCGCGCTTCCCGAGGCGTTTACCGTTGAGGGCGTGCCCGAGATTCGCCCCGTGGCCGGAAGGATCGGCAACGAGACGGCGTGGCGATTCCTCGCGCGCCCCGAGGAGATGGAGACCGAAATCGTCCGCCGGGTCGAAGACGAGCGCCTCTTCGCGTTCGTCGACGGTGCGCGCGGCCTGTTTGACCTCGTCACGTGCGACGCGTACGCGTCGCTCGCGCCCGACGCGTGTGACGCGGTGCGATTGGACGCTCGCGTCTCGACGTACGACCTCACCAAATGTTGCGCGTTTCTGCACGCCGCGCACGCGCGGGGGTGCCTGTGCCCCCCCGCGGGCCTCCGCCGGCTCGCCGCGATCAACCCGGATCTCGAGGCGATCGCGCCCGCGGCGTGCGCGCTCCGCCTGGACTCGCCGCCGCCCCTCGGGGAGGCGACGTGCAAGACGCGTCTCACGCTCGAGGAGGTCATGGCGCCCGCGAACGCGATCGCGGTCCAGGAAGGGGAGGACTTCTTATCGGATTACGCGTCGGCGTTTTTCGAGAACCGAAGCGTCACCCTCCGGTCCCTCGCCGACGTCGCCGAGGAGGCCACGCCCATCGTCGTCACGACGCCCACGATCATCACCCTCTTCGACACGAGCGGCGGCGGCGACGAGGTGGAAGGCGCCCCCGCGCCCGTCGTCACAGCGACCGACCACGAGGTTCCCCTGGGATCCGTGTTCGCCGTCGTCGGACGGGACGCGGCGGACGACGCCGAAATCCGCGAGCTCTCGCCCGAACCCTTCGCGATCCTCGAGCCCGGGGCGACGTACCGCCTGCCTCCCGACGCCGTCGTCGCGAGCAACATCACGTCGCGCGCCGCGGTCGAGGCCGGCGTCTCCGACGCGGCCGCGCGCGCCACCGCGGTCACCGCGGACGAGTCGCTCGTCGTGACCGTCGCGGACCCCGACGACGCGACGCGCCTTCCCTGGAACGCGACGCGCGCGCCGGCGCCCGTCGTGTACGAGGCGGTGTACGAGCGACGCGACGACGCCGAGACGATCCCCGTCGCCGTCGTCACGGACGCGCGCGACGGCGTGACGACGCTCGTGCCGATTCGCGTCTCGCCGGACGACGGTGAGGTCGACGCCGCGACTCGCGACGCCGTCGCCGCCGCGGAGGGCGAGGCGATCGCCGACGAGGACGACTACGCGTTCGGCGGCGGGCTCATCTACGCCGCCGAGAAGGACGACGCCGCCGGCCTCGGAGCGGTCGTGCCGAGCTCCACCTCGAGCTGCCTCTTCTCCGTCATCATCGCGGAGGCGACGTGCATTCCGATGCTCGAGAGCGTGTCGGAGATTTTCGAGCTGGACATGGGCTGGCGCGTCTGCTGCGCTCGCGTCGCCGCGGCGAACGACGTCGGGTGCTTCTGCGACGGCGCCGTCGCCGCCGCGCTCGAGACGTCCTCCCGCGCCGAAATCCACGAACGCGTCCTCGGCGCCGTCCCCGGCGCGTGCGGCTTCGCCGTCACCACGGGAGACGCGTGCCCCACCGCGCGGTTCCAGGCCGTCGCGTTCGAGGGCGAGGAGGAGGACCGCGCCGTCGTCGCCGTCAACGTCACCACCGCGGGCGCCGACTCGGACGACCCCGCCGCGACGCTCGTCTCCGTCGACGGCGACGTCTTCATCGATTCGCCGGAGACGCGGTCCGCCGTCACCGCCGCCGGCGCGGTCGTCGTATCCGTCGTATCGTCCGCCACGCGCGAAGACATCGCGCCGGACCCCGATCGCGAACCCATCAGGGATGACGCGGACGCGCCCCTCGTGGTGACGCGCCTTTCGCCGACGCTCGCGGCGCGCGCCGTGCTGACGCCGCAGACGCGCGCGTCGGCGACGGGCGTTCGCGACACGTTCGTTCGCATGGACGGCGACAGCGTCGTCGCGTACGAGAGCGCCGCGCTCCCGAACGTCACCATAAGGGTCGACGCCTCGGGCGCGGAAGCGAACGGAACCACGGTGGTTTTCGCGAACGGAACCGTCTCGCGGTTCCGCGCGCAGCGCCCCGAGGGGGACGACGCGTCCACGGCGCCCGCGCCCTCCGGCGCGCCCGCCGACCTCGCGTCGGAAGCCGCCGTCGCCGTGCTCCCCACCGGCGCCATCGAGGCGTCCGTCGGCGAGGATTCCACCGAGATCATCCTCGGCGGCGGCGGCGGCGGCGAAGACTCGGTCTTGGACGCCGTCTCCGCCGTCGAGACCGCGCTCGGTCTCGAGGCGACGTACGACCCCGACGCGCGAATCGTCACGATGATCCTCCCCGACGGCGCGGCGGTCTCCGCCGACGCGGGCGAGCTGGAGGCTTCGTTCGGCGGCGCGGATTCCGATTCCTCCGCGTCGGGAGACGCGGGCGATTATCTCGCGGTGTCGCCCTCGTCCCTCTCCGCCGTCTCCGTGGACCCCGACGACCCTTCGCGCCCGCTCGCGGGGTACGGCGTCGTCGTCGTCGACGGCGAGGTCGTTCCCGCGTCCGGCGTGGACGAGGACGGCGTCGGCGAGGGCGTCTGCGACCCGGTGCGCAAGCTCAAAAACTTCCTCACCGCGAGCCTCGACCCCGGCGGCGCGATGGAATCGTTCGTCGTCGTCGGCGCGGTGTCCCACTGCTGGGGCTCCGACGTCGTCCTCCCCGAGCTCATCGTTCCGATCAAGTACCGCCCGCGCGGCGGCGTGGGGGGCTTCGCGCCGCCCCTCACCTCGCCCGAGGCGGAGTGCCTCGGTCTGGCGCTCGTCGACCTCGAGGGCCGCGTCGTTCGCGACGATTTGTGCGACCGATTCGAGTGGACCCCGCGCGCGTACGGCGCGGACGTGAAGATCGCGAACCTGACCGTGTGCGTGGACTGCGCGCTGACCGGCCGCGCGTCCGACGGCGCCCTGTTCCGCCTCTCGCACCCGGCGTCCGACACGCTCGCCGCGATGGCGCCCACGGTCGCGAGCCTCGAGTGCGACGCGGGGAGGCACGGGCCTTCGGCGGAAGTCGCGTCGCGCCGCCGGGGGCTGTTGCAGTTTCTCGCCAACGCGTACAGCAACCCGATGGAGGTGTCGGACTTCTTCAACCGCCTCGCCCCGGGAGGACGCGCCGAGGAAGACCGGGGGATCAAGTACGGACTCGTCGGTGACGCGCCCGGAGGCCCCGTGGACGCCCCGGAGGCGGTCTTCGAACCACCCGCCGCGACCGATTTCGATTCCCCCTACTCGGACTCGGACTCGGACTCGGCCTCGGCGGTTTCCGCACCCGCGGCGCCTCCGCGGTGCGAGGACGACGTGGCCCGGCTCGCGAACGACGTGCAATGGTGGAGCCGCGGCGTGGGTCCGCTCGCGCCCGGCCTTCCGAACGATCCGTACGACGCGTACGTCTTCGCCGGGTCGCTCGACGTCCTCTCCTCCGGCGCCGCCGAGCCCGACGCCGCGCCGGCGGCGCTCGCCGGGATCGTCCTCCCGATCGTCTTCTCCCCCTGGGTCCTCGACGCGGACTCGCGCGGGGACTGGCGCGCGGTCCGCGACCCGGCGGCGGAGATCGCGGTGGAGTGTTCCGGCGCGAAGACGATCCGCCCGGACGGCACCGAGCTCGATCGGTCCGCGGACGGTCCGTGCGGCGGCGTCTCGTTCGCGCTCTCCGCGTACGACCCCCCGGGAACCCCCGGCGCCGACGCCGTCGGGTCGGGCCAGGAAACCTCGCTCGTTCCCGCCGCGTCGCCGCCGGAGGTGATTCTTCTGGAGGTGACGTTCGCGGGCGAGCTGTGCGACGGGTGCCGCCTCGCGGGCGCGGGCGCCATGGGCGAGCTCTTCCGCGTCGCTCATGTCGACGGCGCGAGCCTGGACTTCGTCGGGCCCACCGTCGGCGCGCTCGAGTGCGCCCTCGGGGGCCTCGCGGGCGAACCCGTCGCCGCCTCGGAACGCGCTCGCGACGCGACGCCGCCGCCGACGGAGGTTCCCGTTCCGGGAGGCGCGGGGGAGGGTCGACCCTCCTCCGAGGTCGCGTTCGTCGTCTCGGGAGAGGACCGCGACGTGGCCTCGTGCGCCGGGCGCCCCGGCCTCAATCTCAAGGGCGAGCTCCTGAACGACGGCGGGTCGCTCATAAAGGCCAAGGCCGAGGACTGCTGCGCCGACTGCCGCGACGATCCCAGGTGCAACGTCTGGGTGTACTGCGAGGGGGACTGCGTGAACTACGCGTACCACAGCTGCTGGCTCAAGCGCGCGCCCGTGGGGAACTTCGGCGCCCCCGACGCGTGGGCCGCGAGCGAAGACACGCCGTGGACCTCCGGGTGGTTCCCGCCGAAGGAAGGCGTCCGGCCGCCGGAGCCGCGGGTGGCCGAACCCGAACCCGAAGCAGAACCCGAACCCGAACCCGAACCCGAACCCGAACCCGAAGCCCCGACGGCGGACGACGGGGCGGATCCCGCGACGGCGCCGCGGATCCGCGTGGTTCCCGTCGGCGGCGACGCCCCGCCCGCCTCTCGCGCGGTCGAGGCTGACCCGGCGACCCCCGCGGACCCGGGTCCCGGCGGCGTCTCGCCACCGGAACCACCGGACGCGTCGGGGACCCCTTCCGCGGACGCGGACGCGGCGACGTTCACGCTCGTCCCCGGCGAGCCCGTGACGATCCCCGCGAGCGAAATCACGATCATCCCCGGCGCCGGCGACTCGGCGCGCCTCGTCGTCGAGCCCGAGGAGCCCGGGACCGGCGGTTCCGATTCCGAGGGAGGCGCCGATCCGGCGACGACGGCCGAGGGGCGGGAGGAGGATGATTCCTTCGCGGTCGACGTGGGGACCCCACCCGACATACTCCCCCGACCCGACCCGGGGTCTTCCGCGGCAAAGTGCGACGCGTCGTCGTACCCGGCGTGCCCGTCCGCCGCCGCCGACCCGCTCGCGAGCGCGAACGTGCGCGGGTCGTTCCAGCTCCTCCGCGCGCGGGAGGCGGAGACGGGCGGGGAGGACCGCGCGAGCCTCACGCTCCTCCGCCCGGGCGACGAGGCGCGCGAGATTTTCGTCACGGGTACGCTCATCAACGCCGGCGACGCCGCCGCGTGCCTCCGCGACGTGGAGATCCCGTTCGAGTTCCCGTACGCCGTCGCGCTCGCGCCGGGCGCGCCGCCGCGCCGCGTCCCGCCCTCGGACTTCGTCGCGTCGTGCTACTACGTCGGCGTGCGCTCACGCGAGGCGTCCGCCGCGCCGGGGACGCGCGCGGCGAACGAGAACGCGTTCGAGGACGCCGTCGCCGGCGCCGAGCGACCGCGCGCGTGCGAGGACGTCGTCGACCTTCGCGTCGAAGACGCGGGGCCCGTGATGGCGTTCGGGGACGACGTCGCGCTGTGCCCCGGGTGCTGGCTCGTGGGCGGGCGCGACGGCGTCCTGTTCAGCTGGAAGCATAAAGACGGGCTGGCGATGACCGTGCGCGCGGGCGACGACGTCGGGGCGGCCGCGCCCAGGTGCGCCGCCGCGGAGGACGCCGGCGCGGCGGGCCCGTGATCGCCGAGTCGAGGAGGAAAATTCTTCCTTCTCGAAGAAAAACGGGAAAAAAAAAAAAAAAAAAAACGCGTTCGGACGACGACGGCGACGGCGCGAACACGAGTAGAGTACGTTATGCGACGACATAGAGCGAACCCGCGACGTGCGGTGAATACACGACGGACGCGACGCGAGGTGTGATCCGAACGACGCGCGAACGATCGAACCGTCACTCACTCGCCGCCGCGTCCGTCCGCGTCGCGCGAAAAGAAACGTTCCCGCTGCGAGACGCGTTCGCTCCTCCGCGCCGACGTTCTCGCCGTCTCCCCCCCTCCATATGATTCCCAGCCTCGCGTTCCCTCGGTTTTCCTATACGAGGGCTCAGAGCCCCGGGGTGTTCGGGCTCAGAGTCCCGGGGTGCTCCCTAGGATGGCGTTGTTGATCGCCGCGGGCATGGTCTGCATGACCTGGGGCACGTCCACGAGCGCGCCCCTCTGCGCCACCTTCCCCGTGCCTCTGACCATGAGCGCCTTCCCGCCCCCCGGGACGTCCTCGACGACGGCGACGATCTCGCCGACGGACTCGAACGTCCCGGGCTCCGCGCCGGACTGCAGGAACGCCATGGAGAAGCCCGTGGGGAGGGCGTCCACGCGCTGGGGCAGGGCGAAGGGCATGTTCTGGCCGGAGGTCGTGAGGGTGTTCGCCCACTGGAACATGGCGCGCGAGAAGGTGTCCAGGTCGATCGTCTCGGGGAGCTTCGCGGTGCCCAACTGGACGCTCTCGCCCTCGTCCGCGGCGGCGCGGACGGCGAACGCGCGCGAGGCGCGCGGGGCGGAGGCGGCGGCGCGGAAGCGCCGCGCGGGGGCGGAGGCGCGCGGGGCGCCGAGGAACGCGGGGGTGGCGACGGCGGGCATGGTGCTCGCGCGCCGGGGAGAAATGACGTCGCCGCATTGCGACAGCGAGGCCACTTGGCGCGAGCAGGCGCGACTGTGGATCCACTCGGTGCCGGCCAATCAGGATCGCGTGCGGATAAACTCGTCGCCCCCGTCGCCGTCTAGCGCGGGCGCGCGCTCGCGCGCCGCACTCACCGCGCGCGCCGCGTCACGCACTCGCGCCCCCACCCCCGCCTCCCGTGATCATGTCGGCCGCGGTCGCGCCCGTCGTCGGCCTCCGCGCGCGCGTCATCACCGCCCGCGCCGCGTCCTCGCGCGGCGCGACGGTCCGCGCGTCGCCGCGATCGTCCGCATCGGCGGTGTCGACGCCGTCGTCGCGCGTCGCGACGCGCGTCCGCGCCCCCCTCGCGGCGGGTCCTCCTCGCCCCGCGGCCCGCGGGGCGCTCGCGCGCACCTCCGCGCTCTCCCCCCTGGACGCCGCCGCCCTCCCCGACCTCGCCTCCTCCCCCGCGCTCGTCGCGGAGGTGGCGGACGGCCTGGAGGGCGGCATCCAGGCCATCTACCTCGGCGCCCTGCTCAGCATCCTGGGCTTCGCCGGCTTCATCGTCGTGCGCCAGGTGTTCATCCGCCGCGAGCTCGACGCGAGCGCGAAGGCGATGGGCGAGCGCATCCGCTCCGGCGACGCCACCGCGGAGGAGTACTTCGAGATGGGCTCCATCATGCTCCGCAAGAAGGTCTACACCCAGGCGGTCCGCAACCTCAAGCTCGCCGCCGAGCGGTGGGAGGGCGACAAGGAGGACCTCGCGCAGATCCACAACGCGCTGGGGTTCGGGTACCTGTCCACGGAAAAGTTCGAGGAGAGCGTCGCGGAGTTCAAGACGGCCGTCGAGCTCCAGCCGGGGTACGTCACCGCGTGGAACAACCTCGGCGACGCGCTGGAGCGCATGAACGACCGCAAGGGCGCGATGGCGGCGTACGAGGAGAGCCTCGTGTTGAGCCCGGGGAACCAGGTGGCGGAGAACAGGCTCGCGGAGATCAAGCGGAGGCTCAGCAGGCTCAACCAGCTGTGATGAAACGAAGGGTTCCCTGCGGAGGGTTCCCGGCGCGGAGGGGTGTGTGGGGCTCGGGGGGATTCCGGCGCGGAGTCGGAGTGTACGCGGGCGACGGGGGGAGGAAGGAGCGTGTATTGCGAAGGGACATAGTACGCCGCTCGCGCGTTTCCCTCGTCCCGCTTTTTCACCTCCCCGAGGCGAGATCTCGATCCCGACTCGAACCTCGCTCGGCCTTTCCCCCGCCCCAACCGCGACGCGCCGCTCATCGCCTTCCGGCGGCGGCGTCCTCCAGGGCCTTCTTCTTCACCCTGGCCTTTTTGTTCTGGAACCAGTTGTACACGTTCGCCTCGTTGATGGGCCCGAGCCTGACGAGCTCGTCGGTGATCCTCGTGCGCAGCTCGCCGCTGGGCGTGCCCATGCCGGTGGCGAAGAGCTCCTCCAGGCGCGCGAGCTGCTCCGCGGTGGGGGTCCACCGCTGCCCGCTGCCCTTCGTCCCGTCCTTGCTGTACACCGGCCCGCTGCCGTGCGTCACGGACATGGGCGCGTGCAGCGTGACGCCCAGCGAGCTCGCGATGGCCGCCACGGACGCGCTACGGCCCGCCCCGGGCTTGAGCTCCTCCGCGGTCTGCTGCGTCAGGATGAGGTGCTGCTGCGCCAGGGTGCTGAACGCCGCGATCTGATGCCGGAGCGTGTCCAGCTGCTGCTTCGTCAGGACGTCGGGGGGGAGGTCCGCGGGCAAGGACGCGACGTCCGGGGGGGGGTTCGCCGCCCCGGCGTCCGTCATCGCGACGTCCGTCATCCGCCGCCGCGACGGGGAGAGTGCCGCCCCTCGTCCTTTTTTCAAACCTGGCGGAAGACCGCCAGACTGCTCGTCAGCGCGCTCGGCCGCGGTCGTCACTTCGTCGCGCGGCGGATTTCCCGGCGCGGTCCGCGCGTCGTGGGGCTCTCCGTTCGTTCACCTCGCGGCGCGCGGGCGATCGCTTCACGGCGGGTCCCGCCCCCGTTCGCGCGGGGAGGCGTCGGCGCCGGGCGGCTCGGCTCGTCGCCTCGCGCGGTCGTCGCGATGTCCCCTTCGGAGGCTGACCGCGCGACGCTGCAGCGCGCGCTCGAGGCGCTGGGCGCGTGCGCCCCGTGCACGCTGCGATTCCTCGGCGTCCCCGCGTCCGACGCGGAGGCGTACCGCGCCGCGGCCGCCGCGGACGCGGCCGACGCCTCCGCCGACACCTGCCCGTGCTGCCTCGGCGTGCTCCAGCTCGACCCCGACGCGACTGTCCCCGCGCCGAGCCCGTCCGAGCCCGAGGCCGCGCCCGCCCCGACCGCCACCGCCGCCGCGTCCACCGCCGCCGCCGACGACGACGACGCGCCCCCGCCCCGCGTCGTCGCCCCCCGCGTCGCCGCGCGATACGCCGCCGGCGCGCGCGAAGGCGGCCACGAGGTCACGACGTTCGCGCTCGAGGTGACGATGCCCCCCGCCCTCGCCGTGCGCGAGGCGGCGACACGCTTAAGGCTCGCGGAGGCGCTCCGAGGAGGAAGCGAGACGAACGAGCGCGAAGACGCGGACGCGGAGAGTCGCCTTCCCGACGCCGTGGACGCCGCGGAGGTATTCTCCGCGCTCGTCGTCCCCGCGCTCGAGCGCCCCTGGAAGCCCCTGACGACCTCCGACGACAAAAAACTCCCCTCGCACCCCGCGTCCTCCGCGCGGACGCACGACCCGGACTCGGACTTCCGCTTCGCGCTCCTCTTCGAGCACCCCCTCTCCGCGTCGGAGGCGGCGTTCGCGTACCGCGCCGCCGCCGCCGCCTCCAACGCCGACGCCGCGAAGGGTAACGGCCACAAAAACGGCCGCCGCCGCGGCGCGAAACGCCCGCCGCCGAGCGCGTACCCGCCGCACTTCGACGTCGCGAAGCTCCCCGAGGCGCCCGAGGCGTGCTGGCGGTTCCACCGCGACGCGTACGACGCGGCGCGTCGCGGGTCCTCCGGCGCGCCTTTCGCGAAGGAAGCATTTTTAAAATTAAAAGGGTCCGGCTTCGGCTCCAGCTGCGGCTCCGACACTCGCGTCGCTCCCCTCGCCCGCGCGACGGTGCGCATGCTGTGCTGGCACCGCCCGGCGTACGTCGGCGGGCGGTACTTGAAGTACGCGCGCGGCACGCCGCAGTCGCCCTGGTTCGCCGACGGCGGTGAGGTCGGTCGCGGGAGCGTGCAGACCTCCCTGGACGCCGTCCTCCTCTCGCCCGCTTTTCTCCACGCCGACGGGAGCAAGCTCAACAGCGCCGGGCGGGAGGACATGGACGTGCGGATGCTCGGAAACGGCCGCCCGTTCATCCTGGAGGCGCACAACCCGCGTCGGCCGAGGTGTTTCGACGAGGGTCACGACGAGGTTTTATTAGACTCGGCGGACGACGACCCCGAGAGGATTGTCGGGCGCGGCGCGTCCGGATCGTCCGGATCGGCAGCTCGCGCGGCGGAGCTCGCGACGTCGCGCCTCGGCGACGGCGGCGTGGGCGTCGTGGGCGTCCACCGGAGCTCGCGCGAGGCGTACGGGAAGATGCACGAGGGGAGCGCGGAGAAGGAGAAGACGTACGCCGCGGTCATGTGGGCGTCGCGGCGGCTGGGGGCGGAGGACTTCGCGCGTCTCAACGCGACGAAGGGGCTGCGCGTCGCGCAGGCGACCCCGACGAGGGTTCTGCACCGCCGCGCACCGGCGACGCGAACGAGGGTCGTGCACGAGATGCGCGCCGCGCCGATCGAGGGCGACCCGAGCGGGCGGTTCTTCACGCTCGAGATGCGCACGCAGGCGGGGACGTACGTCAAGGAGTTCGCGCACGGGGACTTCGGGCGGACGCGGCCGAGCGTCGGCGAGCTGCTCGGGTGCGAGGCGGACATCCTGCAGCTCGACGTCACAGACGTCGAGATGCGATTCGCGGGACGCGATGGCGCGCCGGAGAGAGCGGAGAGAGCGGAGAGAGCGGAGGAGGAGGAGGAGGAAGAGGAAGAGGAGGAGGGGGAGGGGGAAGGGAGGGAGAGAGG
>MDSW01118060.1_pt1 | contig 21721 bp, 17 predicted proteins | sample 811171 | NCBI WGS metagenome assembly MDSW01 (sample SAMN05326641, study PRJNA326480) | marine metagenome | isolation source: seawater | place: Atlantic Ocean: North West | collected 2012 | reverse complement strand
TTATAGTTGGAGAGGTGCAGAAATAAAAAATTTTTTAGAATTTGATAAAGTATATAAAAATACAAAAATTATAAGACTTGAGGAAAATTATAGATCTACACAAAATATATTAAATGTAGCATCTGAACTTATTTCTAAAAACGAGAATAGATTAGGAAAGAAGCTCAATTCAAATCAAAATCAAGGAGAGTTAATAAAACTTAACTGTTTTAAGAATGGCAAGGATGAAGCAATAGGTGTTTCAAAAGTTCTTGAGAATCAAATTTCAAAAACATATAGTTTAAATGATGTTGCTATATTGGTTAGAGCAATATATCAAACAAGAGAATTTGAAGAAAGATTTCTTAAAATTGGATTACCTTATAGAATAATAGGAGGTGTCAAATTTTATGAGCGTGCTGAAATAAAAGATTGTATAGCATATCTTAGAATAGTTTATCAAAATAAAGATGATTTAGCTTTTGAAAGAATTATTAATGTTCCAAAAAGGTCAATTGGTGAGACTTCTTTTAAAATGATAAGTGAACATGCAAAAGAAAACAAGTTATCTCTTGAAAATTCATCTAAAAATTTAATCGAATTAAATAAAATTAAGCCTAAAACAAAAACTGGTTTATTTACTTTTTTGAATTTATTGGAAAAATGGAGAAGTGATTATTTTAACAAGAAAATTGATCATGTGAAGTTACTTCAAATAATTTTAGATGAGTCGGGTTATTCATTATTATTAAAGAATAAAAAAGATTTGGAAAATGAAAATAGACTTGAAAATATAAAAGAACTTTTAAATGCTATGAAAGAATTTGATAATCTTGAAAGTTTTTTAGAGCATGTCTCTCTTGCCACATCAATAGATAATGATTGGAATGGTGAAAAAGTTAATTTGATGACAATGCATGCCTCTAAAGGTCTTGAGTTTAGTGCAGTTTTTCTTCCTGGTTGGGAAGAAGGTATGTTTCCGCACCAAAAATCAATTGATGAAAAAGGTCAACTAGGCCTTGAGGAAGAGAGAAGACTTGCATACGTTGGAATAACTAGAGCTAAACACGAAGTATATATATCATTTTCACTCAATAGATTTTACCAAGGAGATTGGATAGATAGTATTTCTTCTAGGTTTGTTGATGAACTACCTGAAAAATATATAGAAAAAGTTAATAACTATGAGAGAGAAGAAAATGAATTTTTCGAATTTAATCAAGATTTAGAAAATGAGAAAGATGTTTATAGAAGTCCAGGTTGGTTAAGATATCAAAAGCGTTTGAAATGATTTCTAGTAAATTAAAAAGCTTAAGAAATAGGTTTAATAAATTTAATATAGATGGTTATGTTGTTCCAAAAAATGACAGTTATTTCAGCGAGTATTCAACACCTGATAGACTAAAGATTATCTCAAACTTTGATGGTTCTGCTGGATTAGCTATAATTTTAAGAGACAAAAATTATTTATTTATTGATGGAAGATATACGATACAAGCTCATTCCCAGGCTGGTAGAAACTTTAATATAGTTGAAATTCATAAAAAGCTACCATGGGAAGTTTTAAAACATAAAATTAGAATAGGTTATAATCCCTATTGTTTTACAAATTTGAATTTAAGAAGAAATTTCAAAAATTTCTTTAAACTTGTGCCAATTTACAATGATTTAATAATTAAAAATAAACCTAAAAAGACCCTAAGTAAGTTTTATTTTATAGAAGATACTGTCGCTGGAGAAAATAGCAAATCTAAAATCAATAAAGTATTGAAATATCTTAAAAAAGACAAATCAGATTATCTTTTTGTTACTGCGCCTGAAAATGTCGCTTGGTTATTAAATTTAAGGGGTAAAGATAATCCACATAGTCCAATTCCTAATTGTAGACTTATATTAAAAAGTAATGGTAAAAAATATCTTTTTACTAACAAATCAAAAATACAACATTTATTAAAAAATAAAAATTTGTTAAATACAAAATTAATAGACGAAAATAAAATAGATAATTTTTTAAAAGTTCTTAGTTCAAGAAAGATCATTTTAGATCGATTAAGTTGCTCATTAGCTTACGAAAATATTTTAAAAAATAAAATAAATATATCAAGTAAAAACGATCCAATTTATTTTATGAAATCAATAAAAAATAACACTGAAATTGAAAATTTTTCAAAATCACATATTTTTGATGGAGTTGCAGTAATAAAATTTTTGTGTTGGATTAAAAGTTTAAAAAAAAATCTTACTGAATTAGAGGCTGAAAAAAAATTAGATTATTTTAGAATGAAAAACGTGAATTACTTATATCCAAGCTTTAACACTATTTCTGCATCAGGGCCAAACGGTGCAATCATTCACTATCGAGCAAATAAAAGTTCGAACAGACTAATTAAAAAAGATGATATTTTCTTGTGTGATTCTGGTGGACAATATAAATATGGAACTACTGATATTACAAGGACGATAAGTTTAGGAAAACAAACGCAAAAGATTAAAAATATTTTCACATATGTTTTAAAAGGTCATATTGCTGTTGCAAATGCAAATTTGAAAAAAATAAAAAGCGGACATTTGTTGGACAACTTAGCTAGAAAATTCCTAAAAAAAAAGGGTCTAGACTATCCACACGGAACTGGTCATGGTGTAGGTTATTTTCTTAATGTTCATGAAAGACCCGTAGCAATATCTAAAGGTTATAAAATACGACTTAAACCAGGTCATGTGATGAGTAATGAACCTGGATTTTATAAAAAAGGTAATTATGGCATTAGACTAGAAAATATGATTTATGTAAAAAAGAAAAAAAATAAAATATTTTTTAAAAACTTAACGTTAGTTCCATTTGACAGAGATCTAATTAACTTTAGACTACTCAATAAAAAGGAAAAAAATTACTTAGTAAATTATAACTTGGAGATTTACTCAAAAGTTGAAAAATATTTAGATTATAAAGAAAAATTTTGGTTATTGTCTCAATTTTGATATTTTCTCAAAATCTAATTGATTTAATATTTTGACTTTTAAATCATTTGCCATTTTTATTTTTCTTGAGGTGGGCTTTTCGCCTATAATCAAGTAATCTAGTTTTTTTGAAACATTACTTACAATCTTTCCACCATTATTTTCGACAATCGATTTTGCCTCTGCTCTACTAATATTATTTAATTTTCCAGTAAACATTAATATTTTGTTGAAAAATACTCCTCCCGTTTTTTTTATGATATTATTTTCAAAAATTAAAATTTTACTTAAAGATGAAATAACTTTTAAGTTTAGTTTATTTTTAAAAAAATTTTTTAAAGAATTAATTTGTGTTTCTCCAATACCATCAATATTTGATAAATCTTCGATATTTTTTTGATCTTTTAATTTAATAAAATTAGAAAAAGTTCCTAAAAATTCAGATATTAATTTTGCATTTTCTTGACCTATATGCCTAATACCAAGGGAATAAATAAATCTATCTAAATATATTTTTCTTGATTTATTAATTGATTTCTTGAGATTTTCTACCGATTGAGTGCCCCACCCATCTAATTCAGAAATTTTTTGATAATCTAAATTAAATATATCATCAGGAAATTTTAAAAACTTTAATTCCCAAAGTTTTTCAACAACTTTTTTTCCAAGCCCTTCAATGTTAAAGGCGTCTTTTGAGACAAAATGCTTTAATTTTTCAATTGATATCTTTTCACATCCAAATCCATCATTGCTACATCTTCTAACTGCGTCCACTCTTTTTGTAGTAGAGTTATATTCTTTGATAGTTTCAGATCCGCATGATGGACATTTATTTGGGAATATATATTTTTTTGATTTTAACGTTCTTAATTTTTTGTCTACAGCGATTACATGTGGGATTACATCGCCAGCTCTTTCAATCTTAACAGTATCACCAATTCTAATATCTTTTCTAATTATTTCATCTTCATTATGTAGTGTTGCGTTTGAAACTATTACACCACCTATATTAACTGGTCTAACTTTAGCGACAGGCGTTAAAGCACCAGTCCTACCAACCTGAATATCAATATCCATAATTTTGGTGATTGAATAATTGGCAGAAAATTTATGAGCAACTGCCCATCTAGGCGCAGTAGCCATAAAACCTAATCTTTTTTGTAAACTAAAATCATTAACTTTGTAAACAATACCATCGATATCGTAGTTTAAACTAAATCTTTTTTTTTCAATTTCAGAATGATATTTGATTAAATTATCAGTCCCTTTAATTATTTCATTTAATTCGGATGTTTTAAAACCCCATCTGCTCAGATTTTTTATAAAATTACTTTGTTTGTCAACTTTCATTGGTGAACTAAAGCCAAAAGTATAAGCCATAAATTTTAAAGGAATTATTTCTGTTTTTTTTGGATCTTTTTGTCTGAGTGATCCTGATGCTGCATTTCTTGGATTTGCAAAGTCTTTTTCTATTTTTTTGAAATCATTAGTTTCTATGAAAACCTCGCCTCTAACATCAATATCAACTGGAAAATCAGAATGTGTAATTATTCTGGGTATATCTTTAATTGTTTTTAAATTTTCTGTTATATCCTCACCTTTATCACCATCTCCTCTAGAAAGACCTTTAACAAATTTACCATTTTTGTATGTTAAAGACGCTGATATCCCATCTATTTTAGGCTCTACGCTATATTCAAACTCATAGTTTTGATTAAAAGCTAAAAAGTTAATGTTTTTTTTTTGAAAATTTACCAAATCCTCTTTATTGAAAGCATTAGATAAAGATAACATCTTTACTCTATGTTTGTATTTTTCAAATTTTTTTGAAGGTTTAAATCCAACTTTGATACTAGGAGATATTGGATTTTTATAATTATACTTTCTTTCTAATTCTAAAATTTCCTTTTTTAAAATATCAAATTCTTTATCAGATACTAAGGGTTTTTGTTTTTCATAGTAGTATTTGTTGTATCTATCTAATAATTTTATTTTATCATTGTATATTTTTTTTGATTGTGTTTTTGAAACCATTTAATCAAGAATTTCTTTAAATCTTTTGAATATACTTTTTTTATCTTTTTTTATCTCATAAGCAGATTTATAATTTTTGTTGAATATCTTATAACTTTTAGAATACCATTCACTTGATTGATAATTATAACCTAAAATTGAAGCATATTTTTGTGCCTCATCAGTAAGTCCAATTTTATAATGAAGCTCTACTAATCTGTGAAGAGCCTCATCAATAAAAGATGTTTCATCATAATTATTAATTACATTTTTGAATCGATTAATAGCTGCTATCCATTTTTTTTTTTTTATGTAATGCACTCCTATATACATCTCCTTAGAGGCTAGGTAATCATTAATTAAATCTAATTTATAAGAAGCATCTAAAGAAAAATCTGTATTTGGATAATTCTTTTGTATAAATTTGAATTTTTCCTCAGCTTTTACTAATGGGCCTAAATCTTTTTTTTCGTCTACAATTCTCTCATAATGAACCATCCCTAAAAGATAATGAGCATAAGGAATGCTATCTTCATTTGGATATAATTTAATAAATCTTTCTAGTTCATATTCTGCATCATAATAATAATCTTGAGAGTAATAAGCATAGGCTGCCATTAATGCAGATTTGGGTGCCCATTCAGATTGAGGATATAACAATTCAGCCTCATTAAATTTTTTTGCAGCATATAATACGTCACCTTTTTCTAGTTCTTCATAACCTTCTTTAAACGCTTCTACCATTTGATCTTTGAGAGTTTTCTCATTAATTAAAGAGACTTTTTTATCTTTAGAGCAAGAGAATATCAATAAAGAAGCTAATAGGATTAAAAAAAATTTATTAAGTTTCATTTTAAATTATTATCAAATTAATTAAAAAGCTTAAGTTCTTATGCGGAATATTTTAATGTATTTTTGACTAAAAATGAATGCGGAATATTTTTTTCTTTTAATTCAACAATTGTAAAATTCTCTTTTTTTGAAAATAATTCTCTTAAACCTAGATTTGTAACTCTATGGCCCCCTTGACTTGAGCATATTTTGCCAACCATTCTGTATCCAGCAAGATAAATATCTCCAAGACAATCTAAAATTTTGTGGTTTACAAATTCTTTTGTATTTCTTTCTTTCTCTTTATTTAGTATTTCGTTACCTTTTAAAACTATAGCGTTTTCCAAGCTTCCTCCTTGTGCTAGACCCATGTCTTTTAATTTTTTAACATCTTCATATAAACAAAATGTTCTAGACTCATAAACATCTTTTAAATCTTCCATGTAGATATTTTTCTTATTAGATTGGTTTAGAATAGAATTCTGTTTAAATTTAATCTCAAAATCGATTTCTAAACTTATTCTATTTGGTTCAAAACTAATAAACTTATCTCCATCTAAAAATTTAACTTTTTTATTAATTTTAATGACTCTTATCGGTTGATCACTTATTTTAAAACCAACTTTTTCTATTTCTTCCACAAAAATTTTTGCAGATCCATCCATAATTGGTAATTCCTCTGAATTTACATCTACTATTATGTTGTCTATACCCAATCCATACAAAGCTGCCATTAAATGTTCTATTGTGGATACGCTTACTCCAAATTCATTAGTTAAGGTTGTGCAATAAGAAGCGTTCGAGACATTATAAACACTTGGATAAATTATATTGTTTTTACTTAAATCAGATCTTTTAAAAATTATCCCAGTGTTTGGAGCTGCTGGAAGAAGCCTCATTTCAACTTTGTTTCCCGAATGAAGGCCAATGCCAAAGAAATTTAGATTTTGATTAATAGTTTTTTGATTTAAAACTGACATTTAAAGTTTATAAATCCAAAAATAAAATATTTAAAAACAAGTAATGTTACAAAGAAATACAAGTATTTAATCAAATAAATTAAAGATTTTATCAAATAATGCAGGATTTCTTGGTGAAATCTCATTTATATGAACCTCAGATTTATTCCTTTCATTAATTAATCTCCTTGCAGAGACACACATCGTAAAATCCTCGTAATTACTTTTGAAAAGCTTTTGTGAATATTGGAAAGATATAATTTTATTTATGTGAACTTTACAATCTTTAAATAATTTTTTAATTTTGTCGACTAGATTTTTATCTAAACAAATAAATTCTAGTTCCAAAATAATTTTTTTAAATTGTATGTGACCTGGGAAAAAATCATAAATTTTATCATCTATTATATATTTATTAATAATAATATGGACTATAGAAAGTTTATTATTATTAATGTTAAATTGTTGTAAACTTCTTTGAACTAAATTTGTAACAACGTTTTTATCGAGTTTTTTTTCATCAAAAATATTTTTTATACTTATTAAAATTTTTTGGTAAGTTTTGGAATGTATTGATATGTATCCACTATTTAAGAATGAACCTAATTCTCTCTCTATCTTTTTAATATTTTTTTGGAGTAAATTTAATATAATTTTAAAATTTAGATCATTGTTTAAGTTATCAGGGATTTGAAAGCTTACTGTATTTCTTAAATTATTCTTAATTGAGTCAAAAAAACTTATGTATATTTTATTATCTGAGATACCAAAATAAAAATCTCCTTCTATAGAATTATTCATATTTTATTATTCTATTTTTTATTCTTAAATCAATAATTTTAGAATTAACAAATTTTTTATCATTTAACAATTTCTTTGCATAATTAATTTGTTTTTGGTTAGTTTCTAATGGAAATTTAATAAGTAACTCATTTTTCATAATTATATCAAATCTTCCACTCTTGAAAAATATAATATTTTTAATTTCATAATAATTAAAATTAGAGGATTTAAATAAATTTAAAATATTAAAAATATTATTAATATTATTAGAGCCTGCTGATATTGGTAAATCAATATTTGTTTTTTTGATATCTAATTTTTTACCATTATCTCCTAAAATGAATTCGCCGCTTTGAGTTTTAATTATACAAAAAGGTTTAGCGGGGGTTAAATTGATCTTTATTTTATTAGGATAAATTTTTTTTATCTCTAAATTTTTAGTATCATTTCTGTTATTTAAACCAACAAAATATTTTCTATTAATAAAAACAATATTTTTTCCTATAATATTTTCAAGTTCGTTTAAAATTTTTTTGTTCTTAATTTCTGTTAACCCATTAACCTCGATATATTTAATGTTAAAAAAATTATCAATTTTAATATTAAAATTATTTATTGAACTTAATAAAACCAATAATGAAATATAAAAAAAAAAATTGATCTTTTTACCTATTTTTAGATGCATCCCTTATCATCCAATTAATTAACGAATTAAAATTTATGCCTTGATAAGCAGCTATTTCTGGAACTAAGGATAAATCTGTCATACCAGGTTGTGTATTAAGCTCTAAAAGATAAAATTTATTTTTATAAAACTTGAAATCAGATCTAGTTATACCTCTGCACTTTAATAATTTATGTGCCTTTAGAGCAATTTTATTTACTATATCATAATTTTTTTTACTTAAGTTAACTGGGATAATATGTTGTGTTTTTGCATTAGAGCTATATTTTGCTTTGTAATCGTAAAATTTTCTTTTTGGTTTAAGCTCTATGGCTCCTAATTTTTTATTTCCCATAATGGCTACTTGTATTTCTCTCCCTGGTATAAATTTTTCTATCAACAGGTAATTGTAATTCCTTAATTTCTTAATTTTATTTATTAAAGATAATTTATTATTGCAAATAAATACATCTAAGCTTGATCCCTCATTTACTGGTTTAATAACTACAGGATATTTTAGATAACTTTTAATAATGTTAAAATTAATTTTTTTAATATCATTTTTAATTTTTATGTACTTGGGTGTTAGCATTCTGTTCTTAATAAAAATTTTTTTGGATATCTCTTTATCCATTGCAGACATAGATGCAATTACACCTGAATGAGTATATTTCATACCTAAAGTCTCTAAAATCGTTTGGATATAACCATCTTCACCAAATCTACCGTGTAAAGCATTAAAAATTACGTCTGGTTTAAATGTTTGAATTATTTTTAAAAAATTATTGCAAGGATCACAAAATCTTACATTAAAATTTTTTTTTAATGATTTCATCACAGCACTTGCAGATTTTAAGCTGATTGTGCGTTCCTTGGAGTACCCTCCGCCTAAAATTAAAACTCTTTTTTTCATCTTAATTCACAATTTCTAACTCCAGTTCTAAGTTTATACCAGTTTTTTCCTTTACCTTTTTTTTCACGTGATTAATTAAACTATACATATTTTCAAAAGATGCATTGTTGGAATTGATAAAAAAATTACTGTGCTTTTCTGAAATTTTTGCATCACCGAAACTTATTTGGTGGTCCACACTTTCCTTTATAAGTTCCCATACTTTTTTCTTAGAGTGACTTAATGGATTTTTAAATGTGCTTCCGCCAGTTTTTACTCTTAGTGGTTGTGAATTTTTTTTTCTTTCTATCAAATTTAAGATATTTTTTTCTATCTTATTTTTGTTTGATTTAGAAGTTTGAAAAGACGCACTCAAAAAAATTAAATTTTTTGGAAGATCTGTTTTTCTATATTCAAATTTAATGTCTTTTGAATTAATAGTATAAACTTTACCCTTAAAATCCATAACTTGCACAGAAAGCAAAACATCTTTAAACTCTTTTCCAAAACATCCCGAATTCATTCTAATTCCACCACCCACTGATCCAGGAATACATGATAAAAACTCAAGACCACTTAGACTATTTTTACAAGCAAAGTCTGAAACACTTTTGTCTAAAATTGAACAACCTGCTATAATAACGTTTTCTTTTGTTAATGATATTTTGTTAAAATTTTTTCCTAGTTTTATGAATATACGATTTTGAATGTTATCAGAAATTAATAAGTTAGAGCCAGCGCCCATAATAAAAAAATTATTATGATTTTCTTGTAGTTTAAGTATAAAATTTCTTAATTCAGAAAGAGTTTCTGGAATAAAAAAAATTTTCGCATTTCCTCCAATATTTAGCCAAGTATGGTTTTTTAAACTATAATTATATTTGATTTTGCCTTTTATATTTTTTGAAAATTCATCTAAATTGTTAGAATTCATTTTTTCATCAAGCTTGGTAATTCTTTAATCCAATTTGATATAGATCCAGCACCCATACCAATAACTATATTTTCAGCATTTAAATACCTTTTTAAAAATTTTGCTAATTCAAATTGATCATTTAGTAAAAACACATGTACATTAGAATGTTTCGCAATTTCTTCAGCAAATTTAAAATAATCAAAATTCAGTTTTAAATTTTCACCTGCTTTATAAATTGGACATAAAATAACAGAATTTGCTTTCTTAAAAGATAAACAAAATTCATTTTTTAAATCATTTAATCGAGAAATTCTGTGAGGTTGAAAAATACAAGTAATTTTTTTTTGCTTATGGCTTTTCCTTACACCTTTAATCACTGATTTTATTTCTGTAGGGTGGTGGGCATAGTCGTCATAAATATCTGCCCCATTATAATTGAATATTTTGTTGAATCTTCGTTCTACACCCTTAAATTTTTTTAAACTATTTTTTATAACATTAATTGATATTCCAATAAAATAAGAAATAGCAATTGCGGCTGTTGCATTTTTTATATTATGGTTCCCGATCAAAGGAATTTCAAACTTTCTCAAAGTATTTTTCTTTTTATTCGGTAAACTCATTTCAACGTCAAAAAATGATTTATTATTGTAAAAAGAAACATTTTTAATTTTAAAATTTGATTGTTTGTTAAACCCATAAGTAATTAGATTTTTAATCTTACTTTTTTTAAAAACATCTTTATTGTTTTTGTCATCTATACAAATAAAAGTTTTACCGAAAGAAGGTACCTTCATCATAAATTTTATAAAATGATTTTTTAAATCCTCTAAAGATTTATAATAATCCATGTGCTCCCTATCTATGTTAGTCACTACAGCATAAGTTGATGGAACTTTTACAAAACTACCATCGGACTCGTCTGACTCTAAAATACTCCACTCACTTCTTCCAAGTCTAGCAGAGCTTTCAAAAGAATTAATTACACCACCATTTATAATAGTTGGGTCCAGTTTAGCTTTAGCAAAAATGGAGGCAATTAAAGATGTAGTGGTAGTTTTACCGTGAGAACCTGAAACAACTACATTTTTTTTTAATGAGGTTATATGAGCTAACATATCTCCCCTTTTGTATATTGGTAATTTTTTTTTTTTGGCTGCTTTTATTTCAGCATTATTTTGTTTTATAGCTGAAGAAATTACTAAGATTGTTGCTTTTTTTATATTCGATGATGAATGTCCCAAAAAAAACTTAACATTATTCTTCTTAAGCCTTTCTATATTTTTATTAAAAGTTTTATCACTTCCTTGTATTTTAAAACCTAGACCCACCATTATTAACGCCAACCCACTCATCCCTATTCCACCTATACCAACAAAATGTATTATCTCAGATTTTGCTAAATTAATATTCATTTTAATATCAAGTTTTTTAAATTTTTAGAATTTTCATTCCAATTATATTTTTTGTAAACATTTTGCATATTTTTTTTTCTTTGAATTAATAGTCTTTTATTTTTAATCAAATTTTTAATAAATTTATATAAAAAATTATTTTTAACTTTATTTTCTTTGATTAACCAACCTAGTTTTTTATCTACGTAATACTTTGCATTATAAAATTGATGATCATCTTTAGCAAAAGGAAAGGGAATTGCCAAAAAAGGTGTTTTCAAAAAAATTAATTCATTAATTGTAGATGCTCCAGATCTTGTTATTGCAAAATCACACTCTTTTATAATTTCATGCAAATTATTTGCATAAGAAAATACTTTTGCTTTTATGTGATTAGTTAAATAAAATTTTTTAAGTTTTTTTATATTTTCATAACTTGATTGATGAAATATTTCAATTTTAAAAATTCTAGATAATTTCATTAAATCTTTTAGAAATAGATTATCAAATATTTTTGCGCCTTGACTACCACCTATTATAAGTATAGCAAACTTATTATTTTTTCTTTTAATATTCCTTTTTGATAAAAAAAAATTTTTTCTTATTAATGGTTTAATTATAATATTTTTATAACTCATTTTTTTTGGCAAATTTTTTATTTTTTTACTGTACGTAAATATTCTACTGCAATATTTTAGCAAAAATAAATTTGCTCTACCTAAAACTAAATTTGGTTCAAATAAAAAAATTTTTAAATTTAAAATTCTAGCTGCTAAACAAATTGGTATCGACATATATCCACCTGTAGAGATTATTATTTTAATTTTTTTTTTTTTCAAAAAGATAAAAGAATTAATGAATGATATTAATAAAGAAATAATAAAAGGGAAAAATCTAAAGAAGTTAAAGCTTATTTTTGGAACATTTATTTGTTTATTTCTATATTTTTTTTTATTTAAGTAAGATATTCCTCTTTCATCACTTACAATACACATTTCATTTTCGTCTTTTAAATAATCATATAATACTTGGGCTAAAACAACATGACCTCCAGTACCTCCTGTGCTGATAATTATTTTTTTCATAAACTTACATCTTTCTCTTTGTAAAATTTAATATTAATCCAGCAAGAATAGAAGAGCTTAATATTGATGACCCCCCGTAACTTAAAAAGGGAAGTGTCATGCCTGTTGTTGGAAGTAACTTTATGTTTACACCGACATGAATTAACACTTGAAAAATAATTAATAAGGTTGAGCCAATCAAAATAAGCTTATTACTATTTTTTTTTTCAGCTGGAATTTTTTTAAATACTCTAAATACGATTAGTAAAAAAATTAATAATATTAACAATATCAATAAAACGCCAAATTCTTCAGAAATTACAGATATTACATAATCCGTATGTGCCTCTGGGACTCTGGTATTTAACGTTCCTTCTCCAATTCCTTTTCCAAAAAACCCACCATCAACTATAGCATCAGTTGCTTTTTGGGATTGATAATTTCCTTTAGATGCAGGTTCAAAAAAAGAATTTATCCTATATTTAATATATGAAAATTTTGGTAAATAAAAAACTAAATATCCTAAAATTGATAATGAAAAAAAAATTAGAAAACTCAATAAATATAAATTTATTCCAGAGACAAAAATTAGACTTAACCAAACACAAGAAACCAACATTGTCTGTCCTATATCTGGCTGTAAAACTAACAATGATAAAACAGGAAGTACTATTAATAAGCTCGTAAGAAGTTTGAAAAAATGACTATTTGTAAACCTTGAGCCTATTATTAATGATAAAAATACTACCAAAAAAGGCTTTAAAAATTCTATTGGTTGAAACCTCGGTAAAAAAGAGAGGTCTAACCATCTTGTTGAGCCTTTTACCTCAACACCGAAAAATGGAACTGACAACAAGGATAAAAAGAAGGTAATGAATAATATTATTGCTATTTTATATATATACTTTTCTTCGATAACGGAAAAAAAAATAATTAAAATCAAGCCTAAGAATATATAGATAAGATGTCTTAGGAAAAAATAATAATTATTTGTTCCTAATTTCGAAGATGCAATTAGTGATGTTGATACTAAGGAAAAAAAAATACCTAAAATAATTAAAGTAATGAATAATAAAAGGATAAACTTATCCAAATTTTTCCACCAGTCGTAGATAAATTTATCGTAAAAATTTTTATTTTCCATAAAGACCTATTTTTTTAATTAGTGAATTAAAATATCTACCTCTATGTTCAAAATTTTCAAATTGGTCGAATGAGGCAGCTGCTGGACTGAATAAAACAATTTTTTTTTTATTATCGTCTTTAATATCTTTTTTAATAGTTAATATAACCTTTTCTAGGTTTTTTATATATTTAAATTTAATTTTATTTTCAAATTGATTTACAAAAAAATTTTTATTAAGTCCAAATATATAAGCTGTTATATTTTTACAATATTCATAGTTGAGATTAAATTTATCATATTTTTTAAACTTACCTCCTACAATCCAATAAATATTTTTATAATTTGATAGAAGACCGATTGTTGAAGAAAAGCTAGTAGATTTAGAGTCGTTAATAATTTTTAAATTTGAGTTATTATAAATAACCTGTTTTCTAAATTTAAGTCCTTTGTAAGTGTTCATTGACTTAAAGATTTTATTATCGGCTATTTTAAATAGTTTAGAAATTTGGTAAATAAAATGAATAATTTTAAGGCTATTGTCATCTAATAAATAATTATTTTTAATTTTTTTTTTGAAGAAAGAATATTTATTATAAGATATTTTTATAATTTTAGATTTAATATTGCTGCTTATAATATTTTTGTTAATTAAAACATTATCTTTCTCAATAAATGAAAAATTATTTTTTTCTTGTTCATATAATAGTTTGATCTTAGCATTCGCATAATTTTTAATATTTCCGTGTCTTTCTAAATGATCTATACCTAGATTTAAAATAACTCCATAATTTGTTTTAAAATATCTATTATAAAATATTTGATATGAGGACGCCTCAATTATAAAGATAGTATTTGTATTAATTTTTTTTTCATTTAAAACTGGTCTACCAATATTTCCAACTAGCCTGACATCTATTTTTTTTAATTTAAAAATATTATAAAGCATTTGGCAAGCAGTGGACTTTCCGTTTGTACCTGTAATTGTTATTTTAGTGTTTTTCGGATATGTTAAATAAAATATATCAAGTTCTGTAATTATTTTTTTCCTGTTCTTTAAAAGATATGAGCTTAATTCACATTTCTTTAAATCTATTCCTGGACTTAAAACAATATAATCAAACTTGATTTTAAAAATTTTTTTTTTGCTTAAAAAAAATTTTTTATATTTTTGGTTATTTAAAGAATTATTATCATCAAAAACAATAACACTACTTTTTTTATAGAGATATTTAAAGCATGAGTTGCCTGAAATACCTAAACCATAAATCAATATTTTTTTATTTAGAAATTTTTTGTTGAACATTATCTAAGTTTTAATGTAGCAAGCCCTATCATTGCTAATATTAAAGAAATAATCCAAAATCTAATGACAACTGTTGACTCTGCCCAACCTTTTTTTTCGAAATGGTGATGTATTGGGGCCATCATGAATATTCTTTTTCCTGTCAACTTAAAAGATACAACTTGGACTATTACAGAGACTGCTTCTAAAACAAATAGACCGCCGGTTATTGCTAACACTATTTCGTGTTTTGTAACAACACCGACAGCTCCTAAAGATCCACCTAAGGCTAAAGAGCCGGTGTCACCCATAAATATTTTTGCTGGGGGTGCGTTGAACCACAAAAATCCTATCGATGCTCCAATTATAGCACCACAAAAAACTGCCACCTCCCCGACGCCCTTAATGTAAGGTATTAAAAGGTACTCAGAAAAAATTACGTTACCAGAAACATAGCTAATAAAAGCGAAACAACCCGCAACCAATATTACAGGCACAGTAGCCAGACCGTCTAAACCATCTGTCAAATTAACAGCATTAGATGAACCTACTATTACGAATAAATAAAAGGGTATGAAAAACCAACCAAGGTTTATTACTAAATTTTTAAAAAATGGAAAATAAAGATTATTAGTTAAATCTGAGTCTATACAAACATAAAAAATTATTAATGAAATTAGACCAAGAATAATTTGTATAATAAATTTTAATTTTGATGATATCCCGTTAGAATTATTATTTTTAATTTTTTTATAATCGTCAAATGCACCTAAAGTTCCAAAAGAGAATGTTATAAAAATCAGTAACCAATTATAAGGATTAAATAAATCTGACCATAAAAAAACTCCTGTGAAAAGCCCGATTAAAATTAAAAGTCCACCCATTGTAGGTGTGCCTATTTTTTTTACAAGGTGGTCTTTAGGACCGTCTGGTCGTATAGGATTTGTAATTTTTTTTATTGAAAAAAAGTTAATGAATTTTTCTCCAATTAAAAAAACCACAATCATTGATGTGATAATTGCTAAACCAGTTCTAACAGTTAAAAAATTAAAAAAGTTTAAAAATGAATATGTGTCAGAATAATTAGTTAATATATTATAAAGCATTATAAATTACGAATTATTTTATTTAAACCAGTTGAATTGGATCCTTTTACCATTAAAATACTATTATTTGGTAAATCATTTTTTATTAGATTGTAGATTTCCATACTATTATTCAGTATCCTTCCTTTTATTTGTGGTTTTAATTTGTTGAATGTATGTCTTGTATAATTCCCGTAAACGAATATTTTGTTGATTTTTGAATTATTTATATATCTCGCGATTTTTATATGTAATTTTTTAGAATAGTTACCAAGCTCAAGCATATTCCCAATTAAAAGAAATTTTTTATTTTTTTTCTTATAAATATTATCAAATCTTTCCAGTGAAAATTTTAATGACAAGGGATTTGAATTGTAACTTTCATCTAAAATAGTCAATTTTTTAGATCCTTTTTTGTAAGTAGTTAATGACCCTCTGCTTTTAGGAACTTTAAATCCAACTAACAGGTTTTTATTTAATTTTTGAGCATCAAAATAATTAATAATTATACTTAAAGATGCGAGAATGTTTTCTCTGTAATTCAACAATTCATTTGGTATCAAAAAAGTTTTTATAGTTTCTTTAATTTTAATTTTAAATAAGTAATTATTTTTATATTTCATTTGTTTAAGAAACAACATATCTGCACGATAGTTTTTCTGGCTAAAAGTAAAAACTTTTAGTCCACATTTTTTTGATTTATGTATAAAATATTTATAATATTTATCATCCATGTTAACAATCATTGTTCCATTGCAAATTATATTATCAATGAGCTCTCCTTTAGCTTGAGCGATTTGATCTAAATTTTTGAAATTCTTAATATGTGCATAAGAAATATTAGTAATTAAACCAATATTTGGTCTAATAAGGTTACTCAAATAATTTATTTCACCTTTCTTATCCATTCCAATTTCTAAAACTAAAAATTTAGATTGTTCTGGAGCGTTAAAAATACTTAAAGGAACACCAAATTTATTATTATAAGAATTTTTTGAAAAATAGGTATTGCCTAATTTATTTAAACAAAAACCGGTTAATTCTTTAACAGATGTTTTTCCAGCTGACCCTGTAATTGCTATTGTATTAGCATCTATTGATTTTCTATATATTGAGCTAATTTTATTTAAAAAATTTAATGGTGTTTGTTGAAATATCATTTTTTTAATTTTATTTCTTTTGTTAACAATTGCTAAAATTGCGCCATTATTTAAAGCTTCCTCCGCATAGTTATTTCCATCATATTTGTTACCTTTTATTCCAAAAAAAATCGAATTTTTACTCACACTCTTTGAATTTATTGAAACTGATTTCACAAATGTTTCTTTATTAATTGTTTTGTTTTTTATTGTTTCTAATAAGATATTTGTTTTAAGAGATTTTGATAAAACTTTATTTTTTTGTTTAATTGCATTTATAATTTCTAATTTATCAGAGAAAAATTTCCTTTTTTTATAATCTTGGTAATTTTCATGTCCTTTTCCAGCAACGATTAAAATATCACCAGAATTTAAATTTTTAATTGCATGAAATATAGCTTTTGATCTGGATGCAATTTCAAAATATTTTTTGTATTTAAAACCTTTTTTAATTTGATTTCTAATTAATTTTGGATTTTCCGATCTTGGGTTGTCATCTGTCAGGTATATATTTTCACAATACTTATAAGCTATAGCTCCCATCATTGGTCTCTTTTGTTGATCCCTTTCACCACCACAACCAAATAGTAAAGAAATTTTACTTAAAGGAAATTGTTCTTTTATATTTATAAGTAAAGTTTCTAGCGCATCAGGTGTATGAGCATAATCAAGTATTACCTTTGAATTGTTTTTTAATTTTCCAATTTTTTCAAATCTACCTTTAATTGATTTAATTTTGCAAATAGATTTTAATATTTTATCTATATTCAATTTAGATAAATATGCAGCTATAATAGCAAAAATTAAATTTTTAATTTGAATTTTACCTATAAGTGAAGTTTTAAAAGAGTACTTTTTTTTATCAAGAACAAAATCTATTTTATTTTGATTATTTATTTTGCGAAAGTTTGTAATTTTAATAAAAGAATTTAGACGTCCAAATGTAAATTTTTTTAATTTTCTTTTTTTTGAAATAATATTTAGTTGCTTTGCTAATTTATTTTCATTATCAAATATTATATTTCCTCCTAATTTTAACAATCTGTTAAAAAGTATAAATTTAGAATTAAGGTAATCTTTAATAGTTTTATGGTAGTCTAAATGATCCCTAGTTAAATTAGTAAATATCGCTGTTTTAAAATTAATATTATTTAACCTACATTGTTTTAAACCATGACTTGAGGCTTCTATAATAACATTCTCAATTTTTAATTTTTTAAGTTTTTGTAATGTTTTATGAAGGCTTACAGGATCTATTGTTGTATTAAGTGTTTTTAAATTATAATTTTTTGACAAAACACCAAGTGTACCAATTGAAGCTACTTTTTTTTTGTTTAAAGATAAAATTTGTTGGTAAAAATTTGATATTGAAGTTTTGCCATTAGTGCCGGTCACACCTATAATATTGTTTGGTTTAAGTTTGTAAAATCTGCTAGATACATATGAAAGCAATTTTCTAGGATTATTGCTATGAATATATAAAATTTTTTTTTTACAGAGTCCCTCAAATTTAAGGTTTGATACTATTATTTTAGCACCATTATTTATAGCATTCTTAATGTAAGTGTTGCCATTTGCAGTATTTCCTTTTATGGCAAAAAAAATATCGTTTAATTTACAATCCTTGCTATTAAATTTAATATTTTTAAATTTAATATTTTTATACTCATTGTTAATATTTTTAAAAACTTCACCTAATAACATTTAATTTAAATTCTTAGTACTTTGTGGCTAAAATTGGTCCTATTTTGTCAATAATTTTTCCTGATATTTCTACCGATGTCCAACCAGCAGTATTGAAAGGAGTGCCTTTGTAAGACCCAGTTTTATTACGATATTTGTAAACATAATCTTTTGAAAGTTTAGTATCCTCTAATAATATAATTAAAACATATTTTGGTTTTGATGTGGGAAATACCGAAGCAAAAGTATTAATTTTTTTTTTCGTATATATACCATTTTCAACAATTTGGGCTGTTCCAGTCTTACCGCCCACTTCGTAACCTTCTACATCTGAGAGACTAGCGGTACCTTTTTCAACTACCTTTCTAAAAATTGGATTGATTTGAGAACTAAGATGTTTATTTAAAATTCTTTTCTTTTTTACATTGCTAAATTCTCTTTTTACAAGAGTTGGGTTTATATCAAAACCCCCATTAGCTAAAATTGCGTAACCCTTTGCTAATTGAATAGGAGTTGTGGTAATTCCATGACCATAAGATACAGTTTTAAGTTTACACTTTCCCCACTTGAAAGAAATAGGTTTGCCTATTTCCTCAATATCAAAATTCAATTTATCTAAAAGACCAATTTTTTCCAAAAAGCTTTTTAATTTTTCTTTACCTACAATTTGACCAATTTTTACTGATCCAATATTACTTGAGTATATTAATATATCCTCAACACTTAAATCATTAGGTAAATTTTCATCATACTCCGAAATAGTCCTACCACCACATTTCATTTTTTTTTCTAAATTTAGGAACATATCTTCTGGAGAAACTAAACCATAGTTTAATCCAGCTGCTATAGTAAAAGATTTAAAAACTGATCCTAACTCATAGATACCTTTTGTTGCACGATTAATATAATTATCGTCAGATATATCTTCCCTGCTATTTAGATTAAAGTCTGGTAAAGATACTAAAGATAAAATTTCTCCAGTGTTTATATTCATTAATATTCCTGCACTACCAATATTATTAAAAATTTTTTGGGCTTTTAATAATTCATTTCTAATTATAAATTGTAAATTTTTGTCTAAAGTGAGTGTTAGTATTTCTCTTCCATCTTTTAATTTTTTATCAAAGGATTTCTCTAAACCTGAAATGCCATTGTTATCTTCGTCAATTTGACCTACTACATGTGCAAAAAGATTTTTATCGGGATATATTCTAGTAATTTTTTGTTCAATTATTATTGACTTTTCACCTAAAAGTTTAATTTTTTTATAATTGTCAGGGGTTATTTTTTTTTCGATATAAAAGAATTTCTTTCCAAACAATTTATTTTTAATTTCCGTAAAATCTTTTTTTGGATAAGTATATTGAAGTTTTAATAAAAGTTTTTTTTTGTCTTTAACTAATTTTGGGTCAATCCCTACATTTGTAGTAAATACAGTTTTGCTTATATATTCTCCATACCTATCTGTTATATCTGCTCTGCTAATTTTATTTATTTTGTAATTATTATTTTGATAAGTCTTTGAAGATAAATATATTACTCTCGTCGAATATAAAATAGTTATAATAAATATAATTATAAAAATAAATGCAACTCGATTTAAATTTAACTTAAATTTATTTTTATAAAAATTAACGAAATTTAAATCAGATTTATTAATAATTATTATATTGTTTTCATTCTTATTCATAATTTTCTAAATATATAAAATTTTTTGGTTTTAATTCGTTTAAATTTTCTTCAAAAAAAATTTTTTTTAATTTAAATAATCTTTCTGGCGAACTCAAAAAATTATTTTCTAACAAAATTAATTCTTTTTTATCAATTAATATTTTTATTTTTTCTTCACTATTAAATATTTTTGCTTCAAGTTCTCTAGTGGAATTTTTAACTAAAGAAGTAAATATAATTAAAATTACTATAAATATTACAATAATATAAATTTTCATAATTTAGAGGCTATCTTTTCTATTTCTAATAAATGTCTAAATTTTTCATAAATAAAATTTGTTTCTACCCAATTAGTTCTTTTTCTTTTTACAGCTCTTAATTTAGCGGATCTAGATGGAGGGTTTGTTTCAACTTCTTCTGATGTTGGTAAGATTGGTTTTTTATTAATTATATTGAAAGAAGTGTCTTGAACACTATTAATCGGTAAATATCTTGATAATTTTGTAGGATTAGAAATATTATTAAAAAAAAATTTGCAAATTTTATCTTCGATAGAATGAAATGTAACAGTCAAAATTATACCATTCTCTGAAATTAAATTACATGATTTTGATAATCCATTTATAAGTTCACTAATTTCACTATTAACAATCATTCTAAGTGCTTGGAAAATTTTTGTAGCTTTATTTTTTTTTGAAAAATGCTTTTTTGTTGAATTTATTATATTTACAAGATCCTCCGTGAGAATCTCTTTATTATTTCTCTCTTTTGCTATTCTTTTTGATATTATTTTTGATTTTTTTTCTTCACCAAAATATTTGAATATTTTTTCTAGTTCACTTGCTGTTAAATTTTTAATGATATCATGTGCTGAAAATTTGTTATGTCCCATTTTCATATTCAATCTGCCTCTATAATTAAACGAAAGTCCTTTTGAAACATCCATTATTTGATTGTATGAAAAACCTAAATCAAAAATAATGCCCATAATTTTTTCCTTGGTCTTTAAGGTGTCAATTTCGCTAAATTTTTTATTATAAAACTCAAATCTATCCTTAAACTTTTTTTTAAATGTATTTGCTATTAGTCTTGATTTTTGATCTCTGTCAAAAGCAATTACTTTAGTTTTAGGAAATTCTAAAATTTTTTTTGTATATCCGCCTTGACCAAAAGTACAGTCAATAAAAGTGCCACCATTTTGAGGGGAAATAATACTTAATACTTCTTTAAGTAACACCGGATAATGTAAGTTATTTTCCAGTGCGTTGGTGGCACTCATTTA
>MDSW01118624.1_pt1 | contig 21727 bp, 19 predicted proteins | sample 811171 | NCBI WGS metagenome assembly MDSW01 (sample SAMN05326641, study PRJNA326480) | marine metagenome | isolation source: seawater | place: Atlantic Ocean: North West | collected 2012 | reverse complement strand
TTTAATTGGATGCAATTTGTTACAGGTCCTGCACAGGGAAGCATTTATAAAGATCTTCAGTCAAATATATATGTTAATAAAAAAGAACTTTATGGAAAGATATTTTTAGTTAAAGACAGTATAAAACCAAGTAAATGGGTTATGTCAGGAGAAACAAAGAAAATAGGAATATATAATGCCTATAAAGCAACCATAACTAAAAAGGTAGAAGAAAGAGTGATGAGTTTTGGAAGACCTAGACCTGGTGAAGCACCAGCAGAACCTGAAATGAGGACAAAAGAGGTGGTAATGACTGCATGGTTTACACCTGAAATCCCAGTCTCATCAGGTCCATCTATGTATGGTGGATTACCTGGACTAATTTTAGAAATTAACGACGATAGAACAACTATGTTATGTACTAAGGTTATTATTAATCCTAAGGAAAAAATTAAAATTAAAGAACCATCTAAAGGTAAACAAGTTACTAACCTTGAGTACGAGAAAATTGCAAAGGATAAACAAGAAGAAATGCAAGGAATGTACAGAGGAAGACGTGGTGGAGGTAGTAGGGCGAGAATTTCTAATTAAACGTTTTTATTTTTTAATACCCTCATTTAAATTTATATGAAAAAAGCATTTTTATTTACTCTATTATTATTTACATCATTTCTTTATTCTCAGGTTAGATTTGAAGGTGTTATTACTGACTCTATGGGAAATACCATCATGGGTGCAAATGTCATAGCAATTGAAAAAGAATCAAAAGTTTTAGACGGTTTTGGAATTTCTAGTGACTCAGGATTTTATAGAATTTCACTAAAGAAAAATACAGATTATCAAGTGAAAATTTCTTTCATTGGATTTCAACAAATTGAGCTTGATCTAAATCTTAGTGAAGATTTTGAAAAAAACTTTGTTTTAGAAGAACAAGCTGAGGCCTTAGATGAAGTAGAAATTGTATATGAAATGCCTGTAACAATCAAAGGAGACACCATAGTTTATAATGCTGATTCATTTAATACTGGGTCTGAAAAAAAATTAGGAGATGTTTTGAAAAATCTCCCAGGAATTGAAGTTAATGATGATGGTACTATTGAAGTTGAAGGTAAAGAAATCACAAAAATTACTGTTGAGGGTAAAGATTTTTTTGATGGCGATTCAAAACTTGCCACTCAAAACTTACCAGCAAACGCAGTAGGAAAAGTAGAAGTTTTAAGAAATTTTACTGAGAATAATCAACTAAGAAATGTTACCAACAATGAAGATAATATTGCAATTAATATTAGTTTAAAAAGCGGAAAAGATAAATTTTGGTTTGGTGAGATATTGGGAGGCGCTGGAAATGACGATACTTTTTTAGCCGCCCCCAAGATATTTTATTATGCAAAAGATCTTAGCATGAGTTTATTTGGAAACAGTAATAACATTGGAGATCCAGTATTGTCAAGAAGAGATTTTTACAGATTCAGTGGAGGATTTAATAATTTAAATGCTCAAACTGGAACTTCCATAAACATTTCGTCTGATGGCGCAGGGATTGGTAACCTTCAAAATAATAGAGCTAAATCAATTGATGCTAAATTAGGCGCTTACAATTTTAGTCATTCTCCAAATGAAAAATGGGAATTAAGTGGTTTTGCTATAATTGCTAAAACTCAAAATATTTTGGAAGAAAAAGTGGATAGAGTTTACACAGCTACTAATGCTGTACAGCAAACTTCAGATTACGTTGTACAAGAAAATGAACAACAGATTTACAAATTTTCTACAGAGTACAACCCTAATGATAGGCTCCAAACAGAGTATAATTTACTTATAAGATCTGCAAGTGATTTTGAAAATACTGATTTAGTATCTAGTTCAAATAGCAGAGGAATTTCAAGTTTAGAAACAGAGAATATAGCTATTTTAAAAAGTCAAGAGCCTACTTCAATCAATCAAGAACTTAAAGCTTATTATACTTTAAACGAAGATCATATTTTTTCTTTTGAAGCTCAACATTTATCTCAGGATGAAGACCCTTTTTATCAAGCAATAAAAGAAATTCAACCTTTTAGAAATATATTACCACTTGACACAAATCAGTCAAACTTCAATATTAATCAAAAGAGAAATACAAGTACTGATAAGGTTGAAGGAAAATTAGATTATTACTATATATTATCACCAAAATCAAATCTAAATTTTACGTTTGGAATTACAGATGTTTCTCAAAAATTTAATTCAAATATTTTTCAATTATTGGATGACAACTCTCAAAACAAGTTTGAAGATCAATTGCTAGGTAATGATGTAGATTTTAACTTTACAGACGCTTATCTTTCATTTAGATATAGGTTTATTACTGGTATTTTTACTATCGACCCAGGATTTACTATTCATTCTTATAAAACAAATAATATTCAGTTAGGGAACACTGTTTCTAACTCATATTCAGACATAAGGCCAAATATGAGAGTTTTTATGAAATTTAAGGACGCTGAGAGTTTAAGATTTGATTATAGATTAACGACTCAATTTACAGATGTCAATAATTTAGCTAAAGGATATATTTTTAATAACTATAATTCTTTTTTTCAAGGAAACCCTAATTTAGAAGCTGCAAAATTAAATAGTTTTAGGCTTAATTATCAAAGTATCAATATTTTTACTTTTACTAATATTTTTGCAAATTTAAATTATTCGAAAAGAAGTAATTCAATTCAAAATAAAACTTTAATTAGTGGAATCAATAGCGTTAGATCTTCGGAAAACTCAAATATTCCTCGCGAGTCTTACTCAGCTTCTGGGAGAATAGATAAAAGATTTAAAAATTTTAGGGCAGGATTTACTATGAACTTTAATTATAGTGATTTTAATAACGTTGTAAATGGAAATCCTTTAAAATCTATAAATTTTACACAAAGATATAGAGCTTCTTTAGCAACTAATTTTAGGGACAAACCAAATATTGAAATTGGTTATACTTACAACAAAAGAAAGTATGAAAATGGTAATAATGTAAATAACTTCTACACTGATTCACCTTTTATAGAGCTAGATGCTTATTTTGGGAAAGGTTTTGTGTTTACAGCAGAATATTCGTATAACTATTACAGAAATCAAGATGTAACATTAAATGAATATAGATTTTTAGAAGCAGACTTATCATATAACAAAGATGGCTCTAAATGGGAATTTGGAGTTGGAGTCACTAATTTATTTGATGATACTTCCATCAATAGGGATAGTTTTAATCAACTTTTCAATCAAACAAGATCCTATATTATTCAACCTAGATATACAGTATTTAGAATTAAATATGATTTAACTAGTTTGAATTCCTCTGGAGGCGGACAAGGAGGTCGAGGAGGTCGAGGAGGTCGATAAAATTTTATAAACTTTTGTTTCCATAAAGGTGTTAACTTTACTTAAATTTTAAAAAGTGAAGTTTTCCAACCTAATTATTGTTTTAATTTTCCCCTTCTTTGTTTGGTCTCAATCTGGTTTTGAATCCATATTATTAGCTGTAGAAAGTGATTCTAAAAAATTATTTCAGGGTTATATGAACCCTTTGATGAAGGGCGCTATTTATAGTTCTAATTCAGGTTGGTATAATACAGCTAAGGTTCATAAGAAATTGGGTATAGATTTGAGCTTTAGATTAAACACATCATTTATTCCACCATCAGACCAAGTTTTTTCTATTAATGATTTAGAATATATTACATCTGAAAGCAAAAACTTACCAACTATTGTTGGAGAAAATAGACAAGAAAATTTACTAATCACAATACCTAAAGATGGTATTTTACCTGAGCTTAAAACAACAATAAAAGCTCCTAGAGGAATTAAAAGTAAACTGCCCTTAGGCGGGGTTCCTGCACCTGTTCTGCAATTGGGGATTGGTATTCCATTTGATACAGAAATTATTTTGAGATATAGTCCAGAATATCATAGAAGAGGCATTGATATGTCATTAAAAGGTATTGGTATTAAACATAATTTATTACAGTATTTTGGACCTGTTGATAAATTTCCATTAAACATTTCGGCATTTGCTTCTCTTTCTAAAATGAAAATTGATTATGATATTCAATCTTTTAGTTCTATCAAAGGCTCTGATCAAGTAGCAAAGTTTAGTTTAAACAATTACAATTTATTGCTATTAGCATCTTTTGATGTTTTAGTTGTTAATTTTTATGGAGGATTTGGTTTAAGCGGAGGAACATCTTCTTTCAAAATGATTGGGAAATATGACTTAGAATACGAAACTCAATCTAACCTTCCTGTCACAAGAACTTTAATAGATCCCATTGATATGAATTTTAAAGCTTCAGATTTTCAAACTACATTTGGGGCAAAATTTAAATTTTTGATTTTTAGTGCTTTTATAGATTTTACTTTTCAAGAGTATAACACTTTATCTGCAGGCTTATCTGCAAATTTTAGATAATTTTTTTTTATTATCTAAAAAAAAACTTTAGTTTAGCATTCTAATTTATTGTTAGAGGATCGATTTGACTGATTGCAACCTCTTAAAAAAAGTGCTAAAGCAGATGCTTTCACTCAAATAAATAGTCAAATCTTCCTTTAATTATAAATTTAATTTATTAATTAAAAATATTATTATGAGTGAACAAAAATTATCTACTAAAGCTTTACATGCGGGACAAGATACTAACCTAAGTCAAGGCACAAGAGCTGTGCCAATTTACCAATCTACATCTTATGTCTTTAATGATTCTGAACATGCTGCAAATTTATTTGCACTTGCCGAGCCAGGTTATATTTACACAAGGTTAAACAACCCAACTAACGATATATTAGAACAAAGACTCGCAGCATTAGAGGGGGGGATTGCTTCTGTGGTGACTGCATCTGGAGCCTCTGCAATATCAACAGCATTACTTGTTATGCTCAAATCTGGAGACCACATTGTTGCTTCGTGTAGTCTTTACGGGGGGACATTTAACTTACTAAATGTAACATTACCAAGATTAGGAATAACAACCACGTTCGTTGATTCATCAAACCCACAAAATTTCGCGGATGCTGTTCAAGAAAATACTAGAGTATTTTTTGCTGAATCATTAGGTAACCCTAAACTAGACGTTCTAGATTTAAAAGAAATATCTGTTCATGCAAAGACATCAAAAATTCCATTTGTTGTAGATAACACAGTAGCTTCTCCAGCATTATTAAACCCCATTCAACATGGTGCAAATATTGTAATTCATTCTTTAACTAAATACATTAATGGAAATGGAACTGCTTTAGGAGGTGTTATTATTGATTCGGGAACATTTGATTGGTCAAGCGGAAAATTCCCAGAGTTTACTGAGCCTTCACCAGGATATCACGGACTGGTCTATCATGACGCTCTAGGTGCGGCAGCTTTTATAGCTAAAGTGAGGATAGAGGGTTTAAGAGACTTAGGTGGTGCGTTAAGTCCTTTTAATGCTTTTCAAATTATTCAAGGTTTGGAAACACTAGACATTAGAATGAAAAAACATAGTGAAAATGCACTTGAATTGGCTAAATGGTTAGAAAAAAGAGAGGAAGTAGAATGGGTTAATTATCCTGGCTTAGCTTCGAGTAAGTATAAAACTCTTGCAAAAAAATATCTTCCCAAAGGACATAGTGGGATTATTACTTTTGGAGTAAAAGGGGGTTACGAATCTGCTAAAACAGTCGCTGATAAAACCACACTTTTTTCATTAGTAGCTAATATTGGTGATACAAAATCATTAATAATACACCCAGCAAGTACAACTCACCAACAACTTAGCAAAGAGGACCAAACTATTACAGGTGTTACAACCGACCTAATAAGACTTTCAGTTGGATTAGAAGACGTAGAAGATTTAAAAAATGATCTTGAAATAGCTTTTTCTAAGATTGATTTAAAAGTTTTAGTATAAAAAATTAACATGAAAAATTTACAAATTATTAAAATTGATAATTTTATTTCTTTTAATAAAACAAATTTTGATATTGAACTTACTTATGAAATTTTCGGTCTTCCACTTGGAGACGCGCCAATTGTTTTGGTAAATCATGCCCTGACAGGTAATTCAAATTTAGCTGGAGTTAATGGGTGGTGGAATCCAATAATTGGAGAGAAAAAGTTAATTGATACTAAAAGGTTTACAATATTAGCTTTTAATTTTCCTGGTAATGGTTATGGGGGTAAATCAATTGAGAATTATAAAGATTTAATATTACGAGATATTGCTAAAATTTTCTTAATCGGCTTGAAGAAATTAAAAATTGAGTCTTTATTCGCAGTAATTGGAGGCTCTATTGGGGGAAGTTTAATTTGGGAGATGGCAGCTTTATCTCCAAATATTGCTGAGAATTTAATCCCAATTGCATGTGATTGGAAATCTTCAGATTGGCTTTTAGCAAATACAAGGCTTCAACATCAAATTTTAAATAATTCTTCGTCACCAATCCATGATGCCAGAATTCATGCCATGTTATGTTATAGATCTCCAAAATCATTCGAAAAAAAATTTAATAGATCTTTAAATGAAGATTTAAAAATTTTTAATGTTGAAAGTTGGCTTTTACATCATGGAAGTAAATTGCAAAAAAGATTTCAATTAAGTTCTTATAAGTTAATGAATCATTTATTGTCTACAATTGATATAACTAGAGATACTGAAAAAGAATTTGAGGATATTGCGTCGAAGATTAATGGAAATATTTATATCGTTTCAGTTGATTCAGATTTGTTTTTCACTGATTCTCAAAATAGAAATACATTTTATAAATTATGTAAGGTAAAAGATAATGTGTTTTTTAAAACTATTAAATCTGATCACGGTCACGATGCATTTTTAATTGAATTTCCAAAATTGGTAAATTTACTTTCAAATATTTTCAGTAAAAACAGTCTACTTGTAGAGTCTTAAAATTAAATTTTTAGGATCGTTTTTTGTTTTTTCAATAAGTAATATTACTTTTACGTTCGTTATGATTGATTTTAACCATTCTTATTACACTGAAAGATTTTATTTTTATTTCTATTTCCTAGATAAAAATGGACTTTCACTTGTATAAGATATTAATAAAATATATAATTCAAAGTCCTGATTTTTCAGGACTTTTTTTTTAAAACAAAATGAAGAAAGTAGCAATTCAAGGGATTAAAGGATCTTACCACCATCAGGTGGCAACAGAGTATTTTGAAAATGAAATAGAAATAATAGAATTTTTATCTTTTGATGAAGTAGCGAACTCAATTGTGCAAAGTCATTGTGATTTCGGAGTTATGGCAATAGAAAATTCAATAGCTGGCTCAATAATTCCTAATTACGCTCTAATCGATAAATTAAATTTAAATATCAACGGAGAATACTATATAAATATAAACCACCAATTGATGGCTATTTCTGGATCTAAATTTGAAGATTTAGAAATTGTTGCGTCACATCCAATGGCTCTTCTTCAGTGTAAAAACTTTTTTAAAAAATATCCTAAAATAACATTAGTTGAGGACAAAGACACAGCAGAGGTAGCTTATAGAATTCAAAGAGACAAGATTAAAAATATGGGTGCTATAGCAAGTGTAAATGCCGCAAAACTTTATGAATTAAACATTCTATGTAAGGATATTCAAACCATAAAAAATAATGAGACTCGATTTGTTATTATTTCAAAAAATTCTAAGGATCATGACAAAGGAAACAACAAAGCTTCAATTAAATTTTCTTTAAGTCACCGCTCAGGAAGTTTAGCTACAATTTTAAATATTCTAAAAGACTGTAATTTAAATTTAACAAAAATTCAATCTTTACCAATTATTGAGATTCCATGGAAATACTCTTTTTTTATTGATACAACCTTTGAGCTTTATGATAATTTAAAAGTAGCATTAAAATTAATTGATGATAAATCGGAATCTCTAAAAGTTTTAGGAATATATCAAAACAATATAAATGATTAAAGGATCAAACAGATTAAAAACAGTTCAGGAATATTATTTTTCAAAAAAATTGAGAGAGGTAGCTAATTTAATTAAGTCAGGTAAACCCATTATTAATATGGGAATTGGTAGCCCAGACCTGTTTCCTTCTAAATCTATTATTGATGTTTTGAAAAATAGTTTAACAGATCAAAATGCTCATAAATACCAAAGTTATCAGGGATTGTTAGAGTTACGTGAGGCAATTTCTAAATTCTATTTAAAATTTTTCAATGTTCAATCAAATCCTATTAATGAGGTTTTGCCTTTGATGGGTTCTAAAGAGGGGATTATGCATATTTCTATGGCATTTTTAAACCCAGGAGATGAAGTTTTAATTCCAAATCCTGGATACCCTACATATTCATCTGTGACTAAACTAGTTGAAGCAATACCGGTTAGTTATGACTTAAATAAAAAAAATAATTGGTTCCCAGATTTAACTGTTTTAGAAAAAAAAGACTTATCAAAGGTTAAAATTATGTGGATTAATTATCCTCATATGCCAACTGGTTCCACTGCAAATAAAAAACAATTAAATGAATTAGTTTTATTCTCTAAAAAATATAATATTCTTTTGGTTAATGATAATCCGTATAGTTTTATTTTAAATAATGATTTTATTAGTTTATTATCAATCAACGGATCCAAAGATAACTGTATGGAATTAAATTCTTTAAGTAAATCATTTAATCTCTCTGGCTGGAGAGTGGGAATGTTAATAGGTTCCAAAAAAAACATCTCTAGAGTCTTGAAAGTTAAAAGCAATATGGATTCAGGAATGTTTTATGGGATTCAAAAGGGAGCTATTGAGGCGCTTAAATTGGAAAAAAAATGGTTTGATGATTTGAATGAAGTTTATAAAAGAAGAAGAGAGTTAGTCTGGAAACTTGCCTCTATTTTGAAATGTAATTATGATCAAAATGCAAAAGGTTTATTTGTTTGGGCTAGACTTCCTGACGGAATTAAAAATTCTGAGAAATTTATTAACCATATATTATTGGAGAAAAATATTTTTATTACCCCTGGGATGATTTTTGGAAGTAATGGGGAGGGTTATATTAGATTTTCTTTATGCATTGAAGAGAGTAAAATTAAGGAAGCTATAAATAGATATAAATAATGAAATTAGGTATTGTAGGTTTGGGTTTAATGGGAGGGTCTTTTGCTTTAGATTTTAAATCAATCTATCCAAAATCCAAAATTTATGGATTAGATATCTCTAATAAAAATCAAAATCGTGCTATTGATTTAGGCTTAGTTGATGAATTAATAGAGTTTGAAAAGTTGTCTATGCTTGATGTTGTCCTAGTTTCTATCCCTGTTGATAAATCTTTAATAGTCTTACCTAAAGTTTTAGATTTAGTTAATAGAGAAACATTAGTTTTTGATGTTGGCTCCACTAAAAACCCTATTTGTAAGGTATTGACAAATCATCCAAAAAGAGGAAACTTTTTACCAGTTCATCCAATGGCAGGAACAGAATTTTCAGGTCCAAATGCTGCTGTTAAAGGCTTGTATATTAATAAAACTAATATTATTTGTGAGATGGAAAAAACGGATAGAGAAATTTATAAAATAGCATTAAAAATATTTACAAAATTAAATATGAATATTATACATATGGACACAAAATCTCACGACATGCATGTCGCCTATGTATCACACTTGTCACATATAAGTTCATTTATGCTGGGAAAAACCGTAATAGAAAAAGAAAAAAATCAAAAAAATATTTTTGATTTAGCGGGTAGTGGGTTTGAATCTACCGTTAGGCTAGCAAAAAGTTCACCTGAAACTTGGACTCCAATTTTTCTGCAGAACAAAAAAAATTTAGTTTTAGCAATTGAAGAATATATTTATAACCTGAATGATCTAAAAGAAATAATCAAAGAAGATAATCACCTAAGATTATCTGAAATTTTAAATAATACAAATAGAATAAAAGAAATATTAACACATAGAATAATTGAAAATGGAAAATAAGAAAGAGATGAGAAAATGGTTAGATGGTTTTAATTTAAATCATCCTTTAGTAATTGGTGGCCCATGTAGTGCTGAAACAGAAGATCAAGTTTTGAAAATCGCACATGAATTGAAAACAACAGATGTTTCAATTTATAGAGCTGGAATATGGAAACCTAGAACCAGACCAGGAATGTTTGAAGGAGTTGGTGCTATAGGATTAAAATGGTTAGAAAAAGTCAAAAAAGAAACCGGTCTTTTAATTGCAACCGAGGTAGCGAATGCAAGTCATGTAAAATTAGCTTTGCAGCACGATATTGATGTTTTATGGATTGGGGCAAGATCAACTGTTAGCCCTTTTATTGTACAAGAAATTGCAGATGCTTTAAGGGATACTAATAAAATTGTTTTAGTTAAAAATCCTGTGAATCCAGATTTATCACTATGGCTTGGTGGAATTGAAAGACTATATAGTGCTAATATTAAAAATTTAGGAGTAATTCACCGTGGTTTTTCAACATATGAAAAAACAAAATATAGAAATAATCCTGAGTGGCAATTACCTATTGAGTTACAAAATAGATTTCCAGATTTACCCTTAATCTGCGATCCCTCTCACATTGCCGGTAGAAGAGATATTTTACAAGATATCTCACAAACTGCTTTGGATTTAAACTTTGATGGCTTGATGATAGAAACTCATATAAACCCTGATAAAGCCTGGAGCGATGCAGCTCAACAAATTACACCAAAAGTTCTTGTTAAAATGATGGAGGATTTAAAAATGAGAAAAGTGACAAACGAAGAAATAGATTACAAGAATAGTTTAAATACATTAAGAACTCAAATAGATGTGATTGATCACGGTCTACTGGATACTTTAGGAAAAAGAATGAAAGTTGCTATTGAAATCGGAAACCTTAAGAAAAAGAAAAATGTGGCTGTTTTACAAACTAAAAGGTGGAACGAAATTTTAGGTAAAATGATTTTAGATGGTGAAGAAAAAGGGTTGAGTGAAGAGTTTATTTTACGAATGTTCAAAGCTATACATCAAGAGTCAATAAATCATCAGAAAAAGGTTATAAATAGTTAAAGAATGAGGGGAATTGTTTATAAATCAACAGGGAATTTGTATTTAGTACATACTGATTCAAATATGATTTATAAATGTAATATCAAAGGTAAATTTAGATCTTTTGGAATAAAAAGTACCAACCCAATTGCTGTTGGAGATATAGTTCATTTTGAAATTATTGATCATAATGAACTGACTGGTGTGATATATGAAATTGAGACAAGAAAAAATTATATTGTTAGGAAATCAGTTAATTTATCAAAACAGTCTCATATAATTGCTTCTAACATTGATTGTTGTTTTTTATTTGTAACACCTAATAATCCAATTACCTCTTCTATTTTTATTGATAGGATTTTGGTAGCGACAAAATCTTTTGGAATAGAAACAATTATTTTATTTAATAAAATAGATTTATATACTAAAATTGATATTGAATATATAGATTCATTAAATAAGATTTATTCAAGTGTAGGATACAGGTGTTTAAATATTTCTGTTTTAAAAAAAACTAATATTAATCATGTTGAAGATTTAATGAAAAATAAAACTTCGATCTTTACAGGTCATAGTGGAGTTGGAAAGTCAAGTTTAGTGAATCTTTTAGATTCTAATTTAAATATTAAAACTGCAAAAGTTTCAAAGCAAAATGAACAAGGTCAACATACCACTACATTTGCAGAAATGTTTGATTTAAATTTTGGAGCCAAGATCATTGATAGTCCTGGCATCAAAGGTTTTGGTTTAATTGATATCGAAAAAAGAGAATTAGGTGATTGTTTTAGTGAGTTTTTATTATTTAAGGAAGATTGTAAATTTAACAATTGTCTACATGAAAATGAACCAAATTGTGCTGTAAAGCAAGCTGTAAAAAGTGGGGTGATTTCAAAGTCTAGATATAAAAGTTATTTGAGTATGTTAGTTGATGAAGATAAAAATTATAGAACAGATTTTTGGAACTAATGAGAGCTATTATTCAAAGAGTTAAAAAAGCTAGCGTTGAAGTTGATAATTCAATTTTTTCCTCTATTAATGAGGGACTTGTTGTTTTATTAGGTATTGAAAACGAAGACAATGAAAATGATATTGATTGGATATCCAGTAAAATAACTGGATTAAGAATTTTTAATGATCATAATAAAGTAATGAATAATTCAGTAATTGATGTAAATGGTGAAATAATAGTTGTTAGTCAATTTACACTTCACGCTTCAACTAAAAAAGGAAATAGGCCCTCATATATTAAAGCCGCTAAAAGTGAATTTGCACTGAAATTATATGAAAAATTTTTAATTCATATTGGGGGGAAAATTAACAATAAGCTGAAGTCTGGTATTTTTGGGGCTGAAATGCTAGTCAAAATTGAAAATGATGGTCCTGTCACTATTTTCATTGATTCAAAAAATAAAGAATAATAAAAAATGGGATTAAAAAAATTACAAAAAGAAGTTGATGCATGGATTAAAGAATATGGGGTTCGTTATTTTGACCCACTTACAAATATGGCCCAGCTTTCTGAGGAAGTTGGTGAAGTAGCTAGAATAATTTCTAGAAGATATGGAGAGCAATCTGAAAAAAAATCTGACAAAAATAAAGATTTAGCAGAAGAATTGTCTGATGTTTTATTTGTTGTTTTTTGTTTAGCTAATCAAACAAATTGTGATTTAGAATCTGCTTTTAATGATAAATTAAAGCTAAAAACAAACAGAGATCGAATCAGACATCAAAACAATCCTAAACTAAAAAAAAAGAAATGAGTTTTTTAATTTCACATTCTAACAATGAAATAAAAACCTCTTTTAATATTTCTGGCTCTAAAAGTGAATCCAATAGGTTACTTATTTTAAAACATCTTTTCAACGATTTGGAAATAAAAAATCTTTCGGATTCTGACGACACTCTTGTATTACAAGAAGGTCTTTCAAAAGATTCAGGTTCAGTAAATGTTCATCACGCTGGAACTGCTATGCGCTTTCTAACAGCATATTTTTCTACACAAGAAAATAAATATTACGAAATCTTAGGTTCAAGTAGAATGCATGAAAGACCCATAAAAATATTGGTCGATGCTCTAAATAGTTTAGGAGCTGATATTAAATATCTTGGCAAAAAAGGATACCCACCATTAAAAATAAATGGTAAAAAAATAAATAAATTTGAAGTTTCCTTAAACGCAAATATTAGTAGTCAATATATAACAGCTTTAATTTTAATAGGTCCCAGTCTAGATAAGGGATTATCTATTAATTTATTGGGTAAAATAACATCTAAACCTTATATAGAAATGAGCATAGCTTTATTACAAAGAATTGGAGTTAATGCTACCTTTATAAATAATCGAATTGAAATTAAACCAATTAAAAACAAAAAAACTTGTATTTATAATGTTGAATCAGATTGGAGCTCATTATCTTATTTTTTTAGTATCGTGGCATTATCTAAAAAATCAAACTTAGAAATTGGAACATATTTTTCAGATTCTATTCAAGGTGATAAAAAATTGATTGAAATTTATAACAAACTAGGAGTAAAAACTTTTTTTAAAAACAATATTATAAATCTAAAAAAAGATGAAAATTTTAATTTACCTCAAAGTCTTGAACTTAGACTAAACGATACGCCAGATTTGGCACAAACTATTGCTGTAAGCTGTTTTGGATTAGGTTTACCATGTGATTTACACGGACTACATACATTAAAAATTAAAGAAACAGACAGGTTGTTAGCCCTAAAAATAGAGCTTGAAAAATTAGGAGCAGAAGTAAAAATAACCCCAAATAGTCTTCATTTGAAAAAATCAAATCAAATAAAAAAAAATATTCAAATAAACACATATAGTGATCACAGAATGGCAATGGCATTTGCGCCTTTAGGGATTATTAGCCCTATAATAATTAATGATCCTGATGTTATTTCTAAATCTTTTCCTTCCTTTTGGAGACTTATACGAAAATTAAATTTCAAAGTAACAGAGTATTAGAAGAATTATATACGAATAAACTTGACTTTGCTAGTATCAGGAGTGTATATTTGCAACTTTAAAATTTATATATATGAAATTATCCCATTTTAATTTTGACTTACCACCTAAGCTGTTAAGTGAATATCCCTCTGATCATCGTGATGAATCAAGATTAATGGTTCTTGACAGAAAAAAAGAGTCTATTGAACATAAAACTTTTAAAGATGTTGTTAGTTATTTTAATGAAGGAGACGCTTTTGTATTAAATAATACTAAAGTTTTCCCTGCCAGATTAATGGGTAATAAGGAAAAGACTGGAGCAAGAATTGAAGTTTTTCTTCTTAGAGAATTAAGTGATGAACAAAGATTATGGGATGTATTAGTAGATCCAGCAAGAAAAATAAGAATAGGAAATAAACTTTATTTTGGAGATGATGAAAGTTTAGTTGCCGAAGTAATTGATAACACAACCTCCAGAGGGAGAACATTGCGATTTTTATATGACGGCTCTTATGAAGAATTTAGAAAAGCACTTTTTGAGCTAGGACAAACTCCTTTACCAAAATATATTGAAAGAGACGAAGAAGGATTTGATAAAGAAAGATACCAAACAATATATGCGAAGCATGAAGGAGCTGTTGCAGCTCCTACTGCGGGAATGCATTTCTCAAGACACTTATTAAAAAGGCTTGAAATCAAAGGAATTAATATTGCAGAAATAACACTACATGTTGGTTTAGGGACTTTTAATCCTGTTGAAGTTGAAGACTTGTCTAAACATAAAATGGATTCTGAAGAACTTTTTATTGATCAAAAAGCATGTGACATCGTTAACAATGCTAAAAAATACAAAAAACGAATTTGCGCTGTAGGAACTACATCAATGAGAGCATTGGAATCATCAGTATCATCTTTTAAAACCTTGAACCCTTATTCAGGTTGGACACATAAATTTATTTTCCCACCATATGATTTTAGTTTAGCAGATTCTATGATTACAAATTTTCATACACCTAAATCCACTTTACTTATGATGGCTGCTGCCTTTGGAGGACATGATTTTATAAAAGAAGCTTACCAAGTTGCTATTAAAGAAAAATATAATTTTTATTCTTATGGTGATGCAATGTTAATTATATAGTTTAAAAAAGATGAAAAAAGACATACGTTCTTTAAACCTTAAAGAGTTATGTTCTTTTTTTGAATCTAACGATTTCCCATCCTTTAGAGGAAATCAAGTATATAATTGGCTTTGGAATAAATCTGTTTTTTCTTTTGATGAAATGACAAATATTTCTCTTCAATTAAGAGATTTACTCAAAAAAGAGTTTGTTATTAATCATATTAAAATTGATAATATTCAAAAAAGTAAAGATGGAACTATAAAAAATGCTGTAAAATTATTTGATGATCTTTTAGTTGAGTCGGTGTTAATACCTGTTAAGAACAGAACCACAGCATGTATTTCAAGTCAAGTAGGTTGTAGTTTAGATTGCGAATTCTGTGCTACTTCAAAATTAAAAAGAATAAGGAATTTAAATGCTGATGAAATTTTTGATCAGGCTTCTACTATTAATCTACAAAGTAAGCATTATTATAATCGTCCAATTTCTAATATAGTTTTTATGGGTATGGGTGAACCATTATTAAATTACAAAAACTTAATTCTTGGAATCGAAAAGATAACTAGTAAGGATGGTTTGGGGCTTTCTCCAAAACGTATCACAGTATCAACATCTGGAATATCTAAATTAATTATTAAAATGGCTGATAGTCAAGTGAAATTTAATTTAGCCGTATCACTACACTCTGCAATTGAAGAAACGAGAAATAAAATAATGCCATTTTCTGTAAAATTTCCCTTAGATGAATTATTAAACGCAATAAAATATTGGAATAAAAAAACCGGTAAAATTGTTACATACGAATATATTGTTTGGAAGGAAATAAACGATGATTTAAGACATATAAATGCTCTTGTTAAATATTGCAAAGCTTCTCCATCAAAAGTTAATTTAATTCAATACAATAAAACTGCAAATTCACTTTTTGTTTCAGCTGAGGATAATATAATTGATAAATATATTTATGAGCTTGAAAAAAACAGAATACCTGTGACTATTAGAAAATCAAGGGGGAAAGATATTGATGCGGCTTGTGGGCAGCTTGCTAATAAATTAATAAATCAATAAATATTTATTTTGAATTGTATATTTAATTAATGAAAGAAATCGAAAAAATAAAATTTCCTATAAAAAAGGAAATGGAGCTTTTTGAAGCAAAGTTTTTAAAATCGATGAATTCAAATGTTCCTTTATTAAATAGAATTACTCACTATGTGGTAAATAGAAAAGGAAAACAAATGAGACCTATGTTTGTTTTTTTAACTGCTAAAATGATTACTAATGGTGTAATTAATGAAAAAGTGTATAGAGCGGCATCAGTAATTGAATTGATTCATACTGCTACTTTAGTGCATGATGATGTTGTAGATTCAAGTTACATGAGAAGAGGTTTTTTTTCATTAAATGCTCTATGGAAAAATAAGATAGCTGTTTTAGTAGGAGATTTTTTACTTTCTAAGGGAATGCTTTTGTGTATAGATAATGATGATTTCGATCTTTTAAAATTAATTTCAAAGTCTGTTAAAGACATGAGTCAAGGGGAACTCTTACAAATTGAAAAAGCTAGGAGATTGGATATTGACGAAGAAACATATTTTGAGATAGTAAGAAAAAAAACAGCTTCTTTAATTTCTTCATGTTGTGCTTTAGGCGCATCTGCGTCTGGAGTTTCTAAGGATAAAATTGATCAATTTTCTAATTTTGGTGAAAAAATTGGTATTGCCTTTCAATTAAAAGATGATTTGTTTGATTATGGAGAAAAAAAAATAGGAAAACCAACGGGTATTGATATAAGAGAAAAAAAATTAACTCTTCCTTTAATATATACTTTAAATAACTCATCTAAATCCAAAAAAAGATGGTTAATTAATTGTATTAAAAATCACAATAATGACAAGAAAGTAGTTAAAGAAGTTATAAGTTATGTGAAAGAATCTGGAGGGATTGAGTATACAGTTTTAAAACTTAAATCATTCCAAAAGGCAGCAATTGATACACTTAATGATTATCCGGATAATCAGTATAAACAAAGCTTAATTGAATTAGTCAATTATGTAATTGAAAGAGAATATTAATTTTCTTTAATAATTTATTTAAAAACATTTTTTTTATTTAAATTCAATACACATTAAATTTAATAGTTTGATTTCTAAAAACACCATAGATAAAGTCTTTGAGCAATCACGTGTTGAAGAAGTAGTTGGAGACTTTGTTCAATTAAAGAAAGCGGGATCAAATTATAAAGCGTTGAGTCCGTTTTCAAATGAAAAGACACCAAGTTTTGTGGTTTCTCCAGTAAAGCAAATTTGGAAAGATTTTAGTAGTGGAAAGGGTGGAAACTCAGTCGCTTTTTTAATGGAGCACGAACATTTTACGTACCCTGAAGCAATAAAGTACCTAGCAAGAAAATATAATATTGAAATTGAAGAAACTCAATTAAACAATGAAGATAAAGAAAAAGCAAGTGAAAGAGAAAGTTTATATATCGTTTCTGAATTTGCTAAAGAATTTTTTAAAAAAACTTTAAATGATTCTCAAGAGGGTAGATCCATCGGTCTTTCTTATTTTCAGGAAAGGGGTTTTTCAACTCAAACAATCGAAAATTTTGATTTAGGTTTTTCTCCTAAAGAAATTAATTATTTTTCGGAAGTTGCTTTAAAAAAAGGCTATGATAAAATTTTCTTAGATAAAACAGGTCTTTCTATTTTTCATGAAAACAAAACTATAGATAGGTTCAGAGGCAGAGTTATTTTTCCAATTAAAAGTATGTCAGGAAGAGTATTAGGTTTTGGAGCAAGGATTCTGGATAATAAAATTAAAACAGCAAAATATTTAAATTCCCCAGATAGTTTAATATACAATAAAAGTAAAGTTCTATATGGAATTTATTATGCAAAACAAGAAATAGCAAAGTTAGATAATTGCTATATAGTAGAAGGTTACACTGACGTGATTCAGCTTCATCAAAAAGGAATTAAAAACGTTGTTTCATCCTCTGGAACATCATTGACAAATGATCAAATAACATTGATAAGAAGATTAACTTCTAATATTACTATGTTGTACGATAGCGATAAAGCTGGTATAAATGCGACTTTAAGAGGAATTGATATGATCTTGTCAGCTGGAATGAATGTAAGTATTTGTACTTTTCCAGAAGGTCAAGATCCAGATAGTTATAGTCAAGAACGTAGCTTAGAAGAAATTGAAGATTTTTTAAAGGACAACTCTAAAGATTTTATTCAGTTTAAGGCTTCTTTCCTTTCTAGTCAAACTGTAAATAATCCAATTTTAAAAGCTAAAACAATTAATGAAATAGTTACTAGCATATCAACAATTCCAGATAGAATCAAACAAGAGTTGTATGTAAAACATTGTTCTAAAATAATGGATGTTTCCGAAGATGTTTTATTTAATTCGTTAGCTCAACAAAATAAAAGTGAGGGATCATATTTCTCAAGAAGAAAGGTTGCTAAAGTTCATAAGACTCCCAAAAATATAAAAGTTGATGTATTATTTGAATTAGAGAAAAAAATTATTGAAATTTTATTGCTTTATGGAAGTAAAAAAGAAAAGTTTGAGGAAGTTATTCTGAAAAAAGATAAAAATGGTGAAGTTTTAATGGAACCAACTACAGTTGAGTCTTTAGTTTATGAAAAAATATTTTTGGATTTACAACAGGACGAAGTAGATTTTGCTAATGAATCTTTTAAATCTTTATATAAAACTATAATAAATGAGCTTCAAAAAAACGGGAAATTAGTTTTAGACATTTTTTTAAATGATTTAGATGCCGAACTTTCAAATCAAGTGACTTCAATTTTAATGAACGAGGATAGATATCAGCTTCACGATTGGTTTAGTAAAGATATTGTTGTAAAAGGTAAAAAAAAGGTAATATCTCAATTAGTTTCTGAAACAATTCTTAGTTTAAGAACTTATTTAATTAATGAAAAAGTGAAAGAATTACAGGAAAAAACTCAAAAAAATCCCGAAGATAATAATAATGAAATACTGGAAGAAATAACAGATTATTATAAATTGAAGTCTTTATTGTCTAAAAAGCTTAATAGAGTATTGTAATTACCTTAAATCTTCCGGAACTATATATATTGGAATAGGATTCATTTTGTGGAGATTTTGTTTATTAAATTTATTAAGTATCTCAAAAACCTCTTTTTTTCTACCTTTATAATCAAAAGATGTTTTACCAAAATCTTTTTCTCTCATGGCCCATTCCAGCTCTTTATAAGTTGCTCCAATTTGGTCTTCATCAGTTCTATCATCATCCCATAAACCATCGGTAGGTTTAGCTACAATTATATCATCAATTATTTTTAATTCCTCAGCAATTTTAAAAACTTCTGTTTTGTATAAGTCAGCGATCGGACTTATGTCAACACCACCGTCACCATATTTAGTGTAAAAGCCAATTCCAAAATCTTCTACCTTATTTCCAGTTCCAACAACTAAGCTAGATTGAATTCCAGCATAATAATATAATGTAGACATTCTTAATCTTGATCTAGAATTTGCTAGGGATAATAAATTATTGTTACTAGAACTTATTTCAACAGAATCTTTAAAAGAAGAAAAAGTTTTACTTAAATCAATCGATTTAAAAGAAACATTAGGGTATTTTTTTTCTAACCACTTTATATGTTTAGTAGCCCTGTTATGTTCATTTTTGTTCTGTATTATTGGTAAATCTAGACATAGAACGGGTAAACCGGTTTCTGCACAAAGAGTGGAGGTAACCGCGGAATCAATACCACCAGAAATCCCAACGACAAAACCGTTTGTTTTGGATTTCACTGAATAATTTTTCAACCAATCTGTTATATTATCAATAATTTTTTTTGTGTTCATATTAATTTTTTTTGAGTAATTGAAATTATTGAGTTAGTTTATATTAAGTTTGATACTAAATCTTTAAGAAGTGTAAAATTAATGGTTTTATGATTGATTGTAAAATTTCCAGAGCTTTTTTGTATTTATTTTTAGTAATATTTTTTGGTTGTGAATCAAAAGCTATATCAGAAGATTTAAATATATATCGTTTTGAAAATGAATTTTATAAATCTAATGAGGAGAATCTTCACTTGTTGATGAAGAAATACCCTTATTTGTTCCCCAATGAATTCCCAATCGATAGTTGGAAATCATTTTTAAAAGATTCTACTAGGCTTAGTGTTTATAAAGAAAGTAAAAAAGTTTTTAAAGATTTTAGTAATATCTCTAAAAATATTTTAAAAGTATTTCAGAACTTAGAAATAATCTTTCCAGATTTTACAAGACCTAAAGTGATTACTTTAAACTCTCAATCTGAGTATGAAAATCGAATTATATATGCAGATTCCTTATTGTTAGTTTCACTAGACTCTTATCTTGGTTACGATTTTTACCCAGAGTTACCTGACTATATTTCTTTAAATATGTCAAAAGAATATATTGTAAATGATATTTCTGAACAAATAGTTCAAAAATTTATTAGAAAACCAAACGACAGGACACTATTGGGCGAGATGATATATTATGGAAAAATTTTATATTTTAATAAATATTTAACTCCTTTCAATAATGATTATTTAATTTTTCATTCAAGTGTTAGTAAGATTAAATGGGCTGAAGAAAATGAATATAACATATGGGCTTATTTTGTAGAAAACGATCTATTATTTGACACAAGGAACGATTTAAAATCTAGATTTATTTCTTTTGCTCCTTTTTCAAAGTTTAACCTAGAAATTGACCAAAAATCTCCAGGTAGTATTGGTAGATGGATAGGATACAAAATTGTAAATTCGTATATGAAATTTAACAACGTGGATATCAATGATCTTTTAAATGAAGATTATTATCATATTTACATAAACTCTAAATATAAACCAAAAAAATAATGAAAAATACTCGTATATCATTTGATGTGGAATTAGATGAAAACAAGGTTCCAGAGAAGATTACTTGGTCAGCACCAGACGGAGGAGTTTCGAATGAGAAATCTAAAGCTGTATTTTTATCTGTTTGGGATGACAATAAACAAGAAACTTTAAAAATTGATTTATGGACAAAAGATATGCCCTTAGATCAAATGAATGTTTTTTTTCACCAAACTTTAGTTAGTATGAGTGAGACATTTTTTAAATCAACCCAAAATGAAAAAATGACAGATGCTTTTAAACAGTTTTGTGAATATTTTGCTGAAAATTTAAAGTTAAAATCACCCCCTAATTAAATTTCAGATAAAATTAAATTAGAAATTTCATTTCTTCCTTTCTTAGTTTTGGATGAACTAACAACAAATTCTGGGTATATTTTTAACTTTTGAAAAACTTCATTAATATATTTTGAAGCATTTTCATTCTTTTGATTTAATTTCAATTTATCTTCTTTTGTAAAAATAATTTTAAACTTTATGTTATTATTACTTAACCAGTTCATAAATTCGATATCAATTAGTTGGGGTTTGAGTCTAATGTCTATCAATACAAAAGTTAAAGAAATATTAACTCTTTGGGTAAAATAATCAATTATAATATTTTCGATTTTCTTTTTTTCTTTTTTTGAAATTTTAGCATAACCATATCCGGGAAGATCTACTAAAAACCAGTTTTTATTTATTAAAAAATGATTAATAAGTAAGGTTTTACCAGGATTACCTGAAATTT
>MDSW01034649.1_pt1 | contig 21729 bp, 23 predicted proteins | sample 811171 | NCBI WGS metagenome assembly MDSW01 (sample SAMN05326641, study PRJNA326480) | marine metagenome | isolation source: seawater | place: Atlantic Ocean: North West | collected 2012 | reverse complement strand
GTAGGAAAAGGTCCGGGAGCAATAGCATTCACGATTATATTTTCAGAAATTAGATTTGCAGCTAGCACTCTAGTTAGGTGATGAACGGCCGCTTTAGAAGGTCCATAGGCAAAATTTTCGAAAGATCCAGATGTTAATCCATCTATGGAACCTATATTAACTACACGAGCAGGACTTTCTTTTGCAGCGCTTCTAAGCATAGGGAGTAATTTCTGTGTTAGAAAGAAGATCCCTTTTACATTGGTGTCCATAACTTTGTCCCATCCATTTTCAGGGTAATTATCAATAGGTGCTCCCCATGCGGCTCCTGCGTTGTTTATTAAAAAATCTATCTTAGACTCTTCCTTAGATATATCACTTACTAAATTATCAATACCCTCTAGGTTTGATAAATCAGATGGCATAGATATACATGTTCCTCCATATTCAGTTGATAGACGTTCAGCAGTTTGATCACAAACTTCTTTTTTACGTGAGCTTATATAGACTTTAGCTCCTGAGGCTAAGAATCCTGCAGCTATCATTTCACCAATACCTCTTGACCCACCTGTCACTAAGGCTACCTTTCCTTCAATTGAAAATAAATCTTTCATATAATTTCCTTTAAAAAATTAACAAAACCCATACATAGATAGTATGGCAGAAATATACTCTAGTTCTATTAGTTTTTTAGAGCAACTTATTCACACATTAGAAGTTGAAAAAAATAATGAGACCTCCCATATGAGTCTTGTTATACAGACACTTAATGGAAATTCATTAGATAAAAATGATCTATCTAATGAAACACTAAATATCATTACTAAGTTAACTTCTGTTATTCCTCAATTTAATTGTAAATTGGTAAATGAAGAAGATTTATTTAGTATAGGACATCGTAAAAGGTATATTCTCATAGTATCTAAAATCATCATCAAGCAAACAGGCAAAAGCTCATTCGATTCCATAAAGAAAAATAAGATTAAAGACTTAAAAGAAAATATTCCTTTATTTACTTTTGTTTCAAATAAAGAGGTTATTAATTTCTTAGAAATTAAAGAATAGGCTTCTTGAATAATAAAGTCATTCTGTCTGACTCGCCTATATCTTTATATTTATTTCTATCTACTTCTTTCAATCTATAACTTGGAGGAAGGGTCCAAACTCCCTTTGGATGATTAGTAGAATCTTTTCCATTAGCATTTATCTCAGATTTTCCTACTAAAACAAACCCAGCTTTATTAGCTAATTGAATTGCTAATGCTTCTGTTACATAACCGGATTTAATCATTTGTTCTAAACTAGTTCCTTCCTTTGCCCTGTGTTCAACAACTCCAAGGATTCCACCTGGCTTTAAAGAATTAAAAGACTGCATAAAAACTTTTTCTATGTCCCCTCTTAGCCAGTTGTGTAAATTTCTAAAAGTTAAGACTGCATCAACAGAATTATCTTCAGATAATTTTGAGCCTAAATTAACAATTTTTACTTTTGAATATATTTCATCCGATTGCATCTTTTTTTCAAAATTTCCTCTAGATCTTTTGTAATAATTACCTAAGGAAGGGTCATGATGTGCAGCTATTAGTTTTCCAGGCTCTTTAATATACATAGCTAATATTTCTGTATACCAACCACCGCCCGGAGAAAGCTCTACAACCTTCATATCTGATTTAATTCCAAAGAAAGTTAAGGTTTCTTTAGGATTTCTGAATTGGTCTCTTTCAGTATATGCCGGTGTTCGATTATCACTATTTACAGCGTCTTCCAGGGATGACGAAGAAATTTGCTCAGCAGTTACTAAATTAACTAGTAATAGAAACCCTATAAATTTATAAGACACTTTAATCATCTTTTTATTTTATCCGTGGGCAATATGAAGGGCAACTACAAAGATTATACCTGTAGCTAAAACACCTATAACACTTACTATTAGATTTTTAATAAATACACTTAAATTAATTTCAGTGCTTATTTGATATAGATACCAATTAAGTAAGAAAGTTAGAGCTCCAACTAAAAAGATTATAGATGTTGAATTAGATTCCATAGTTATATGGCTGTTTTAAGTAAAGTGCCTATTACTCTTTCTAGTTGTGTCAAAGTTCCACATTCAAAGACTTTTGTGCAATAGGCAGAATAAGTGTTCATTACTGAATCACCTGTGTTCCATCTGTATGTGCCTTCTGGATTCAACCAATATACTTGTTTAGCTCTATCTTTCACAAGTTTTAATAGCTCAGCTTTATCTGGTCCAAAATTATTTCTTGCATCTCCTAAAATAACAACAGTCGTTTTCTTATCTATCTCATCTATACATATACTAACCAAGTCAGATAGAGCACTACTATAATCTGTAGATCCACCGCCATATTTAGACAACGCTCCTTCAATTGCATTTTCAAGGGTATTGGTTTTGAAATCTTCTGTTATTTCTCCTAAATTGGAAGAAAAAACGAAAGCTCTAATTTTTGAAACTACTTCAGTTAAGCTGAATAAAAACATCAACATAAATCTTGCATAGGCTCCAACAGAACCACTAACGTCACATACAACTATTATTTTAGGTTTATCAATCTTCTTATAAGACCATCGAAGATTAAATAAGACCCCTTGATTAACCCAATTATCTTGAATAGTCTTTCTTATATCTAATTTACCTCTTCTAAAATTTTTCTTCCTTCTAGAGTGCATATTAGCTAATTTTTTTGCCATCTTTCTTACCAGAGAGTGAACTTCATTAAGATAAGATCTATCTATTTGTCCCATATTCATAGACTTAAATACTTGTTCTCTTAACTGTTCACCGCTTACATCTCCATGCAATAAAAACTGTTGCTGTACAAAATTTGATACTTTTTCTCTAAGATTAGCCAATTGAGAACGTAACATTTTTTCTTCTTCTGAAGGTTCTTCTGTTTTATCTAAATTTAATCTAGAAAGGTAATCTTCTATCTCTGAAACTCCCATTGCTTCTAAAATTTTTCTTGAAAATACTGATCTTTGAGTAAAATATTTAATTTCTCTTACTTCAACTTCTTCTCCAGCCTTAGAAATTTCAAGATCTAAATCATTAGAACTACCTTCCAGGAAGTTAGAAATTAATTCACTTTTTTCAATATTAGTATTAGCTTGTTCTTGTCTTTCCTTTTCTTCATCATAACTATCACTTCGAGAGGAGATTTTTTCTTGGAAAAAGTCTTCAAAACAAGATTCAAATTTTTCTTTTTCTTCGGGTGTTTTTGGAAGTGTTAATGATAGGGTATTTTTTAATAGTTCCCTATCTTCATAGCCTATATTTTGAATAACTTCCATTGCATCTAGAGTTTCTGCTGGAGAAACCTGTACATTGGCATTTCTTAATGTTTTTACAAAATCTGCTAGGACTCTTTCCATTTAATGAATAGATGTTTTTATAAGACTAGGAATTTCTTTTTGTACTACTTCCACATCTTGTTGGTGTTTTAGAAGTACGTTTAGTGTTTCCTTCGCTAAATCTTCATTTATTTCTTTAGCATTAAGCAGTATTAGAGTTCTTGCCCAATCAATTGTTTCACTTATAGCAGGTAATTTTTTTAAATCTAAATCTCTAAGGCCTTGTACAAAAGCAACGAGTTGTATTTTTAAGTTTTCATTTATTTCAGGGACTCTAGCTTGGATTATTTCCCTTTCTAATGAAGCATCAGGAAAAGGTATATATAAGTGTAAGCATCTTCTTTTAAGTGCATCACCTATTTCTCTGCTGTTATTACTAGTTAAAATTACTAAAGGCTTTACTTCTGCTTTTCTTATTCCTAATTCAGGTATCGATATCTGAAATTCAGAAAGAATTTCTAATAAGAGGGCTTCAAATTCCTCATCCGATTTATCAACCTCATCTATTAATAAGACATTACCTTTATCGGAAGTCAAAGCTTGAAGAAGCGGTCTAGATTCTAAAAAATCTTCTGAAAAGAAGATATCCTCAAAAGACATAAGTCTGGATAATGATTCCTTTAGACCTTTAGCGCCATCTAAAACTTCCTGCATTTGTTCTTTAAGTATCTGAGTATAAAGTAACTGTTTTCCATATCTCCATTCATAAAGCGCTTTGGTTTCATCCAACCCCTCATAACATTGGAGCCTTAACAATTCTTTTTTGTAATAAAGAGCTGCAGTATTAGCTAGTTCAGTTTTACCTACTCCTGGAGGTCCTTCAATTAAAATAGGTTTATCGAGTTCATTTGCTAAATAAACAGCAGTGGCAATCTGATTACTGCATACATAATTATGTTTAGCAAATCCTTTTGATATTGATTTTATAGAATCTTGTGGTCCTTTTGCCATTATTCCTCCTGATCTAATATGTCTTTTAACTTTTCTATAAAAATAATAGGTTCATCAATAAATAAATGATGCATACCTCCCGGTATGGAAACTATCCTTTCCTCAGGTATGTTCCCTACATAACTAGTAAAATCTAGTATTTCTTGATTAAAAATCTGGCTCATTAAACCATATACTAGATAAATTGGATAACTGGAATTCATTAGAGAATCTGTTAAATCTTTATGTGCATATGTTCTCATTATTTTTCCATCAGATTTTAGAATATATCCTTCATCTGTTTCTCTGTATGAATGTTTGGCTATGTGATCAACTAGTAATTGATTTTTACAAGGCTGAGGAGGTATCAATCTAAAGCTTTGGATAGCCTCGTCCATTGAATCATATACTACATCGTGTCTAACCATCGACCCTCTTCTACTAGATCCAATCTTATTTGGAGGCATTACCACTATTGAATCTATAAGGATAAGTGAATTAACTATATTTTTATGATGATCTGAAAAATTCAGAGATATGGGGCCTCCCATACTATGGGCAACTAGATTTATTTTCTCTAAACCTAACTCATCACATAAAGATAAGATTTCTTTAGAATATTGGTCTTGAGAGTATAAATCTCTATGATCACTATCGCCCATACCAGATAAATCTATTGCAACTACATAATAGTTATTACAAAAGTGAGGTGCTATAAAATCCCACCAATTACTATTTGCGCTATATCCATGAACAAGAAAGACTGTAGGATTTTTTGGGTCTCCCCAAGTTTTATAATTTATTAGTGCTCCATCTACTAAGATAGATGAAGAACTACTCTCTATAGCTAGACACTCATCTAACCAGCTCTGATCAATCATTTAGGAGTTTGCCTGAATCCCTTCTCTTATAGTTTCTATTATTCTATCAATTTCATCTTCTTGGACAATAAGAGCAGGTGATAGGACAATAAATTCACCTGAAAATCTAACTAAAACGTCGTTCTCATAACAATGCTTAAAAACACTTGATGACATTTCAATTGCAGTTTTTCCATTAGATCCAAAATGAACTGCGCCCATTAATCCTATATTTCTAATATCTATAATCTGATTTTCACCTTTTAAGCTATGAATTTTATCTTGAAAAATAGGTTCTATCTCGAGAGTTCTCTCAAACAGACCTTCATTTTCATAGACTTCTATAGCAGCTAATCCTGCTGCGGCAGCTACAGGATGACCAGAATACGTATATCCATGAAATAGCTCTATCACTCCATCAGGTCCTTGAACAATTTGATCATATATCTCATCTTTAAATACAGCTGCACTCATTGGTATAGATGCAGCGGTTAAACCTTTAGCCATGGTTATAATATCTGGAGTTACATTGAAACGTTCTGAAGCAAAGGCTTTTCCAACTCTACCAAAACCTGTAATTACTTCATCAAATATAAGGAGAATTCCATGATCGTCACAAATTTTTCTTATTTTTTCTAAATACCCTTTAGGAGGAACAATTACACCACCAGAACCAATTACTGGTTCAAGAATTACAGCTGCAACGTTATTTGGGTCTTGTAAGGTTAATATATTATTGAGTTCATCGGCTAAATGAGCACCCCATTCAGGCTGACCCTTAGAAAAAGCCATTTCATCTAGATTCCATGTATGAGGTAAATGATCAATTCCAGGTAAAAGTGGACCAAAGGCCTTTCTGTTTAATGGGAGCCCTCCTACAGAGACACCACCAAAGTTAACTCCGTGATAGCCCTTCTCTCTACTAATAAATTTAGTTCTTTGCCCTTCTCCTTTGCTTGCATGATAAGCAAGGGCAATTTTCATGGCTGTATCTACAGCTTCTGACCCGGAGTTACCAAAGAATACTTTATCTAAACCTTGTGGAGTAATAGAAGCAATCTTTTCAGCTAGTTGGAAAGCTTTTGGATGAGCCATATTAAATGCGGTTGCATAATCCATACTTGCAATTTGATTTTGAACTGCTTCAACTATATGTGGATGACAATGTCCTGGATTACAGCACCATAATCCAGATATACCATCTAAAATTTCTCTACCATCTTCGGATTGATAATACATACCTTTAGCACCAACCAATAATCTAGGATCTTCTTTAAATGTTCTATTAGCTGTGAAAGGTATCCAGAAATTATCTAAATTTATATTTTGTTTACTCATAGTCTTATTATAATTTATTAAAGTTAATTTATTTATTCAGTTTGGTCTAAATTTTTTCTTATGAAGGTAATACATACTAACGTAATCAATATAAATCCAAATAGTAATGGCAATAAATCAATAAAGGTACCTTTGTCTAATATATATCCAAAAAGTGAAGGTGCAACTGACATGCCTATTAATATTGAAGCATTTAACCAGGAAGCTAGACGACCTGTTGGACTGATAATTGCTGAAGCAGCCAAAACATAGATCACCGTCATTGTAAAAAAGAAGTACCAAATAATATTTCCTGCAAAGAAGCTGAAATAGGAAGGATATTTAAGCATCCATATAAAACACATTAATATTGAAATTACGCCAATATATATTGGCAAAGATCTACCATATCTATTTCCTATATATAAAACTATAGGTGGGGCCAATAAACCTGTGAGGGTTGATATAGATAACACTAAAGCCACAGAACTAGTAGATATTTTTACAAATTCAACTCCTAACCTTTCATCAAAGGCCCACATTCCTCCGGAGACCAACTCAAAAGATAAAATTCCTATTATTAATAACAAAACTATTTTTGCATTTAAGTCTTCCCTTATAGGGTTAATTACTTCATTAACTGGTTTTTCTTTAATGAATAAGATTAGAGGCATAAGCATTAAATAAAAGACAAATAAGCTTATAAAGAAAAACTGATATCCGAAATTGTTAAGAATCGATCCTGAAACATAAATAATGATTGCACCTACTACGGTGGAAGATAGAGAAAAAAAGGCATAAGATTTTTCTGGGTTATTATTACTTGCTATAAGTGCATGTCCTTTAGCTATAAGTAATCCACAGCCTATTCCTGAGAAAGCTCTAATTAAAGCAAGTTGTGTTGTATTTATAGCAAAAGATGTCAGCAAATAAGCAATTAATACAATACTTACACCAAAGGTTACTAATCGTGATAATTTGTAGTTAATTTTAACAGTACTAAAAAATATAGAACTAAGAGCCATTAATCCCAACTCTAAAGACATTAAGTTACCTACGCTTTGCTTACTTAATCTAAAGTAATCTTCAAATGATCCAACTATGAAAGGTGATATCACTGAAGGCGAATTTCCTATTAATAAAATACATATAGCTCCGAATAGAGCTAAATAGGTTTTATTCATTTATTAGATTCAATATAGGCATCTATGACTATTTCTAATTCATTAAGAGGTATAGCACCTTCGCTTAGTAAGGCGGTATGAAATAATCTTATGTCGAAATTTTCTCCTAACTCCTTTTTAGCCTTGTCCCTTAATTCAAAGATCTTGAGCTGCCCTACCTTATAAGCCAAAGCTTGTCCTGGCCAATTAATATACCTGTCAATTTCATTAACTATATCTAATTTACTCTTACCTGCGTTATCTAGAAAAAATTCTATTGCTTTTTCTCTTTCCCAATCAAAATAATGTAGTCCCGTATCAACTACCAGTCTGACCGCCCTCCACATATCATAGGTTAATTGTCCAAATTTTGAGTAAGGATCCTTATAGAACCCCATGTCATATCCTAAACTTTCACTGTATAAACCCCAGCCTTCAACAAAAGCTGTATAAGGACTCATTCTACGAAACATGGGTAACGATTCTTTTTCCATTGCTAAAGCTATTTGTAGGTGATGACCAGGAACTGCTTCATGTAGAGATAGAACTTCAATTTCAAATTTAGGTCTAGTTTCAGGTTTATATAAGTTTACATAGTAATATCCAGCTCTTAAACCATCTGGTGATGGACCCATGTAATAGGCAGTGGTTGTATCTGGAGCCGATTCCATAGGAATTTGCCTAACTCCATATGGAGTTCTTGGCAGTAAGGCAAATAAAGAAACTAGTTCTGCATCTGCTCTTTTTGATGTAGCCAGATAAGCTTGGAGTAAATCTTCTTCATTATCATAATAAAACTGAGGGTCTTCTCTAAGAAATTTTAAGAAATCCTGAAACGATCCATTAAAGTTTAATTCTTTAATAATCTCCTTCATTTCTTTCTTTATTCTTGATACTTCTTTAAGACCCAATTCATGTATCTCTTTAGGAGTTAAATCTGTGGTAGTAAATTGATTGGCCAAAATTTCATAGTTTTTCTTTCCGTTAGGAAGATTTGATATTCCTACACTTTCTCTACAACTAGGTAAGTATTCTTCCATAAAAAATTTATATAGTTTTTGGTAAGAAGGAATTATTTCATTATTGATAACTTTTCTTGCCTTCACTTTTAGTTCTTCTTTCTCTTCCTTAGATAGGAAATCTGGCAGTTCATTAAATAATTTATAAAACGGATGGTTTGAAATATCTGTATTAGTTTGCAAAGAAATTTGTCTTCCTACTCTTTCCATTAAGACTCTTGGTTTTGTATAACCCTTCGACATACCAATTTTTGCAAGATTAATTATCTGATCTATATAAATATCTAAATTTGATAATCTAATTAACCAATCTTCAAAATCTTCTTTTTTTTCAAATCTAAGTCTCTCTGATTGTTCGTGCATTAACTGAATACCGCCTCTATGACTAAAAGGCATTAAATGTTGATTAAAAGGCATTAAGTCAATTGAGTTTTTTTGAAGCTGAATAAAAAGTCTATAATTAAGTTGATTTTCTAAATTTAAAGAATCTATATCAATTTTAGAAAGTTCTTTGAGTAAGGAATAATGATGATCTTGTCTCTTTTTAATGGCTTCTAGACTCATATCTGTCCATTTATTTTCAAATCCTTTTATGCCTAAAGAAGTTGCATAAACTGGGTTTTGCTTAACTTCATAATTCCATTCATCATCGAGAAGCTTTAAAAAGTCCCGATTAGAATCACCTATCAAGGTGGAAGAAAAAAATATATTACTTATAAAAAAAGTAACAAATGTTATTTTATTTATACTTATTTGATTTACCATATTATTATTCTAAATCATTATCATGAATTCAAAAAAAATATTACCTATAGAACCTAGGCAGTCTAGGAGTAAAAAAAAATTTGAAGAAATATTAGATTCAGCTGAACAAATTATTTTTCAAGGAAAATTCAATTTAACTTTTATCAATCTATCCACATATTCAAAATTTAAAAGAGCTTCAATTTATAAATATTTTCCTTCTATTGAATCCTTATATATAGGAATTTTAAGTAGGCATTTAAAGAAGTTTTCAGAGCTTCTACGTAATAATTTTAAGGGAAAAAAGAACTTAGATTTAAGCTTATGCTTAAATATATATATTGATTTATTTGCTATTTATTCTCTAAAGAATATTCACATTGCTGAAGTAATAAGTATGTGCGATGTAATAAGCATAAATAAATCGTCACTAAATAAAACATCTTTTGTTGAAATATTACTTTCTTGCTTGGATCAACAAGAAATAAAATATTCACAAGAAAAATTAAAGTTAGCTACTTTACTGGCCACGACTATATTACTTACTCGATTGGCTGAAAATAAATCAATTAACCCTAGAACTATAGCTGAAGCAAAAAAAGCCACTTTAGCTTACCTAAATACACCTTAAACTTTTCTTATACATCTTTCTGAATCGTTTTCAGGGTTATTAACATAAGTAGATACTTCATATGGTTTTATCAAGCTACTAATCTTAGATACAGAAAATTCAAAATTTTTACTTGCTAGCCATTCTTCCTTCCGGCTCTCTTCAATTATTACAGGCATGCGGTGATGTATATCCTCTATATTAGAAGAAGCTTCCATAGTTAAAATAGCAACTCCTAGTTCTCCTCTATATCCTCCATATATACCTGCAAAGTAGAACAACTCATTCTGATATTCATGAAAATAAGGTATTTTTCCTTGTTCGGTTTTTTTCCATTCATACCAGCCATCAGCAGGTACTAAGCATTTACTAGCATCTTTAAAAGATTTCTTTTTCCATACAGTTTCGCTTCTTGCATTTATTAAATTGAAAGGTTCTTTAGCCCAATAAGGAGTAAAGCTCCATTTAGCTTGCAGGACGCTTTCAGCTACTATATTAATTTTGTGATTTGGGGCTATGTTAAAACTTGGTTCTATATCCGCAGTATCTATAGTGTTTTTTATAGCTGCAGGATTTCTTAAAGCGAATCTTCCACACATTATAAAGCCTCAATTAAATCTATAATTGATCCAGAAGATTTGATCGACGGTGTTTGGTTGAACCTTAGCTTAGTTAATTCTTTTATTTTGCTTGTAATGTTCTCTGACTTAGCTGTGAGCTCATAATTTAAATCTGGGGTTATTATAATTTCTCCGCTTAAAGCACCTTCTTCTTGAGAATCAAAACCTACGATTAGGTTCTTATCTTTACATTCTATGTTTGAATTAACTGAAATATTTCTTCTAAAAATTCCTAAAACATCCATAACTTCTGCGGTAGCACTTCCTTCTGCTGAAATACATTTTGTTTTTTTAAATCTTAGGTGAAGTATTTCCCCTCTTAAGCTAGAAATTGGCTGAGGAATTGCTTTACCTTTATTAAATGCCTTAATAACATCAATATTAAATTTTGCTTCTTTAATTGAGGTTTCACCTAAAATTGATTTACCTATTCGACCCTGAAAGTCTATTTCTTGACCGGAGACTTGAACAGAAAAATCTAATTTACCAGTTAGGATGTTTAAGAAATGTAAGGAAATATTTGCAGTTCCTATTCTATTACTTCCTACATAGATATTATTAAGTTCTCCTGACCACCATTTGCCACTTGATTTTTCAATGGCGACGTCTTCTATATCATTTAAATATGATGATACAGCCCTCATAGGAATCATGAGAACAATGCCTATAATAAAAATAGAAATAATTATAATGATGTACCTGATCTTCATTTAGATGATACCAAAACTATTTGAGCTCTAATTTTATTAGAAGGATTGCTTGTGCTTCTTTTAATAGAAGCTTTTGTAATACTAATTGAGCCTTTTTCCTCTAATTCTCTAATCCAAGTAAATAAGGAAATGAAGTCTCCATTGTTAATAGTTACAATATAAGAATCGTTATTTATAGGCTGAATTCTATCTATAGTTAAATTTTTGCTTCTTGCCAAAGAACTAATAACCGAAGCTGAGTTCTGGGAACTAATATCTCCATATGATTGATTCTTCTCTTTTTTTAAAAGTAATAACTGCATTTCTTGGAAATAAATCTTACTTTCTTCTAATTCAGAAAGAGAACTTTCCTCTAATGAATTAAGTTTAGAATTTATGTATAACAAACTAAAAAATGTAAAAATAGCAAAAATGAGAAATCCTATGATCTCATCCCTCCTATTTAAATTTAATAAAAAAGATCTCATGACGTGATTAGTATTTCGCTTAATATAGTGTTGCCAACTCTTCTTGACGAACCTTCTTGTAAAGAAAATCCTTGATTTTTAAAGACCTTCTTAAGTACTTCTAAATCATCAAACTCTAAACTCTCTATTTCTATCAAAAACTCTTTCTTTGAAGAGTCATAAATTACTGTTGATAGGGATACTTTATCGTTTGAATTAATTATTCCAGATATATTAAATAGAAATTCAACAAAATTTATCTCATCTATGCTCTTACTAAAATTTATATTCCTTTTTAAAAATAATTCTAGGTCTTTTTCATTTGAGGTTGGATTATTTGTGTAATAAAGCTCATTTGCAGATTGAATTAGACTTTGGCTATTGTTTTTTAGATCATAAACTTCTAAAAACTTTGTACTAAAAAAGACCATAAGTAATAACCCTAATGAAGCAATTAGATATTTATATGGTTTAAAAATAGTTCTCCAATCAACTTTGGGACTAAAAGAATCTTTTAGTAAATTTATGGCTTCAAATTTAAGATTGAATTGTTTAAAGTAAATTGATTCTTCTTTTTTATTAACATCACTAAAATTTATGCCATCAAGATCAAATGAAGAATTTGTAGTTTCTGAACAGTAAATTAATTCTGAACAATTAAATTGTTTCATTCCTTTATTAACCAGATCATTCATTAAATCGGTTTCTGCTGTCCATCCCCAAAGATTAGAAAAATTTACTGTAGAAAAATCACCGTGCTCATAAATGGTTATTTTTTTTTCTTTACCGCAAGACTCAAGTGGTATTAAGTATTTAACAGAAAGCCCAAACTCATTAATACTGCGATACAACTTCTTCATCCAGTCTCTATTTACAAAAGATACATGTGCAAAATCACTTGAATCCAGTTTTTTATATGAAAAATGAGTATGTTCTTTAAATGTTAAAGATTCACTTCTTAGAATATGTGGAATAGATTTTTTAAGAACTGAAGATTTTGCAGGAGGTAGACTAATTTTATTATTATGAATTTCAGGATCAATTATAAATATTACTAATTGATATTCTTTAAATTGACTCAATTGATCAAATTCGCTCAGTAAAAGCACTCCTTTTGGTGTAAAAGCCTTTATAGAGTTTGAATAATTATTTATCAATATATTCATAATTTAAATACCGCTTAAATGTCTTTTAACAACACTTATATTATTTGATTTATTTATATATAAAACACTGGTCATTTTATAAGAATTCATAGGGTTACTCACCTTTGTTTCTAATTCAAAATAATTAGAAGAAAATGAGAGATATTTATCTATATTATTATTTCGTTTAATATTTTCTAATGAAGGATGAGACCAAAATTCTTCTTTATCTTTAAAACCATCGATAGGTCTATCCAATAATATTTGAGAAGCTTCAGAAAGACTTATTTGGTTTTCAAAAAAGGCTGATAAAAGCTCAGGATTATTTTTTGAAATGCTATTTAAATTAAATTTGGTCTTACTATCATTAGGTATAACACATATGTGCGATTCTAGGGATTGGACTAATTTTTTATCGAAGCCTTTTATGTTTAATAATTCATATAAATCAAATATTAATTGATTGGATGTTTTGTAGGGAGCGTCTAATCTAGTATAAAAATCATCCTCTGCACCATTAGCATCTTCAGTGAAATCATTTGAATCTAGCCAATCTAAAAGAGAAGGTAAGATTTCTGAAGAAGAAAATTCATCAATATTTAAGTTTAATAATAAACTTTTAAAGATGTTTATGGCCTCTTCATTTCTAATTAACTCTTCTTTATTTTTTTTTACTAAAAGATTTAAGTTAAAACATGAGTTTAAGTCTCTTAAATAACCCTGAATATTTACTCCATCAATATTCGCATCTATTCTATTTGTGATTAGGTTACCTTCTCCTATGTAATTTGTTTGATCAATTCTCTTTACTGATTGGAGGAAGTTTGTAGCTGAAGATTCTATGGCCATAGCAAACCAATAAGATTGTGTATTTGTTGAAAATGTAGCTGAATTTTTAAGACTTAAAGTTAACCTATCAGATGATACAACAACTAATAAAGATAAAAGAGATACAACTAAAATAACTAGAATTAAGGCACTTCCTTTTGAATTACTCATATCGATACTAAATAACTCCTTTCAATAATCCCTAAACCTTTAATATCGATAGATACCTTCATTGAATCAGGTAAACCGTTATTTCCAGTCCATGGAGTGGTAGGCCATTCCAAAAACCAATCTTGATCTTTACCGAATGCAAGTTCTAACGATAGAACGTCGTTAAGAAGTATTAGTTTTGTTACTTTTGTATCTTCAGTTAAATCAGCATGACTAAATTCTATTCTGATGATCTTATTATCTTCGTATATATATTTTATATGTCTTAGTGATCCGTTATTCTGAAGATCTGTTCTATTTATTACATTTAAAGTAAGAAAATTTCCTTCTATTCCTGGGCCTTGTCCATAAAAAGAATGTTCTTGCCTATCCCCTCTAGTATCTATGGATAATCTATCTAAAGCCTGAAGAAGATCTCTTTTTAAAATTTCATTAAAAAAGGCCATCTTATTTAGAGACTCACTTTTTTCATTAAACTTTAGATTAAAATTAATAGAATTATTTAAACCACTAAAAGCTAATATAGAGATTAAGCCCACAAGCCCTACTACAACTAGTATTTCAATTAAAGAAAATCCTTTAGACATTATTGCAATACCTTAAAAGAGCTTAATTCATAGATCTTTTTTAGATTATCAGGATTAGATACAGTAATTTTTATTTGAATAGATTTTCCATCAGTAGAAATAATTTCTCTTTTCCACAAAAATTCTTTATTAGCTTGTTTAGAGATTCCTGATGCATTAAACAATTCATCCTCAAATAGAAAGCTTGAAGCCATAACATTTTCAGCAATAAACTGGGAATACAATTTCTCTTCTACCTGGCCAAGGGATTTAGAATTTAATGTAAATACCTGCATAGAAACACCCATAATCAAGGCTAGCACACCTATTGCTACTAAAATTTCTATTAAGGTGAAACCTTTCTGATCTTTATGATCCATCCCAATTGCCAATGTCTGAGTTTAGGTTTTCACCACCTTCTACTCCATCAGCTCCATAAGAATAAAGATCATAAATGCCATTGTTGCCTGGACTTAAATATTGATAATCATTTCCCCACGGGTCTTTTGGTAATCGTTTAATATAGATATTTGTATAAGAATTATTATTTTCTTGAGGTTTAACTAGGATTTTTAGCCCTTGATCAGTTGAAGGGTAATTATAATTATCTAATCTATACATCTCTAATGCGTTTTCTAGAATAGCAATATCTGCTTTTGCCTTTTCTATTCTCGCCTTATCTTGACTAGGCAAAACATTCACTACAACCAATGTAGTTAGTAAACCTATAATTAACAAGACGACCAAGATCTCTATTAAACTAAAGCCTTTCATGTCTCTTTTAATTTTTTTCATATTTTTAACTGATAATTGATAAGTTATTCATTTGTATCAATGGCAGCAAGATAGCAATAATAATTGTAGCCACTACTCCACCCATAATAACAACAATTAATGGTTCTAAAAGACTTATCATTAATTTTGAAGATTGCTGAAATTCTTGATCTAAAAAATCAGATGTTTTAGATAGCATCTGTTCTAGATCACCTCCCATTTCTCCACTAGAAATCATTTGAATAACCAAAGATGGGATTAATGGGATTTCTTTTAAACTATCCGTCAAAGTAGCTCCTTCTTCTACTTTTACTAATTTATCGGAGAATTCTTTTCTTAAATATCTATTACTTATTGTCTCTATTGAGATATTTATAGAGTTAACAATTGTAATGCCTCCATTTCTTAATAAGCTCATTGAGCTTAGAAATTTTGAAATATCAGATTGAATTAAGAAATGATTAAAATAAGGTAATTTTAATAAAAAAGCATCTAATTTTAATTTAAATTTTTGTCTAAAATAGATCCTTATATATAGCGCTATACATAAACTTATAGTGATTAAACTAATAAAAATAGGACTTATAATAAAATTAGATATAGAGATTAAAGCAAGAGTTAAAAAAGGTAGTTCCTGATTTAATCCTGAAAATTGCTCCACTACATTTGGCACTACGAAAATTAATAGCAACGTAACAATTAATAATGCTACGAGAATTAAAATTGATGGGTAAACAAGAGCTCCGATAACTTCATTTCTAATTTTTTCTTTCTTCTCTATATATATAGATAGATTTTGTAGTGCGGTAGATAAATTACCTGAATTTTCACCTGCGGATATTAAAGATACAAATAAATTACTAAATGACTGAGGGTATTCTCTCAAAGCATCAGAAAAACTCTTTCCTTCTTGAAGTGAGGAAGATATCTTTAATAATTGTTCTTTTTCGACATCACTTTTAGATTCTTTACCTATTGATGAAAGAGCAGTTTCTAAAGGGAGACCTCCATTTAATAATGCAGAAAGCTGTCTCGATATCTTAATTAAACTCTTATCGGTTATTTTTTTTGACTTAAATTTATTAAAAATAGACCTGCTATTTATCTCTTCTATATTAACAGGGGATAAATCCCTAGAAATAAGTTCTCGTCTAGCTATGTCTAAATTATCAGCAGATAAAGTACCTGACTCTTTTTTTCCTTTCTTATCTAAAGCTATATAGTTAAAGGCGCCCAATGATCATTCCTTTGTTATAGAAATTATTTCATCTATAGAGGTATTTCCTGACTTAACCATTTCTAAACCACTATCAAATAAGGTATTTTGATCAGAAAATACCAGTTCTCTTAATTCGTTTTCGTCTATATTTTTATTAATTAAGTTCTTAATCTCATTTGATAAATTGAACATTTCAAATATTCCAATTCTTCCTTTAAAGCCTGTGTTATTACATTTTTCACAACCATGTGGAGAATTAATTATTGATCCTTTTTTTAGAAATTTGTAATCATCATTTAACTTTTCACTGACCTTACATTCTGTGCATAGTTTTCTAACTAATCTTTGTGCAAGCACTCCTCTTAAAGTTGATGCTAATAAATAAGGCTCTACTCCCATATCTATCATTCTAGTTATAGCTGAAACAGAATCATTCGTATGGACTGTTGCTAATACTAGATGGCCTGTTAAAGATGCTTGTATTGCTATCTCTGCTGTTTCTAAGTCTCTGATTTCTCCTATTAATACTATATCCGGATCTTGTCTTAGAATTGCACGCAAACCTTGTGAAAAGGTTAACCCAACCTTAGGATTAATTTGAGTCTGCCCTATTCCTTCAATTGAATATTCAATAGGGTCTTCTACAGTCAGGATATTTTTTTCAGTGTTATTAAGAAGATTTAATGCTGCATAAAGGGTAGTTGTTTTTCCGGACCCCGTAGGTCCAGTTACCAAAACTATACCATTAGGTGATGTTATAGCATCTGAAAACCTTTCAAATGTATTTTTGTCCATGCCTAGGTCATTCAAATCTAGTTTTATTTCAGATTTATCTAATAGTCTAAGTACTATCCTTTCTCCATAATTAGAGGGTAACGTAGATACTCTAATATCTATCCATTTCTCTCCCAGTTTTAGTGACATTCTTCCATCCTGTGGAATTCTTTTTTCAGCTATATCTAAATTAGACATGACCTTGATGCGTGCATTTATCATAGGAGTTAATCTATCTGTGGGCCTCAAAACTTCTTTTAAAACTCCATCTACTCTAAATCTAATAGATAAGTAATCTTCAAAAGGTTCTATATGCACATCAGAAGCTTCACTTTTTATTGCTTCTGATATGATTGAATTTAGTAACTTAATTACAGGGGCTTCGTTATCACTATCTAATAGGTCTGAGGTTTTAGGTATGTTATTAGCTAAAGAATGTAAATCTTCATCAGGTATAAAACCCTTAATTACTTCAGAGGATGTTTCCGAACTTGAATAATGCTTAGCTAACTCTATTTCAAATTCTTCATTATTTACATATTCAATCTTTATAGGTTTCTTTAGATATCTTCTTAATTCAGAAAAAATTTCAATCGATACTGTTTCTTCAGATTTGATTAGAGAGAAATCTTTAAGTTCTCTATCGATAAAAACTCTATTTTCTCTTGCATACAAATAAGGAATTTTAGCTTCTTCTATAGATTTATCAGAAACCATTACTATTTTCCTTCTTCTACTATATCTTCCATTATTGATAAATCTGGGGTTGCCTTTCCTTCAACTTCTTTTAAATTCTGAAGCGCTTCGAAATAATTGTACTTTCTATTGCTTATTGATCTCATCTCATTCTTATCTCTAACTATGGTTGGCCTTAAGAACACAATGAGATTTCTTTTAGTTCTTGAAGTTGACGTTGTTTTAAACAATTTTCCTAATACTGGTATGTTCCCTAAAACTGGTACTTTTTTCTCTGATTCTTGAACATCGTCATCAATTAAACCTCCTAATACAATAGTTTCTCCTGTTTCTACCATTACGGTTGTTTGTATTTGCCTTTTGTTGGTAATTAAATCTGTAGAATTTGAGGTAATAGGACCAAAAACACTTGAAACTTCTTGGTTTATTTCCATTTTTACTGCATTTCCCTCATTAATCTGTGGTTTTACCTCTAGCTTCACACCAATTTCTTGTCTATTAACAGATCTAAATGGATTTGAGTTATTTGAACTAAGAGTCTCTCCGGTTGTAATTGGAATCTCTTGACCCACAATAATAGAAGATACTTCATTGTCCATAGTCATAACAGAAGGAGTTGAAAGGATATTAGAATTAGCGTCTTGTGACACTAAGTTAAGTATAGCTGCAAAGCTTTCTCCATCATCTTTCATCTTACCAACTCCAATAGCTAAACCTTGTATATTTAATAGAGATGAGGCTGCGTTTGAAGAAAGAGTAGAATTGCTATTTGTTTCAGAACCAATTATAGATATAAGGTTAGGATCTTGGTTGCCAAAATTTTGTATGGCAACGGGCTGATTTTCTCCATCACCAGTAAATAAATATTGAACACCTAAGTCCTTTGCTAAGGAATCAGATAGTTCAACAATTAAAGCCTCAACCAGAACTTGTGCCCTTCTAATGTCCAGCTGAGAAATCACTGACTGCAAAGATTCTAATATATCTGGTTGAGCTGAAATTATTAATGCATTAGTTTCTTTATGAAAACTGATATTTGTATTTTTTTTCCTGACTAAGCCTGTTGAAACTCCTTCGGTTTCCAAAGTATCTGATATTTCCTTTAATATTGATGCAATTTCTTCTGCATTAGCATATTTAAGATAAATTACGCGAAGGTTACTATTCTTCGGAGTTGAAGAGTCAAGCTTTGATATAACTTCTTTTATTTGGTCTAGCACTCCCGATTGACCTCTTAATAAAACTGAGTTGCTACTGTCAACAGATTGAATTGAAAAATTGCGCTTGGTGTCATTACTGCTCTTATAAGAGGAGTTGAGAATTCTTGTAATTTCATTAGAAGAGGTATTTTTTAATTCAACAAGTTCAAAAGTATCCCCAGGATTCTTGTCTAAATTTAGAAGAAGATTTTTTATTCTTTCTATGTTTCCTACGTAGTCAGCCAGAATAATGGTATTTGTAGCTTCATAAGCGGTTATGTGTCCTTGTTTATTAATAATAGGTTTAATTAATGGAGCAAGCGTTTTTGCTGATGCTTGTTTTAAACGAATAACCTCAGTTGTTAAAGAATCGGGAGATGTTAATGACGAAGAAAAATCTGATCTACCTCCAGATTCAGGCACAACTTTAACAACACCATTATTTTCTATGGCAGTAAAGCCATGAACCCTTAAAGTAGAAAGAAAAACAGCATATGTTTCTCCTTGATCTAAATCTTGTTCAGATATAACCGTAACTTTACCTTTAACTCGTGGATCTAAGATAATGGTTTTATTGGATATTTTTGCAACATCGGATGCAAATTCTCGTATATCCGCATCTTTCATATTAATTGTGGCTGTGCTTAGAAACGGAGTTAAAGCCAACAGAAGAATTAAACTAGATTTTCTTGTATTCATAACTTTAAATCTATAGATAAATTCTTATCATCTCTCTGAACCTCAATAGAGGTTATTTGATCCGTATTAATATTTCTTATGTTGGCTGGACTGCTTATGGATACTCCGTTAACAGCTATAATAATATCACCTGACTGTAATCCATTTTCTTTAAATAAATCCTTATTTTTACCAGGAAATATTTCTACGCCCTTTAGATTTCCATTTTTATAATAGGGAACAAATGAAAATAGATCACTAAGTAAATTTTCTTTTTTTATAGTAGTTCTTAAATTAGGTCTATCTTTTGCTTGCTTTACATCATTTATAGCTATTATTGATGTGCGCTTAAATCTAACACTTTCTTGATTACCTTCACGATTAATAATCACTTTATCTCTATCTATATAATCTACTAATACTCCACTACTAATTTCATCTCCAACCTTATAGCTTTTTTGTTCGTTGGGATTAAATCCTAAAATAGCACTATTTTTATTAACATCATCTGTGAATGTAATTCCATAAAGGTTTATGCCTAAAGTAGTTACAGGTGCATCAATGACTACCTCACTTAAAAGATAATTTTTATTACTTGAACTAAAAGGATTATTAACTATATAGCCAATATTTCTTTTTTCTGGATTAACTTTAAGAGTTTGTACTTTTATGAAGTCATCTACAGAAAAGGTCATGAAAAAAGATTTAAAAGCTTGTTGGGTTATAAGATAAAGAGATATAGAGATAAAAAAAATGGTAGTTAATTTAATTACTTTACTCAGATAGTCATTTCTAAATTTTGTGATACTTAGAACGATGTCTTCTTTTTTTGTACTAAATTTCATGCTTAATCTAAAAATATTTTCTTGCCATCTATTTTATACTAGAGATAGGTTTAAGTGATATTAACTTATAAGAAAGATGGATAGTAAAATAAGATAAATATGATTGAAATTTACCTATATTCGTTAGTTTTCCTAGTTGGAATAACCATAGGTAGTTTTCTTAATACTATTATTTATAGAATACCAATTTCCTTAGGTATTACTGTTCATCAAGAAACAATCAGTATTTATAAACCAAGATCTTTTTGTCCTAACTGCAAGGAGATGATTCCCTTTTATTTTAATATACCCTTGTTATCTTTTATTTTACTCAAGGGCAAATGTTCTTTTTGTAATAATAAAATTTCTTTCTCATATCCTCTAATAGAATTAACAAACTCCATTTTTTATCTATCTCTCTATTACATTTACGGTCTGTCTTCTGAATTTATTTTTTATTCTCTAGCTATATCTCTTTTGATACCTATTTCAATTATTGATACAAAATTTAAAATTATTCCAAATAGTCTTTCTTATTCTTTATTGGGTATCGGACTGGTTTTTTCTATAGCGAATTCTCACTTATTATTTGTAGATTCTTTAATAGGAGCAACAGCAGGCTTCTTAGTCTTTTACCTTATAAGTGTTATGTATATTTTTTTTAAAAACGAGGAAGGATTGGGTATAGGTGATGCAAAACTATTAGCAGCTATAAGCAGTTTTGTCGGTTTTCAAAACATTCCGATAATTTTATTAATTACATCTATAGTAGGTATATGTTTAGGACTAATTTTTTATATTAATAAAAAAAACAAAACTGGGTTTCTTAAATCTTCTATTCCTTTAGCACCATCAATGATGGTTAGCTTCGTCTTTATTTTATTTATTAGCTGAAAATATTCTTAAATGTAAAGAAGAATAAAATGGACAGTCCAGCTCCAATTGGCAGAGTCACTACCCATGAAATAACTACTCTACCTACTACTCCTAAATCAATAGCCGATATACCTCTAGCAAGTCCCACACCTAAAACAGCCCCAACAAGTGTATGTGTTGTTGAAATAGGTAAGCCTGTACCTGATGCT
>MDSW01010219.1_pt1 | contig 21730 bp, 25 predicted proteins | sample 811171 | NCBI WGS metagenome assembly MDSW01 (sample SAMN05326641, study PRJNA326480) | marine metagenome | isolation source: seawater | place: Atlantic Ocean: North West | collected 2012 | reverse complement strand
CTACTCTGCGTATTGTGATGAGCAAAAGTCATCAAACAAAAACTGATAAAGAATTCCTTCATTACTTAGATGATCTTGAAATTTCCTATGAAATAATTGAAAAAGGAAGTTCTTTAAAATTATGCGCTCTATCTGACAATGCTGCTGATATTTACCCAAGATTTGGACCCACATCTGAATGGGACATTGCTGCAGGTCATGCAATTCTATCTAGTAGTGGAGGCTCTGTATTTAAGATGTCTGATAGCGAAGAATTAGCCTACTCAAAACATGATACGATATTAAATCCAGCCTTTGTTGCTTTTAGAAATGAGCCTTTAAAAGATATATATTTACCCATTTTGAGCGAATTTTATAAAAAATTGGTATAATTTTGTTAATATCATTAATTAATAATATAATTAATTATAAATAAAACTTATATAATATGGGAACACAGTTACAACCATCTCAGCTTAACAGTCCAGGTAAGGATATTGAGTCTTACTTGGCCTCTGTGCACTCGATTCCCATATTAACTAAGGAACAAGAACAGGAATTAGCATTAAAATTATACGAAGAAGATGATTTAGATGCAGCAAGGCAGCTTGTTATCCATCACCTTAGATTTGTTGTTCACATAGCCAGATCCTATCAGGGTTATGGACTTCCATTAGCGGACATAATTCAAGAAGGTAATGTTGGCCTAATGAAAGCTGTAGATAAATATGATCCTCACAGAGGTGTCAAGGTTGTGTCTTTTGCCGTTCATTGGATCAAGGCTGAAATCCACGAATACATTCTAAAAAACTGGAGATTGGTCAAAATTGCTACGACCAAAGCTCAAAGGAAGTTATTTTTTAATCTAAGAAGTAAGAAAAAAAGTTTAGATTGGCTAACAAAAGAAGAGGCTGAGAAGATAGCTAAAGATTTAAATGTTGAAGTAAAAGATGTTCTTCACATGGAAAATAGACTCTCTTCTAATGATGCATCTTTTGATGCTCCAGTAGCATCGAATGATGATGAAGAAGTAATGTCTCCTTCTCAGTACATTGAAGATAAAACGTATGATCCTGAGATTATTGTTGCAAAAGCAGAAGCAGATGACCTTAATCACAACGAACTTTCTGAGGCATTAAAAATGCTAGATGATAGAAGTAAAGACATTCTTCAAAGAAGATATCTAGCTGACAGCAAAGCAACTCTTCACGACCTTGCTGACGAGTATGGTGTATCTGCTGAAAGAATCAGACAAATTGAAAATGGGGCTTTAAAAAAGTTAAAAGCTTTGATGGTAAGCGCTGCTTAAAAATAAATACCCATCAAGACCATGCGTCATAAGTTCTTACCTTCATTTGTTCAAAGAAAAGGACGAATTACTAAAAGCCAAGAAAAAAATCTCTTAAGTCTCCAAGATTATGAAATATCTTCATGTTCAGAAATTCATAAAGCAAAAAATAATTTTAAAAAGATAATATTAGAAATAGGCTTTGGTAATGGCGAGAATGTTTTCAAATTTGCTAATAGCAATAGAGAAAATCTTTACATTGGTTCCGAAGTATATATGGCTGGAATAGGTCAATTGCTTGGAGATGTAATAAGTTATGATTTAGATAATGTTCGGATTGTAACTGGAGACATAAGGATGTTCCTTGACGAAGTTACTGAGCCTATATTTGATCATGTGGTTATAATTTGTCCAGATCCCTGGCCAAAATTAAAACACCATAAAAGAAGAATGCTTAATGATGATTTCCTAAATCTTATTCATAAAACCATAAAAGATGATGGCCATTTATTTATGTCAACTGATTGGGAGAATTATGCTGAATCAATCGAGGAAGCAATTAATAATAACGGAGGATTTATTAAATTAGAGGATTCAATATATCAAGAAGCTGATTTGACTAAATTTCAACAAAGGGCGGTCTCAGAGGGAAGGAAAATATATCCGTTTCCTCTAAAAAAAGTTAGCTAAATATATTCACGGTATCGTTAAGAAATTTATAGCCTTGAGGTGTAGCTTTAACAGCATCTTTCTCAAGCAATCCTTTATCAACACCTTCAAGAATTTTTTCTTTAAATGATTTTGAGAGATATATATTTTGTCTTTTTAGCTGCTCCAAAGAGACCCCATCTTTTATTCTTAAAAGGTTCATTGCAAGATCAAGGTCGTATGAGGTGTTATCAACTAAAGTTGTTAACGACTTTGAGGGATCTTCAATATAAGAATTAACCCTCTTTAGTTTAACCATTCTCTTTATAGACTCTTCATCAGTTATTTTGCTATGAGCCCCAGGACCAACACCTAGATAGTCACCATACATCCAATAATTCATATTATGTTTGCTATATTTATTGGCCCTTGACCATGAGGATACTTCATATTGAAAGATATTGTTTTTGTTTAGAACTTCATGTGCCAATAACTCCATTGATTCAATTACAGAATCCTCAGGAATTTTAAGTTCTTTTTTATAAAAAATTGTATTCGGCTCAATAGTTAATTGATATAAAGATAAATGATTAATTCCATATGAACAGAATGTTTCAATATCAGATCTAAAAGAAGATATCGATTGGCTCATGATGCCATAGATTAAATCTATAGAAGCTTCTATATTTTCAAATTCAGACAAAATATCTAATGCTTTGAAACTCTCATTCGAACTATGATTCCTTTCTAAACTATTCAATATTGACTGATCAAAACTCTGTATACCAACAGAGACTCTATTGACACCAGAATCAATAATCTTAGCAAGATAGTCTTTTGTAACTTCTTTGGGATTGAGTTCGAAATTAATTTCACAATCACTTTGAACAACATCCATATCGATTAATTTATTTATAATTTTTTTAATAATTTTTGAAGATACCAGGGAAGGGGTCCCACCCCCAAAATATATTGAAGAAAATCTTCTTCCATGAAGGAGTTCTGTTGAATTCTCTATGTCATAGAAAATAGCCTTCATTAGCAATTCTTCATCACCATTAGATTTATTAATAGCTATATTAAAATCGCAATAAGGACATTTTTTTTCACACCAAGGTAGATGAATATAAAGTGATATTGGTATTTTATTAGGAATTAATCTTTTCAAGCTCATTAAGGAATGATTTTGCAGCTATCGCTCTATGACTGATAGCATTTTTTATTTCTGATTCCATTGTTGCCATAGATACATCATAGTTATTTGGGTAAAAGATCTTGTCGTAACCAAAACCACCTTCACCCGAGCTAGCTAGAGAAACCTTGCCATGAATTTCTCCGTATGCATATATTGGAACAGGATCTGTATAAAATCTAACTCCAACAAGAACACATACATAGTATGCATCAAGAAAAGTTTTTTTTAATCTCTTTATTTCTGAAATAATTTTATTTCGATTATCCTCATCTGAAGCATCCTCTCCTGCATATCGTGCAGAAAAGATTCCTGGCTCAAAGTTTAATTCCGGAACCACTATCCCTGAATCATCAGCTATTGTAAAAAGTTGAGATTGTTTTGAAGCATGTCTAGCTTTTTTGAGAGCATTTTCAAAGAAACTCATTCCATCCTCAACGGCATCATGGATACCAAGCTCTTCTTGAGAAATGATTTCAAAGTTAGTAAAAATTTTTTTAAATTCTCTAATCTTGCCTTTATTAGAAGAGGCTAAAAGAATTCTTTTATTTTTTAGCAAGCAGATAAACTCCCTCTGAGGCAAATGTATTAGGAAGCTGTGTGGAAAGAGTGCTCTTGTTACCTTTATCATTTAAAAAGAATCTTTCATTAATAGCAAATCCTTCACTTTCACACAATTTTTCAAAATCTTTAATAGTGCATAAATGTAAGTTTTTTGTTTCATACCAACTGGATGGCAGATTAGGCGTAACAGGCATTCTCCCTGAAGCAAGATCAAGCCTACACTTCCAAAAACCTAAGTTTGGTAATGTAACAATACATTGTTTAGAAAGATTAAGCATTTTCCTAAGAGCTATGTGTGGCTCTTTAAGACATTGAATTGAGCTAGCCATAATCGCCACATCAAAATTAGATGATTCGAAATCTTGTATCCCTTCATCAATATCTTTTTCAATAACAGAGATTCCCTTCATGACACATTCTTGAATTTTTTTGTGGTCTATTTCTACCCCATAACCACAAACATTTTTTTGGTCAACTAAATCTTTTAAAAGAGAGCCATCACCACATCCAAAATCAATAACTCTACTATCATCTGGTACCCAATTTTTAATTATATTTGTTAGCTGAATATTCATCATGATTCTATGAACCCTCTAACTATATCTACATATCTATTAGAAGCAAACAGGAAGCTGTCATGACCTTGTCGCCCCTCAAGAATGACGCAAGAACAGGCTACACCAACATTCATTGCTGCTAATTGAATTTCTTTACTGCGCTGTGGAGGGTAAAGCCAATCGCTATCGAACCCAATAACTAAAAGTTTTGCTTTTACTCGAGATAAAACTTTTTCAAGATCCCCATTTGTTGCATAAGAAGCATCATATCCATCCATTGCTTTGGTCATTAAAATATAGCTATTAGCATCAAAAACATCTGAAAATTTTTCACCCTTATACTGCAAGTAATTTTCCACTTGGTAGTCTACATCTCTATCAATTTTAGACTTTATATCTTGAAAGTTTCTTCCAAATTTTTGATCCATAATTGCTTCTGATGAGTAGGTAATATGCCCAAGCATACGAGCAGTTTTTAAACCACTCTTAGGCTTGATGTCATGCAGTAAGTAATCTCCATCCATAAAATGCTTGTCTTTTCTAATTGCTTCACGACCAACTTCATTCATAGCAATATTCTGAGTGCTTGATTTAGCAGCAGCAGCAAATACTCCTGCTTTATTTAAACTTCCTGGAAAAGAGATCGACCATTGTAGAGCCTGCATGCCTCCCAAACTTCCTCCAAGCACCATATCCCATTTTGTTATCCCGAGATGATCTGATAAAAGCTTTTGAGAATTAACCCAGTCAACAACACTTACAGAAGGGAAATCCTTACCATATGGTTTTTTGCTTGCAGGGTTTATACTTAACGGCCCGGATGAACCAGAACATCCCCCCAAGTTGTTAGAACAGACTACGAAATATTTATTTGTATCGACAGCTTTGCCTGGACCAATAATATTATCCCACCACCCAGTTTCTTTTTTATCATTTATTATTCCAGCAGCTTGATGATTCCCAGAAAAAGCATGACACACAAGAATTCCATTTGACCTATTTTTATTTAGTTCTCCATAGGTCTCAACCATCAATTCGAATGAATCAAGTCTTGCCCCAGACTCAAGATCGAGTCCGCTTTCAAACTTAATTAGATTTTGATTTGTTTTCATATTATTGATCTAATTATACTTGCAAGAAGGATTTCCATTTGCCTAATAAATATTAGAGCAAATATAGGCGAGATATCTAAGCCTCCCATAGAAGGTATAAATTTTCTAATTGGAGCTAAAAGCTTGGTAGATATTTCTTCAATCAATTTGAGTAATGGATGGGGACTTTCAGGAGCAACCCAGCTCAATATTACAGATCCAATAATACAAATGAAAAAAATTGTTAAAGCTGTATTTAAAATTTCAATTATAGAAATTAAAGCAAGAGTATATTCATCATATTGATTGGCGTAGAGAAGATAAAATCCTGAAAATTTTAATAAGACTGCTAGTAAAAAAATCGTATAAATTTGATTTGAAAATATAGAAATTTTTCCTATAGGGCTATAGAAATTTAATAAAGCTTTTACAATTGGATTGTAGTAATCGACTCTGAGCACGTAAAAAACAAAAAGCAATGAGAATAAATAACTTAAAGCTCCCAAACCAAGACTTAATAATTCAGCCATACTAAAACTCACTCGAAATTTCTTTAGACCTTTTTATTGCTGCAGCAATACCCCTATCAAAACTTTTTGAAAGCTGATCTCCCTTAAAACTTTTAATACCAGCTTCGGTAGTTCCCTTTTTTGATGCTACAGCATCAATTAACGAGTTTATTGTTTCCCCACTCCCAATTGATTTAGAAACACCGTCTAAAAGATTGCACATTATAAGATTCTTTTTTTCAATATCTCCATTGCAAATTTTCATTATACGTTTCTCATAAACCTGAAGAAGATAAAAGAAGTAAGCAGGACCACTGCCTATAAGGCCTGTAAAATCATCTAAATAAGATTCATTACTTATTTCTAAAATTATTCCAACAGTGTTAAAAAGCTTGGCAACTTTTTTTACAGTAGTTTTTGATGCAGAGATATTATGTATAGCGGTTATTCCTTTATTAAATCTAGAGGAGGTGTTTGGCATAACTCGCATTAGCTCAACATTGGAAAATTTAGCAAGATATTTTTTTGATTTTATGCCAGCAACTAAAGCAATAATTTTAGGTTTTTTAACAAAGGCACATATCTCTGAGTATGCCCCTATAGCATCTTTTGGCTTGACGGCTAATATAAATATATCAGAAGGCTGTGAACTACTAAGTTCCAGTCTCTTAATTTTTAGTTTCTTAAGTTTTAAAGAATTAGCTTGGTTTCTATCAATATAAAATATATCTTTTTTACTATAGCCACTATTTATCAAACCACTTATAACGGCTTGAGAAATGTTTCCTGCCCCAAAAAATATTAATCTCTTCATTATCTTTTACCAAAGATAAGCTCCCCAACTCTTATCATGTTTGAACCAAATTTTATTGCAGACTCAAAGTCATTAGTAGTCCCCATAGAGAGAAATTTAGCATTTGGGTGAGATTCTATAAGTTTATTATGTAATTTCTTTGATTTAATCATTTGTTCTTCAGCATCTCCTGAAAGACTAGGAAGAACCATTATGCCTCTTAAATTAATATTTTCCAGCGACTTAAGATGATCTGCAAAATCTAATAGTTCTTCAGGTTTTATTCCCGACTTAGATGCCTCTTCTGAGATATTAACTTGTATGCATCCATTTATCTTTTTATTAAAATTTTCACATTCGTTGTTAATTTTATTTACTATTTTTTCTCTATCTAATGAGTGTACCCAATGAGCATAATTTGAAATAATTTTTGTTTTATTAGATTGGAGAGGGCCAATAAAATGCCAAATAATTTTATCTAACTTGGACTGTCTTGCTTTATCTTCTAGTTCTTGAGCATAATTTTCACCAAAGTTTCTGATACCTAAATCGTATGCACATTTAATATATTCAATAGTCTTTTTCTTTGATACAGCAATTGTTGTTATGTTTGATTTTCTAGATGCATCTGCGGAAGCACTTTTGATGCTTAATTCAAGATTATTGATTTGAGTTCTTAATTCTTTTTGCATAAAGTTCTAAGCCTAGGATCAAAGCCACTCTTTGTTATTTGCTCTTTAGCATTATTTGCCGCAGACCTATTCTCATATGGACCACTTAAAACACTATGAAGTAACTTCTTGGGATTGGAGGCACTATATATTTCGTTTATAGTGATTAGATTAATTTCTTCAAGTATTTCTTTTGCCTCATAAGCATATTTTTTGTTACCGTATGCCCCAATCTGGACAAAATATTCACAAGACATAAAATTATCCTTATCACTTGATTCAATAAGAATAGAATTCTCTAAGAGAGATGTTGGAAAGTCTATAGTTATATTATTTAAACTTTCCCTAGGCTCAACAGATTTAATATCAGTATCAAAATATACAAATGATATTACAGCAAGCATTGCTGACATTAGAATCAAACCTAGTAATATATTGCTTGATACAACAGAGATATTTTTTTTCTTTGATCTAAAAATAGTTTTTTTTGCACTTATATTATTTTTACTAGAAGAATTTCTCTTGGCATAATCTCGCATATAGATTACATTTTTTCTATTGGCTTAATGCCTAACAAAGCGAGTCCATTAGACAAGATTGTTTTTGCAGCATCAAGACAGTAAATTATTGCCTCAACATTCTCTTTTGATTCAGTTAATACTTGATTATCGTTATAGAAACTATGAAAACAATGAGCAAAATCTTTTAAATAAAATATGATTAAATGCGGTTGAAGCGACGACGAAGCCCTAGATACTACGGTTGGATATTTGCTCATTTCATGAATTAACTTATCACAATTCTTATATGATCCACTAGTTATGCTAACTGCTTTCTTAGGCAGGGATGAATTTTCATCCGTGTACTTTTTATGCAGTGAACATATTCTTGCGTGGGCGTATTGAATGTAATAAAACATATTTTCCTTACTATCAGCTTTAGCAAGATCAAGATCAAAATCCAGGTGTTGATCAGCCTGTTTTGATAGGTAGTAGAATCTTGCAGCATCTGTTCCAATTTCATCTATTAGATCTGCTAAAGAAAAGAATTCACCAGACCTTGTCGACATTTTAATTTTCTTGCCATCTTTAAAAAGATTTGCAAATTGAACAAGTTGCACATCAAGTTTCTCTTCATCAAAGCCAAGTCCATTAATAGAAGCTTCTATTCTTTTTATATACCCATGATGATCTGCGCCCCAGACATTAATCAGCTTATCAAAGCCTCTATCAATTTTATCTTTGTGATATGCCACATCAGAAGCAAAGTATGTGGCTCTTCCATCATCTCTAATTAAAACTCTATTCTTATCATCTCCTGCGTGACTTGTATTTAGCCAAATCGCTCCATTTTCTTCATAAGCAAGATCTTTATTTTTTAATGATGTAATTGCCGTTGATATTTTTGATTTCTTATCACTTAAATCACCAAGGCTTGACTCGCTAAACCAGTTATCAAAAGATACATTAAAGCTCTCAAGATCAGATCTGATTGTCTGCAAGACCTCACTAAGAGCTAAAGATTTAACCTTGGACCACATATCATTTTCTGTTTTTTTAATTCTTAGTATTAGCTCATCTATTTCTTTTTCTTCCTCCTGAGGAAGGTTGTGAATTAATGATTTATAGTCAATTAGGGTATTTGGTCTATATTTTTTTTTAAATAATTCAGCTATATCAAATATATACGAACCTTTATAAGCATTTTTTGGAAAATATCCGGATAAATCTTCTTCAAAAATTCTAGTGAAAACACTTGCAGTAAGAATATCTATCTGTCTTCCAGCATCGTTTATATAGTATTCTTTTTGAACTTCATAGCCAGAAGATTTAAGAATTCTTCCAATAGCATCACCATATGCTGCACCTCTTCCATGACCCACATGAAGGGGGCCTGTTGGATTTGCAGATACAAATTCAATTTGTATTGATTGATTCTTACCGGAATTTGAAGACCCAAAATTTATGGATTGAGCATTAACATTATCAATTGTTGAAATAAAGTTTTCTCTTTTAAGAGTAATATTAATAAAGCCAGGGCCAGCAGCTTCAACTTTTTTAAATTTCTTTGAATCACTTAATTCTTTTTGTAATTCATTGGCCAATTCTTTAGGATTTATTTTTAATTGACTTGCAGCAATCATACAAACATTTGTTGTTAGATGACCTTTAGAAAGCTCATCAGTAACAGTTGAAGAGTATCTTTTTTTAATTTGGCTCAATGTATTTTTTTCAACACTAGGATGGGATGATAAAAATTTGTTTATCTCTTCATTAAGAACCTCAATCATTACTTAGCTCTTCCAATATAACTTTCATCTCTAGTATCAACCTTCACAGTTTCACCCTCATTAACAAACAATGGCACTTGTATAGTGACGCCAGTTTCTAATTCTGCTGGTTTGGTTGCACCTGAGACAGTGTCACCTTTGACTCCTGGTTCAGAGTTGACGATTTTGAGCTCAACATTTACTGGAGGGTCTACAAGAATAGGCTTGTCGTCCCACAAAATAATTTCACAAGTTTCTTGACCAACCAACCATTTTTTTGCGTCACCCATCTCTTTATAACCTATTTCTATTTGTTCGAAAGTTAAGGAATCCATAAAGTGCCAACTTGTACCATCACAATATAAAAACTCCATATCTTTATGATTGATATCAGCTGTTTCAGCCGACTCCCCAGATTTAAAAGTTTTATCATTAGTATTGCCAGTAAGAAGGTTTTTATATTTAACTCTCATTACAGCTTGGCCTTTGCCAGGTTTGTGGAACTCATGCTCAATTATTGAGCAAGGAGCATTATCAATTAGTAGTTTTGTTCCATTTTTAAATTGGTTTGTAGAAATCTTCATATCAAGTATATTTTTATGTTATTTTATTATTTGTTTCAGGGGAAAACTATGAAAAAATTATCTTTATTAATTGCCATAGCTGCAATTGTAACGTCTTGCAGTCAAACTAGCGAACAAACTAAATCTGAAAATGATTTAGAAATTTTTTTAGAAAAGATTGAAAAAGACAACTTATCTGAAGGTCCTATTGTCAGTTCAGCCTATTGGATAGGATCGAATTTTATTACTCATGATTCTCAAAACATAGTTGCAGATTATAGTAAGAGATATACTTTGAAATCTCTTGAAAATTCAAGAACAGCATCAAGCTTTAATGATTTAAAAACCTCAGATTCTAATCGAAGAAAGCTTGAGCTACTAAAAAGCTCATTTGTTATGCCGCCTCCGCTTGATGAAAATTTAGCAAGCGAACTGTCATCTATTTCAACAAAATTAGAAGCAATGTATGGTAGTGGAGAATATTGTTATGAAGATGGCAGTTGTTATGATCTTGAAGCATTTGAGCAGATTATAGATAAATCTAGAAATCCAAAAGATCTCCTTATGGCCTGGAATGGTTGGCATGAGGTTGGAAAACCAATGAAACCTATGTATATGAGAATGGTTGAAATTGGAAATCAAGGATCAAGAGATCTTGGATATAGTGGCTTAGATGATTTATGGTTTAGTAAATACGATATGCCCGCAGATGATTTTCTAAAAGAAACAGATTCAGTTTGGGAAGAAGTAAAACCCTTATATGATGCTTTGCATTGCCATGTTAGAAGTCAATTAAATAAGCACTATGGGGATGAGGTTGTTTCACTTAATGGACCTCTGCCAGTTCACTTAATGGGAAATATGTGGGGTCAGTCATGGTCAAATATATATGACCTTGTTTATCCAGAAGCTAGCAAAACAAAATCCGTTGATGTTACGCAAATTATTCAAGAAAGAAATATCAATGAGACTGAAATGGTTAAATATGCTGAAGACTTTTTTCTATCTATAGGTTTTGAGCCACTTCCAGACACATTTTGGGAAAGGTCATTATTTGTTAAGCCTCAAGACAGATCGGTTGTCTGTCATGCGTCTGCATGGAACTTAGATTCAGCTAACAATGATTTAAGAATTAAGATGTGCATAGAAAAAAATGAAGAAGACTTCATCACTATTCATCATGAATTAGGACATATTTTTTATTATCAAGCTTATAATCACCTACCAACACTTTTTCAGGGTGGAGCAAATGATGGATTTCATGAAGCATTTGGAGATCTTTTAACGCTCTCAATCACACCAGACTATCTTAAACAGATAGGTTTTATTACTGCAGATGAGGCTGAACAAGCAAAAAATGATTCAATAGGCTTATTAATGAAGCAAGCTTTAGAAGGAGTCGTGGTTATTCCATGGGCCTTGATGTTAGATAAATGGAGAGCAGGAGTTTTTACTGGGGATATAAGTGATACCGAATTAAATGAAGCTTGGTGGAATATGCGAGAGGCATATCAAGGAATTGCTCCGCCATCATATAGATCTGAAGAATATTTTGATCCTGGAGCTAAATACCACATTCCAGGCAATACACCTTATACAAGATATTATTTAGCTAGAATAATGCAGTATCAATTCCACGAATCACTTTGCAATGATATTGGATTTACAGGATCACTTCATGAGTGCTCAATATATGGTGATAAATTGGCTGGAGAAAAAATTATTTCGACTATGGCAATGGGCCAAAGTGCTCCGTGGCAAGACGCTTTTGAGAAACTAACAGGTACTAGAAAAATAAGTGGGAAATCAGTAATGAACTACTATAAGCCATTAAAAGAGTGGTTAGACGTCCAAAATAAAAATAGAACTTGCGGTTGGGAGCAATAAAAATGAAACAGATTATAAATATATTAATATCAATGATGGCTTTTCTAATAGCCGTTCTTATTGCTGGTGCTACAGGCATAGACTTAGTACTTAGGGTTGTAATTTTGGCTTTTATAATTCAATGGATTGCTTTTTTGCCTGCATATATATTTCAAACTGAAAAGTTTTATGATTTAACAGGAAGTCTTACTTATCTATCTGTTATCTGGTATTCATTAATCTCAAGCTCAAATAATTTTGATAATTTAAATGGGGCTAACATAGCAATCGTACTTTTAATTACTCTTTGGGCAACTAGACTTGGAAGTTTTTTATTTATGAGAATCCATAAAGATGGTGAAGATAAAAGATTCAGAACAATTAAACCATCAGCAACTCAATTTTTTATGACATGGACTCTTCAGGGTTTATGGGTCTCGCTTTGTTCGATGTGTGCACTAACTGCTATATCTTCTGATTCGGGAGTCGTTATGAATGCATTATTTTATATAGGCTTAGGCTTATTTCTTTATGGCTTTATTACAGAAGTTATTGCAGATAAACAAAAGACTGCATTTAGATCAATTCCTGAAAATAGAGATAAATTCATTACTTCTGGTTTATGGGCAAAATCAAGACACCCAAACTTCTTTGGTGAAATTGTTTTATGGTCTGGAATTGCGGTTATGTCATTTTCTTCATTAAACGGACTTCAATACCTAACTCTCATTTCTCCACTGTTTACATATTTTCTTCTTGTATATGTAAGCGGTGTTCGAATGCTAGAAGATCGAGCTGATAAAAAATGGGGTCATGATGAAGAGTATATAAAATACAAATCTGAAACCCCTGTTTTGTTAATAAATTTCATGAAATAAAGAAATATAATGTTAAAGTAATATGTTAGAAAGCCATTTAATTATTAACTGATCACTGTTAATATAGTCAAACTTTTAGGGAGATATTTATGAAAAGTAAATTTAATTTAATGCATATATGCATGGTCATCTCTGTGTCTGGACTTCTTTCCTCTTCTGATATGGAAAGTGTTCTCGAGGTAGGTAGAGATAATCAATTGCTGTCCGCTAAGTCACAAGACAATATAGATGCTACAGAAAGAATGACTGATAAGATTGTGAATGAGTGGAAAGCTGTATCCAAACAAGTTGAAGGTCTAAAATTATATAATGAGCAAAAAAGAATCCAGATTCAAGCACAGCTTGATTTAATGGATAAGCTTGATGATCAGCTTGTTCAGGTTGTTGTCATGCAAAGACAAATACCACCTTTAGCTCAAAGAATGCTAGAAAGTCTTGAATCTTTCATTGCTCTTGATACTCCCTTCAGGATTGAAGAAAGACAAAATAGAATTGATCTAGTTAGATCTTCGTTAGCAAAACCTAAAGTTACAGCTTCAGAACAAGTCAGACAAGTCCTTGAGGCTTACAACATTGAAGCTGAGTATGGAAGAAAGATTGATACTTATGAAAGCACTCTCCTAGATGGAACGGTAGTCAATATTTTGGTTATAGGAAGAATTGGAATGTTTTATCAAACTAAAGATGAGCAATCTAGTGGGAGATGGAATAATGAAACTAACACATGGGATGAATTACCTGGCTCATACAGAAAGCCTATAAGAAATGGTATTAGAATGGCCAAAAAATTAGCACCAACAGACATGTTGATGATGCCAGTTATCAAAGGAGAAGTGTAATGAAAAATTTATATATAATTCCAGCTTTATTGATCTCCTTAAGTGGTATTATTTTTGCTCAAGATGCTACTGAAGAGGTTGTTGAAGTTTCAACTGTTGAAGCTTTGCTGGCTCTTGTAAAAGAGGGTAAAACTAAAGAACAGGCTACAAACTCTGAAAGAGAAAATCAGTTTGTTGCAAATAAAAATAAACAAGCCTCTATATTAGCTGCTGAGAAAAGAGAATTAGCTAGACAAGAAAAAATAGCAGATACTCTTGAAGCAGAATATAAAAAGAACGAAGGAATACTCCGTGTAAAAGAAGAGGCATACAATAAAGAGTTAGGCTCGCTTGTTGAGTTGTTTGGTCATCTGCAAAGTTCAGCTGGTGAAGCGGCAGTTCAGTTTTCTGGCTCACTAACTGGAGCTGAATATGGCAAAGAAAGAGTTAAGTTTCTTAATGATTTAACTGGAAAAATGTCAGAAACAACAGAGCTACCAACTATTAGAGAAATTGAGGGTTTATGGTATGAGCTCCAAAGAGAGATGGTTGCTAGTGGCCAAGTTGTATCGTTCAATACAAATGTCATCGATGTAGATGGTGAAACTTCTGAATGTACAGTTACTAGAGTGGGGTTGTTTAATGCTGTGTGTGATGGAAAATATCTAGAATATGCTACATCCAAAGGTCAATACGCTTTTTTACCTAGACAGCCGGCTGGAAGATTTACCAAGACTGCCAAAAAAGTTGGTAATGCAAATGTTGGTGATCAAGTGAAATTTGGAGTAGATCCAACGGGTCCAACTGGAGGAAGCCTTCTTGCTAATTTAATACAAACCCCATCATTGCTAGAAAGAGCTCAGCAAGGTAGAGAAGTTGGTTATGCAATTATTGCCGTAGGTATCATTGCAGTCTTTTTTGCATTTTATAAATTATATAGTTTATATATCATTGGAACTGCTGTTAGAAAACAAGCTAATCAAGATGCAGCAGACTCTTCTAACCCTCTTGGTAGAGTATTAAAAGTTGGAAAAGATAATTTTGATAAAGATATAGATACTTTAGAACTTAAATTGGCTGAGGCTATAATGGCCGAAAGACCTGCAATTGACTCAGGTATAGGCTTCATAAAAATTATTTCAGTTATCGCTCCATTAGCTGGTCTGTTAGGAACAGTGACAGGTATGATTGTTACTTTCCAAATGATTACTCTATACGGAACTGGTGATCCAAAATTAATGGCTGGTGGTATTTCTCAAGCACTTGTTACAACAGTTTTAGGTCTATTAGTAGCAATTCCAACGAGCTTACTTCACTCATTTACACAATCTTCTGCTAGAGGAATTATTAGCATTTTAGAAGAGCAGAGTACAGGTATTCTTGCTGAGAGAGCAGAGTCTAAGTAGGTAATAACTTATGCTGTTTGCATTTACTGAAGCACTATCCTCTATAAGAGATTTTATGGAGCAAGGTGGGAGTGTACTTTGGTTGATTGCTATTTTAGTATTTTTTATGTGGGGAATGATCTTTGAAAGAATTTGGTATTTATCTCATGCACATGAAGAATATGTTTCAGATCTTGCAAGCAAATGGAATTCTAGAAAAGATAAAAAGTCTTGGCATGCTTTGCAAATTAGAGAAAAGATGATGTCTCAGGCAAAAATGGAAATTAATAAAAATATCAGCATAATTCAAACTTGCATAGTATTGGCTCCTTTATTAGGCCTTTTAGGTACGGTTACTGGAATGATTGAGGTTTTCCAAGTAATGGCATTTAATGGCGGTGGTGACGCGAGAGCAATGGCTGGTGGTGTCTCTAAAGCAACTCTACCGACTATGGCTGGAATGGTTGCTGCGCTGTCAGGATCATTTGCTGCAATTTATCTTACAAGCACAAGCAAAAGACACGAATCGGAACTTAATGACATTATAAAAAGAGACATTTAGATAGAGGAATATTATGAGAAGAAATGCAATTACTAGCGCTGTTCAAGAGGAAAATGATGAAATAAATTTAACACCTATGCTTGATGTTGTTTTTATAATGCTTATATTTTTCATTGTTACTGCTAATTTCATTAAAGAACCAGGGCTTGAAATTAATAGACCTGACTCCGATACTGCCGAAACTCAAGAAAATGCAGCGATCTTAATAGCTGTAGGCCCAACCGGTGAAGTTTGGATGGATGGAAGAAGAATTGATGTAAGACAAGTAAAAGCTAACGTGGTTAAATTATTAGCAGATAATCCTCAAGGATCTGTTGTTATTCAGGCTGATGAAAAAGCTATGGCAGATACTATTATTCAAGTCATGGATGGAGCAAGAGAGGCAGGAGTTAGTGCTATATCATTGGCCTCAGAACCAAAATAATAAAATATGGATCAGATTATTGCATCAATAAAGTCTGCGCTTAAGCCAGTTCAGTCTTTATATAATAAAGCTTTTAATGCAAATAAATATGCTGCAGGTATCGGCCTTTCTGTATTAATTACTACAGCATTATTTTTTGTAATGGTTATTTTAATTTCTTTGGGTGATAGCGGTATGAAGGAAGATACTTCAGTAAAACTTGCTGATGTTGTTATGCCAGAAAGGGATATTGATACATTCATGTCAGAGGTTGAAAAGCCTGAGCAGCCAGAAGAGCAACCCGAAGACATAGCTCAACCCGAACTAGACCTTCAGCCTCTAACTGGATTAGATGTATCTATAGCCAAACCAAAGGCAAATTTTAAAGCTGGTGGTTCATTCTTTAGAGACGGTGAATATATTCCCTTGTTTAAGGTGCAACCTATTTATCCTAGAAGAGCTCAAGAAAGAGGAACGCAAGGTTATGCAATTGTTTCTTTTACAATTACTGATTCGGGATCAGTAGAAGATGCAAAACCTCTTGAAGGATATTGTGGAGATCCAGAAGGACCTCAAGAAGAAATGAGAGCATGTTCTATATTTAATAGCGCTTCAGCTAGAGCTGCGCTAAAATTAAAATATAAACCAAAAATAGTAGATGGAAGAGCAACGCCTGTAGAGGGAGTCCTTCACAGATTTACGTTTATAATGGCACAAGATGATTAAGTTATTAAAAAAATCAATTTTACTGTATGTCTTTGCGCTGCTAACGTTTTCATTTTCATACCCCACTTCATACATTGAAGCTCAATCCTCAAATCAATCAAAAAAACAAATTAAATATAAAAAAGCAAGGGCGCTTCAATCTAAAACAGCAAAAAAAATGGCAAAAGTATATGAAGCTCTTGAAGAGGTTGATGACAAGGGTGAGCCAGCTCCCGATATGGAGTTAGTTGTTGAAATTCTTACAGAACTAAGAAATGATCAAGATAACCTTAAAAGTTATGACAGATCTGTGGTGTGGAATTCTTGGGGCTATGTTTATTTTACTGACGGAAAATATAATGAAGCAATTCGTGCCTATGAAAGAGTAATTAATGAACCTGAGGTAACTTTGCCAATTAGAAATGCTGCTCTTTTTACACTCGCGCAATTAAATTTAGTTCAAGAAAAATATGATGAAGGTATTGAATTAATTCTTCAGTGGATGGATCAGGTTGAAACAGTAACAGCTCAATCATGGTCTTTGCTAGGCCAAGCATACTTTCAAAAAGAAGATTTTAATAAATCAATGTCTTCTATGAAAACAGCAATTTCATTAGCAGAGGAAGAAGGATACAAACCAAAAGAAAATTGGTATGTCATTGTTGCAGCATGTATTGGGGAACTTAAAAAACAAATTGGTGAAAAGGAATCACTTTTACAGCAACTAGACATCTACGAAATATTAGTTAATCTCTATCCAAAAAAATTATACTTTATCCAACTGGGCGGAACTTATGGTCAGCTTGGAAGAGAAAAAGACTACATGATTACTATGAAAGCTGCTCATGCAAAAGATTTCTTAAATAAAGAATCAGAATATTTAGCCTTAACTCAATTATTATTACTTAATCAAAACCCATACTGGGCTGCTCAAGTGCTTGTTTCTGGGCAAAATAAAATAATAACCTATACAGAAACCGTTCTTGATAAAAATACAGGCAAAGAAGTAAAAGTTGAAAAGACAGGACCTGTTGTAAAGGATAATGAGAAAAATCTCAAATTACTTGCTGATTCATGGAGAATGGCTCAAGAAGTTGACAAGGCAATTCCTGTTCTTGAAAAAGCTGCTGTTTTGTCAAAAGATGGAAAAGCTTATGTTCTCTTAGGAAATCTCTATCTTGGTGAAGATAGAATGCAAGAGGCAGTTGATGCTATTAAGAAAGGCCTGAAAAAAGGAAAAATTGAAAAATTATCCCAGGTTCACCTTACTCTTGGTCAAGCATATTTTGAGCTTCAAAAGTTTGAAGAAGCAAAGAAAGAGTTCAGAATTGCTGCTAGGGATAAAGATAAAAAAGTTAAAACAACTGCAAATAGCTGGATTAAATACACTGAGAATGAAGAAATTAGAGTTAAAAGCTTAGCATTGAGAAGAGATTATATCCAATCTCAATCATAATTTAATATATTCTTCTATTTTAAAATCATAATCATTTTCAGAATCTTTTTCATATGATTCTGTTTTAACTAACTCCCACTTACTTAAATCAATCTTGGGATAAAAAATATCCCCATGAATGTCACAGTCCACTTTAGTGATAACTAACTTATTTATGGATTCAGCTGTCTCATTAAATAGATGGCCACCACCTATGATTATGATCTCGTTATCTATATTTATTTTAATATTTTCTTTTTCAGCTTTTGAAATAGCGTCTTCTAGGCTATTAAATACATAAGCTCCTGGGATTTCATTTAGGGTTCTTGAAACTACATAATTTATTCTATTTGGCAGAGGTCTTCCTATAGATTCATAGGTTTTTCTACCCATAATTATAATTTTGTTTAATGTATATTTTTTAAAATGAGCAAGATCCGCTTTAAGATTCCATGGTAAATCATTATCAACCCCAATAACAAGGTTATTAGATACAGCAACTAAGTGAGAAATAGTTTTCATAATTAAATAGCCATTTTAGCTTTGATAGCTGGATGATGTTTATAATTTTCTAATTTAAAGTCATTAATAGAATAAGAAGACAAGTCTTCAAGTGAGTTAAGTTCGGGAAGAACTAGGGTTGGTAAATCATATGGTGTTCTTGATATCTGTTCTTTAACCTGGTCAACAGAGTTTAAATAGATATGAGCGTCTCCAAAAGAATGAACAAATTTCTTTGGCTTCAAGCCCAATATCTCTCCAAGTATACTTAAAAGAAGTGAATAACTTGCTATATTAAACGGAACACCTAAAAACATATCTGCACTTCTCTGATACATATGACAGCTAATAGTCCCATTATTTACATAAAATTGTGACATAACATGACATGGTGGCAAAGCCATTGTATCTATCTCTCCAACATTCCAAGCAGAGAGTATATGACGCCGACTGTCTGGATTATTTTTTAAACTTGTAAGCAAGTCTTTGATCTGATCTTTTCCATCCCATTCTCGCCACTGAACTCCATAAACTGGCCCTAATTCTTTCTTAATATCAGTATTTTCATACCCAAGTTGCTTACCTTGATTGTCTGCATTGTCAGTCCATATTGTAGAAAACTTAGTTAAGTCGGTAAGCTCCTCTCTATTTTTATTAAACCTAATTTCAGCAAGTCTTCTCTCATCACTAGAACCCTCTAAAAACCAAAGTAATTCTGAAACTACCCCTTTCCACGCTAATGATTTTGTTGTTACAGCAGGAAAACCTTCAGATAAATCAAATGAAAGCTGATGTCCAAATGAAGAGATAGTTCCTGTATTTGTTCTATCTTCTTTTCTATCACCATTTTCTAAAATGTATTTGAGAAGATCTATATAAGCCTTCATGTTCTTTTCCTTGAATAAAACAATATTATAAATCCAATTAGTATCATAGGAATACATAGGATTTGGCCCATGCTTAAAAAATTAGAAACGACATAGCCAAGATGAGCATCTGGTTGCCTAAAGAACTCAATTATAAATCTTATAAGGCCATAGAATATTAGAAAGAAAGAACAAACCACTCCATGAGAAGTCGAGATTTTATTAACATACACCAATAATCCAAAAAGTATTATTCCCTCACCTAAACTCTCATAAAGTTGAGAAGGGTGTCTAAGCAGTCCATAAGGGTCAGTGGGAAAAATAAAACCCCATTCACCATTTGTTTCTCGGCCATACAACTCCCCGTTAAGAAAGTTCCCTATTCTAACTAGGCCAAGACCAATAGGCATTGAAAGCGCTACACCGTCCATAAGCCTAAAGAAGCTTAAATTATTTTTTTTTGTGAAAATCAAAAAGCTAATTATTACTCCTAATAGTCCGCCATGAAAACTGAGTCCGCCTTGCCAAACATAGAATAGCGATAATGGGTTATTCAAAAGCTGATCTGTGCCATAAAAAAGCATGTAACCAACCCTGCCTCCACACATTGCTCCAATAAAAAGGCCGTAAAAGAAAACCAAATCATTAACTTTCTCATTACTAATACCCAATTCAATAATAATCTCATTCGATTTTAGGTAAAGATATATAAAGACTGCAGATAAGAGCCATGTAATTGCATAATATTGAATCTTTATTGGCCCTAAAGATATTAATGAGGGGTTATTAAAAAAATCTGAAAGTTCAATTATCATATTGCAAACATATATATTGATATTAAAAGCATTAAAGATACCATAAGTTTTTTTAAAATGTTCTCAGAAACATAATGGGCAATATCAGCACCATACTTTGCTGAGATAATGCTTGTAATTGTTATTCCAAATAAAGCTGGAAGATAAATATATCCCAATGTCAGACTTGGTAAATTTTCATTTGGGACTCCTAAAATAAAATATCCAAGCGCACCAAAAAATGCAATTGGTACCCCGCAGGCCGCAGATGTGCCAACACTTGAGATCATACTTAGCCCCAAGTATTTAAAGTATGGAACAGAAAAAATCCCCCCACCAATTCCCAAAATTGATGAAAGAAACCCAATCCCCGTTCCAACAATATAAGACTTTTTGGATCCATTATTTTTTTTTGTAGATGAAGAAAGTGTTAAATTAAAACTAATTTGAATTGCTACAAGTAAAACAAAAATTCCAATAATAGTCTTTAGTAAATTGCTATTTAGTTGAATTGCAAAAATAGCACCCAAAAAGGCGCCTAAAATTATTCCAAGTCCTACTTTCTTGAAAAGCAAAAAATCAATAGCTTCTTTTTTTTTATGAGCATTTGCAGATGAGAGTCCTGTAAAAAATATGCATGCTAAAGAAGTTCCAACAGCTAAATGAATAATTATTCCGCTATCAAAGCCATAACCTATAAAACAAGCAACTAATACCGGTACTATTAAAATACCACCGCCAATACCAAACATACCGGCAGCAAGGCCAGCAAAAATACCTAGTGAAGCAAATAATATAAATTCTTCAATCATTACTAAACTCTTCAGAAAATATCAGTCTCAGTTCCATTAGAACGGAACGATAAACTTCTTTTTTAAAATCAATAATAGTATATAGAGGATACCAATAAGGAACCCATTTATAGTCTATAAACTCATTATCAGGATCATTATCAAAGTGTATATGTATGTCTTCTATTAATTTAAACATAAACCATTTCTGCTTTTGGCCTTTAAATTTTTTTTTAAGAAAATGATTTTTTCTTCTTTCCTTGGGAATGTCATATTTCAACCAGTCCTCTGTTGAAGATAATAACTTGATACAACTACTTCTAATTCCTACTTCTTCAAATAATTCCCGTTTAGCTGCCTGCAAATAAGTTTCATTGTTATCTATCCCGCCTTGAGGGAATTGCCAACTATCTATATTTTTTCTTTTGCATAGAAGTAATTTGCCCTTATCATTAATTATAATAAGACCAACGTTCAATCTATATCCTGGTTCATTAATCATCGTAAGAGTTTGTAGTTATGAAAAGAAATTTAGCAATATTTGATTTAGATAATACCATTCTTAATGGAGATTCTGATTATTCATGGATTAATTTTTTAAT